>OGRA01002590.1_pt1 | contig 14926 bp, 14 predicted proteins | sample 1553351 | NCBI WGS metagenome assembly OGRA01 (sample SAMEA2580056, study PRJEB22360) | human gut metagenome | biome: human gut; feature: human-associated habitat; material: faeces | place: Denmark | collected 2008/2010
CGGCAAGCGTGGCTACAAGCACTGCCTCAATCCCCACCTCGCCACCTCACTAGGCGACAACGAGGAGTGCGACGTTTACCATAATACGAACGCTCCAGAGAATCTTACCCTAGAGAAAGAGATCAAGGAGCTGATGGAAAAGGAGGGGAAAAGCGAGAAGGCTGCCACCCGTAAGGCGTATAGTAAGACTTTGAAAGACAACTTCTACCCCGCTAGTGTAGCCAAGGAGCTACTTCTATCTACGGGAGAGCTAAAGGAGATCAATATCTCATTCCGTGGAAAAGGTATCAGCCACCACATCAACGATATTCTTGTCGGCAAATGTCCTAGCCTATCAATCGATGACTTGCTCTACCTAGATGAGCATATAGCAGGAGCCAAGCAGATGAACAGAAGATCTGGAGGGTTGAGCAAGTATAGAAAAGATGCTATTGAACATTTCTACTACCTTGATGCTGATATTAGCGGGAAGCAGTTTGTAATAAGCCTTGCTCTAGAGGTCGTTCGTGGAGAACATCAAGTATATCCATACTCTATATACGAGAAAAAAAGCTAACTCCTCAGGTTCTTACTGCAAAGCAGTATATAGCCTATAATTAAAGGCAGGCTGAGTGAATTAGCTCTCTTTGCGCCAGCAAAGGTACAAAAATTCGGAGGAATGACTACCTTTGTCGTAAATCCATATACTGAGTAGATATGAAAAACTCTAAGCAGAAGAAACTATACGCATTCAAAATACAGCCAAATACTATATCTAGAGCTACCACTGACTTCGTACAGCACTTTGACAAGAAGATGGACTCCTTGAAGACAATCAACGATAGACTCTTTGAGCTAAACAAAGAGTCTTCAGAGCAAGACTGTCTACTATTCAAAGAGGAGACTGTTGATGGTGATCTCTTTTGCTTGTTGGCTAGAGTTGTTCCAAGTCTAGAGGTGGGAGCGATCAATGAAGATATGCTTGCTCGTGAGAAGATTACAGCCAATGATCTAAAGTATGATGTCTCTTCATTTCTTAAGTCCAAGCGACTGACCTACTTCCTAATCGGTCGAGAGTACATCATCTCAGATTATATACACATCAACAGTCTGATGGTATATGCCAATCACTTCCTTGGAAGAGGAAAAAAGGACTCTTTCAAAGCTCTGCCCCTCTTGTCACCCCCTAAGGAGATAAACCTCTCAAGTATTAAGAGCATCAAAATTGGAGATGCCTTTCGCATTGACAACTCAATTCGGAGTATACGGCAGAGGGTAAGTGCAGAGCTACTTGCCCTTATTGTAAACGATAAACGCATTGCAGAAGAACTTATTGACAAAGACTTAATTGATGCCTATGTAGACCTCAGACTCAAGTCTAAGCCAAAGGATATGACTCAAGAGCAATTCGAAGACTTGCTCTCCAAAGCAATCTCTGTAGACGAAGGTGTGGAAGTTGAGACTAAAGATAGACGAACAATAAAGGGGGAGGAAATACGTACTCAAAAGTCGGTCGAAGTAGAACTACTATCAGACGCTCTCATCAATGAGCAAGACTTAAAGAGCAAGATGACAGAGTTCCTAAACGAATTAGAGCAATGAAAGTCCTAATCACAAAGCTCCTAATCGCTATAGCTTTAGCAAGCCTAGCGTCATGCTTGGGAGCCTCTCCAGGATCCGATGTCCTAAGCACTCTTTTGACAGCCTATAGCGTTGTCTTCTCCGTCTTTGTAAGCTTTGCCGTCTCCTTTAATCTAAGAGAGGTGCGAAATAGTACAGTACGCAACTCCATCCTCAGGCCCATCTCTAGCATGACTCAATGGGCTATCATCGACTTTGTCTATACGACCATCTTCTATGCACTATGTCCAGCGAAACCTATGCGAGTCTTTTGGCTTGACATATCAACCTTCTTGCAGGTATTGATCTTGATTAATATGATCTCTGTGGCGTTTGCCTTTTGGACTTTACGCAAGCTAAGGACTAAGCTAGAGGAGGTGCTTCAGAAGGAAGATGAGGAGAGAAAGCTCTAGGATAAACAAGAGGATGAAGTCCGTAGTCATTCCGCCTAAACAGGTCTCTTGAAGAAGACCACAGAACTCCATACTTACCGCTAACTGACTATGACTCTGTGTTGTAGTCAGTTTTCTTTTGTCTGTACTCTTCGTTACTTTGGCTTGCCAAAGTAACATAACAATGACCGAGCTACTACAAACCCAAGCGACCACCTCGCCTCTTACCTCCAAAATTGACCATTTTGCGTCCATTTTCCCTGCCAGCTCCATTCGGGGTACACCTCCAAAGGCTAGACCTTGGTAAATTCGCACGGAAAGTTGGTAAATTTCGCAGATAACTCCAGCGAGCATAAATCGCTCATCGCAACAAATAAAGTCGCTTAAATCGCCTGCAAATAGCCTCTTGTATATCCTCAACCCTCCAAAGAGCCCGAAATCCCCCCAACTCCTCATTACTAATTACTCATTACTAACCGTCCTAACCGCTCATACTCAACAACTTTACCAATTTCTGACCCGCATTTACCGCCCTCTAATCTCTAACTTCAAATCTCTAATCTCTAAATGTACCGACGCTACCACGGCATCATACCGAGCTGCGACCCGACTCTACGCTACCATAACGCACTATCTGCAAGATCACTACGCGCTAGCCACCTCCAGCCTCACACGGCAGCAGCTAGCGAGTGCACTCAAGCAGCAAGGCGTAGCGGACGCAGAGGTCAATGCGTGACTCTCCCTTCTCTCAGAGATCGAGCTAGCACGCTATGCACCACAGCAAGAGGGCGACAGTCTGCCCTGCTGGGTAGACCAGCTAGAGCGACTCATATCGCAGTCGTGATAGCTTCGCATCGAAGCCCTACAAAATAGCTAAGCCCCCCTCGTCTTGTGATGAGGGGGGCTTCTTTTGCCTCTCAGCTGTTCGACTAAACGGTTCCTCCCTTGGAACCGAAAAGTTCCTCCGTTGGAACTAAAGAGTTCCCCCCTTGGAACTTTTTAGTTCCAAGAGGGGAACAACTTTTGGAACTCGTATCTACAACAAGTTCAGCACGATAGTGTGAAGACCGAGCATCCCTACAAATCGTTACTCCTCTTTGTATCCCTACAAACCGCTTTGCGTCTTGCTTTGCCAAGATCTTACGGGCTTCAAGTTATCAACAGTTAAGCGTCTATGTCCAGATTATTCTGTAGCTTTGACTCGTTATTTATGACTGATATGTATCATGGGTAGAATCATCTCTCTTGCTAATCAGAAGGGTGGAGTGGGCAAAACAACCACTACGATCAACCTCGCAGCCTCTCTGGCTGTACTCGAGAAGAAGGTGCTCGTCGTCGATGCCGACCCGCAGGCAAACGCTTCGTCGGGACTGGGCGTCAACTCCACGACCCTCAGCGAGACTATCTACGAGTGTCTCATAGGTGGACTACCGCTAGACAAGGTGGTGCGCCCCACGCACGTGGACAATCTCTTCATACTCCCCTCACACATTGACCTCGTCGGAGCGGAGATAGAGATGCTCCAACTTAAGGAGCGCGAGACCGTGATGCGAGAGATGCTCCGCCCTGTCGTGGATCAGTATGACTACATCCTCATTGACTGCTCGCCCTCACTCGGCATCATCACGGTCAATGCTTTGGTCGCTAGCCATGCGGTGATCATTCCCGTGCAGTGCGAGTATTTTGCACTGGAGGGTATCTCTAAGCTCCTCAACACGATACGTATCATTAAGAGCCGGCTCAACCCAGCACTGGAGATCGAGGGCTTTCTCCTCACCATGTACGACAGTCGTCTGCGACTGGCTAATCAGGTGTACGATGAGGTCAAGGAGCACTTCGGGCAGCTCGTCTTCGACACGGTCATACAGCGCAATGTCAAGCTGAGCGAGGCGCCTAGCCACGGCTTGCCAGCACTTCTATACGATGCGGACAGCAAGGGGGCGATCAATCACCTCCAGCTGGCCGAAGAGCTGATCCGTCGCACGGCTCAGCGTGCTGCGCTATAACCACACCCTACCCCCTACGATCATCATGACAAACAAGAAGAAAGAGAACAAAGTAATAGGCAGAGGACTAGACGCTCTACTCGGCGATGTGAGCAACTCCTCTAGCATTAGCGAGATAGCTATCGACAAGATCGAGCCTAATCCGGATCAGCCTCGTAGGCACTTCGACCCAGAGAGTCTCGATGAGCTGGCAGCCTCCATACGTGCCCTCGGCATCGTGCAGCCGATCACGGTGCGGGAGCTGACCGATGGACGGCATCTCATCATATCGGGTGAGCGTCGCTGGCGCGCCTCTAAGCTCGCCAACCTGACCTCTATCCCAGCATATATCGTCAAGGCTGATGACGAGAAGGTGGTCGAGATGGCGCTGATCGAAAACATACAGCGCGAAGACCTCAACGCTATCGAGATAGCACTCACCTACAAGCGCCTCCTAGAGCACTCAGAGGGGACGCAAGAGGAGCTCGCAAAGAAGGTGGGCAAGACCCGCTCCTCGATCAGTAACTACCTGCGTCTCCTGCGCCTGCCCGCAGAGGTGCAGCTGGGACTGACCGAGAAGAAGATCGACATGGGTCACGCACGTGCCATACTGAGCCTCACCGATCCAGCACAGCAGCTGAAGCTTTACCAGACCACCCTTACAGAGCATCTGAGCGTGCGACAGGTAGAGGCTCTAGCCAATGAGATGCGCGAGCCGAGCGAAGAGACAACAAAAGCGAGTAAGAAGAGACAGACGCTCTCCAAGCTCGCTTCCAATGGCAATGACTACGCTCCTCTAGCTAAGCAGCTGAGTAGCTTCTTCGGTACGAAGGTCTCTCTACGTTGTAAGGAGAGCGGTAAGGGGAGCATCACGATCCCCTTTAGCTCTGAGGAGCAGCTCATAGAGATCTGCTCGATCCTAGAGAGCGGAGCTAACCATTAGTCTACAGCCTAAGAGATGCTCCGCACTGCTCTGACTCGCTCACTACTCATCCTCGTGATGAGCTGCGCTATAGCTTGCTACAGCGGGCTGGCTCTCTATGCGAACCCGCTCATAGTGCTACAAGATACGACCGCTCTAGCTCTAGCCGCTGACACGTTGAGAGCGCACTCGTCCGACACGGTCCGTACGGAGACTCCGAGCGAACTGGTCTCCGTCCCGACAGCGACCCAGGCGGAGCGTAAAGTTATGGAAGACTCGACCGCAACAGTCGCGACGGCAAAGGTGCCTGCGGATTCGCCTGAAGTTTTGCAGCGTACCACAGCGGCGAAGGTGAATAAGCGATCGAGTGACATACCTTTTACCCGTAAGATGGCTAGGTGGTTCACACGCTACCCCAACTCTGGCGTGGCTCTCATTTGCTCCATCGTACCTGGTGTCGGTCAGCTTTACAATCAGCGCTACTGGAAGATCCCGATCGTGCTCTCGGCCATGACAGCGGGCGTCTATGCGGTTACTTGGAATCAGCGTCTCTACAACGAGTACCACACCGCCTACGCTGATCTGCTGAGCGAGAATCCACTCGATCACACCTCCTGGCAAGCCTTTGTTCCTGCAGGTGGAGATCCTGCTAAGTATGTCTCTGACGGCAATCTGCGTTCGCGCCTAGAGCGTGGCTCCAAGCAGTACAAGGAGAGTAGAGACCTGAGCATCGTCATCACGGTCGCACTCTATCTCCTCTCAGCGCTAGACGCTTATGTAGATGCGGAGCTATACTACTTTAATGTGTCCCCTCAGCTCACGATCGATATGGGCGAGGGACTAAGTGACAAGCTTTCAGGACCTCGACCGCAAAGTGTTATGGTCGGTGCCTCGGTTCGCTTTTAAACAAAGACCTCTTTATGAAGATCCATTTCTTAAGACACGCTTGTGTCAAAATCACGACCTATATAATTCTCTGTTGTTGCTTGCCGACACTCCTAGCAGCGACACCTTGGTATGAAGCCCTAGACAGTGTCGACACGGAGGGTGCTGTCGAGCTGGATGCTATCTCGGCTCGCAAAGAGCTCCGGGAGAACCTGCCGAAGAGCTTAGACACTGACCTAGGTCTGCTCATGGAAGCCTGGCGTACGGGCTATGCGACGCAGCAACGCTTTGAGGTGCCGTGTGGCTCCTACAAGGCGGAAAACATTCGCTCGCTGAGTGACTCCGTACTAATTTCACGACTGAAGGCTCTACCCACCGTCATACCGATCCCCTACAACGCTATGGTCAAGGAGGGTATAGCGACCTACATCACAGATCGTCCACGACTGATACGTGTCATCCTCGCGCTTGGAGACTACTACTTCCCCATTATGGAGGAGATCTTCGATCGTCATGGGCTACCGGTCGAGCTGGTTTACCTCACGGTCATAGAGTCTGCGCTCAACCCCTTTGCTGTTTCACCTGCTGGCGCCTCTGGACTCTGGCAGCTGATGCTCCCCACAGGACGCAGCTTGGGATTAACAATCAATAGCCTTGTCGACGAGCGCTTTGACGTTTACAAGAGTAGTGAGGCGGCAGCGCTCTATCTCAAGCAGCTCTACGGACTCTTTGACAATTGGCTCCTAGCTATTGCGGCGTACAACTGCGGGCCAGGCAATGTCACCAAAGCGATCCGACGCTCTGGGGGTAAGACCACCTTCTGGGGAGTCTATCCTTACCTGCCCCGTGAGACGCGCAACTACATTCCGCTTTTCATCGGAGCCTACTACGCCTGCTACTACCACAACGAGCACAACATCTGTCCACAAGCACAGTCGATGCCTCTTGCGACCGACACGCTAGCCGTACAGATACCGCTCACCTTCGCCCAGATCTCTCAAAGCACTGGCATACCAACGCAGCAGATACGTACGCTCAATCCACAATACAAGCGAGGAGTCATCCCCGCTGCTGGATCGACGCCCTACACCATCCGACTACCACTAAAAGGCATCTCACGACTAGACGAGGCGCTCATCACGCTGCGCCGTGATCATAGGGAAGAGCTATCTAAGCAAATAGCCGAAGCGCAAGAAGAGATCAAGCAAGCACCCGCCCCCACACAAAAGAGCAAAGCGACAAAAGCTCGTTACAAGACTTACAAAGTACGACGCGGTGACAGTCTTGCCAAGATTGCCAAGCGACACGGTGTCTCTGTCGCTGCCCTCAAGCGTGCTAACGGACTCAAGGGTCGTAACCCCAAACTCCGTCCTGGTCAGCGCTTAAAGATTCCCAAATAACTCGAACCTCTAATCTCTCACTTCTAAAGTCTAACCTCTAAATATGCCCTCCATCCAAGACCTTTACGCTCCTGAGTATAGCCACTGCTGGGGTTGTGGCGCTGCGCACCCTTACGGACTACATCTCAAAAGCTATCTCAGTGACGATCACGCCTACTGCTACTGCCACCACACACCCGATGCTGTCTATACAGGCGGAGTGCCAGACAACCTATATGGAGGCTTCATCGCCATGCTCTTCGACTGCCACGGCACAGCCTCGGCTGCCGCTCTTTACTTAGTAGCTCACGAGGAGGAGCTTACGGCAGACAGCCTCGAGCGCTTTATCACCGCACATCTAGAGGTTGACTACCTCGCCCCGACCCCAATGGGCACCGAGCTAGAGATCCGAGCTTACCCCGTAGAGGTGACCGACCGTAAAGTCATCCTATCGCTCGAGCTGCATTGCGGCGAGCGCATCACCGCTCGTGGTAAGATGGTCGCCGTCAAGCATCGTCGTCCCACCCCTACATCCTAACTCCTCTCGTTAATACGACAACGATAATCAGACCACAACAAGAAGGCCAGCAGTTCAGAGACAACTTGCTGTGGCATTATCAAGGAGAAGCAGCCATCCCGTATAAACTCCTGCTAACGCCAGCTAGAGATATTTGAAGAAAGGCTGAACATCTTTGCTAGAAATGGACAGTCTATTGCGGGATTGAAAAGAAATATATACCTTTGCGCACAAAGAGAAGAACAAGGGGGCTGTCCCCAATTGTCGTGATAAAAATAAGCAAGGTCTAATGACAAAGCGTTCGAATATTCTCGCAAAAGTATCTCTACGAGATGGACTCGTTTCTTCTTGGGGCGAGGTTCGCTTTGGCAACTCTTCAAATCAGCAGGAGAAGCAGACTGAGAGTAGGTTCGTATCTCTTCAGACTCCTCGGCTTATTGCGGGAAAAGCTCACAATACGCTGATGTATAGCCAGTTACCCCCCCCCACACACACCACGTACTGCACATAATTGTTGGCAAAAAAGCTATCCACAGTCGCACTATCAATTAGCGACGAGGGGAGGTCAGTTTAAGGATAAAATAATAAGTCATGTAGGGATGCTCATCTCAAGAGCAGCCCTCTGTCATTTTGTACCTACATCCTTGGACGGAGTCGCTCTGTCACAAAGGTGCGGGACAAGTGTATTTACTACTAAGACTAATCATCAATCTCTAAACAACTCAAGATGAAAAGAGTTGCATTACGCTTCTTGTTCCTATGCGCTGTTATCACCTTAGGAACTATCTGTACCTCCACACTATCTGCTCAAGATGTAGAGGAACTCACAACTGCGCGTACAGACGTACTCTCTCGCATGTACCTCCGCCCCTCACGCTCAGTCATCTTTGCAACAGATGGCTCTGCTGAAGCTAGAAAACTTGTGGATATTATGAAGGCTGTACCCAATGATCAGTTTGACAACAACAAGATCGCCCTACAGGAGCTTCGGGTCACGCCTCCCGAAAAGCCTGTTAATAATAAAGAAGGTCGAGAAGCTCTTCAAGAGGAGATCGGCAAAGCTCTAGAGGAGCAGCAGGTAGGTCGACAGATTATGAAGTGCTGGTTCCCCACCTTTGACAGCAGCAAAAACAGCTACTCCTCACAAGTCCTAGAGGAGCGCGGAGCCTTTGCCGCCACAGATGCTGATGTTGTAGAGGCTAAGGCTGGTCAGAGAGGTCTGAGTGTCCAGCTCAACACTCTAGGCGAGCAGCTTATCGATCGCTCCTACGTTGTGGTCTACTACGTCTATCTCTTAAATGGCAAGACCCCAAAGATTGAGGCTTTCGTCTACAAGCTTGACTTCGGCCCTGAGACTCGGGATAGCTTCTACAATGAGTTCTATAACACGCCAGATGGTATCGACCAGGGGACTTTCCCCCTCAAGTTCATTTATGCCACAAAGGAAATCGAAGCGCCCGATCTCTATCTCTTCAAGGGTATGGTAAAAAGTGCATCTCTCAGTGATGGCATTAAGGACGATGAGGTCGCAGCAAACTTGCTACAAATGGCAGATGTGCTCATAGCTAACAATGTACATGACTTCGAGACTCAAGTAACTATAGCTCAGACGAGCCCCATCTCTGCCAAGATCGGTACCAAGGAGAATCTGAAGACAGATGACCGCTTCTACGTTGTAGAGAATGTCCTAGATCCTTCGACAGGCGAGCCCAAGACTGTACGTCGTGGGGCTGTACGTGTTGGCAGACACATCGCTGACAACAACTTTGTCGCTGATGGCAACCTCGAAGACTTCACACACTTCTATCAGTACGCTGGATTTAGAAAGCTCGAGAAGGGCATGACGCTTATTAGCAAGCCTGACCTAGGTATCGGTATAACCCCATTGGCTAACTTCATGTATATCGGTGTTGAGGCTGACTATCGTGTATCAGACCTAATTAAGCTAATCCCTGGCCTCAAGGGTAAGACGATCCCAGGCATCTTTTCATTTGTACGAATAGCACTACCTTTCGGTCTTAAGGCATCTGACGAGGGTGGCTTTGGCGTGCTTGTTTCGAAGGAGGAAACGTTCTTGCGCATGACTTTTGGTCTACGTAAGGAGTTCAACTTCGCTCGTGCTCTCAATGCTTCTCTAGAAGTTGGATGTGGTTCACTAAAAAATATCAACAAGGAGGAAGATACCAGCGAGAAGTTTATTAATCAGCTGCTTGAACTGATTACAGGCTATGTCACTGTAGGAGCTCGCTTCGGATTCTATGTAAATCCTAGCGTCAACATCTTTGCTCACGCAGGCTATGAGATTTGGCTACTTAATGAGTTTATAGAGGGAGTCGGCATCACGCCGTACAACTTCGGTCTTGGTATGCGCTTCTCCTTCTAACCTAAACTAATAAACTAGTATTATCGTAGGAGTGTGGGCTACTTGGATCAAGAGTCCGCACTCCTACTAACACAACAAATAAACAAACCTATGAAACTACAAGCATTCACTAAGCTCCTAGGAGTAACACTCTCTCTACTCTGCATTCTCTCTTGTGGCACGAAGCACGACTACGACTACGAGGTACACTCTCTTGGAGTGGGTGGTCAAGGCTCTTATCTCATCAAGGTATATAGCTACGCCTCTAACCAGAAGAAGGCTATCGAGCGTGCTAAGCGAGACGGTGTAGATGCCGTTCTCTTTAAGGGTATCCCTGCAGGTCCTGGTGTCTCTGCACAGAAGCCCCTTGTATCACCTCAGGATCATGCTAAGAATGAGAAGTTCTTCGAGGAGTTTTACAAGTCTGGACGCTACCTACAGTTCGTCGCTCTATCCAATGACGGAACGATACGTCCACAAGACCGTCTTAAGGTAGGCAGTCAGTACAAGATCGGAGTGGCTCTCTCTATTCAGAAAGATGCTCTGCGCAAGTACCTAGAGTCAGAGGGTATCATCAAGAAGCTCGGCTCTATCTTCTAACTTCATTACGATAAAGATAATCTAGCTATGAAACGACTACTCTCTCTCTTCTTGACCGTACTCGTACTGAGCTTTTGCACCGCATTTGCTCAAAATGCCAAGAAGCCTCGTGTTATGATTGTACCCTCAGACGCTCTTATGGCTAAGCTGGGACTGCTTGAGGCGACAGACGATGCTGGGGACTATAACTTCTACCAGCACTATAAGCTAGCCTTTCTCAACGATGAGCTCAAGGCATGTATTGTAAAGTTTGAGGAGCTGATGCGTGATCGCGGATTTCCCCTCTCCAACCTAGAGATGGCTCTCAAGAAGGCTCAAGACAATCCCGACTATGTCCTCCCGATAGACATCCGCATAGATCTCAACTACAAGATGTCAAATCAGGGTCCACGAGACATACTATATGCCGAGTTTGCAGGATTTGATATGACCTCATTTAAGAATATAGCCTCAGCTTCTGGCGAGAGTAGCCCAGCCATTGGAGCTACCGCCATCGCCCTGCTGCAGGAGGCCGTGATCGACAAGATTGATCCCTTCTGCTCTCAGCTACAACAGACTTTTGAAGAGTGGGCAACGACTGGTCGCGAGGGGTCTCTCATGATACGTGACAGTCAAGGTCGTCTAGACCAAGAGTTCGGAGGACAGACTCTCGAGGAGCTTATAGAGAGCTTCCTCGAGTCCAATTGTGTAGGAAGCTCCTTTAACGTAGACAATAGCGATGACAACACCTTCCAGGCATCTCAGATTATGATGCCTCTCTTTGACGAGTCAGGTCGAGCAATCGATGGAAGACGCTTCTTTAGACCCCTAGAGAAGCAACTCAAGAGTTTTGGCTTCAAGGCCAAAATAAGAAACATAGGAGGCTCTATAGGACAAGTCGAGATAACCCTTAATTAATCAATTATGAAAGTCAAGCATCTACTCTATTGCCTCTTGGCGTTAGCTTACATATCCCCGCAGTTACTATCTGCTCAGGGGATTGCCATAGCACCAGCACACGCTGTGTGTGACTACCAGTTAGGGGACAAGGCGGATCGTCTACTGGGACAAAAGATGAAGCAAGCTCTGACTGCCAATGGAGTCTCATCGGAGTCTGAGTTCGCACGCTTCGCATTAGTCCCCAACATCACGATTTCGGATGAGCATACCAGTAGTGGAATTCCCCCAAAGACCACTATGGACCTCTCATTTACATTTGCTGTTACGGATGCTCAGACGGGCAATGTCTTTGATAGCTTTGTCATAAACACTAATGCTAAAGGGACAAATAAGGCGAATACACTCCACAAAGCGATTGCTTCGCTACAGCTCGAAAGTGGCGAGTTTAGAGGATTTATATCTAGATCTAGAGGTCGTATCATAGACTACTATGAGAGACAGGTAGATAACCTCATCAGCCTCGCGCGCAGTAGTGCCAAGCAAGGAGAATACGGATTTGCTCTCTATACCCTCAGTGAGATCCCTAGTGCGATCCCCTCTTACAGCAAGGTCGTAAAAGCCCTAGAGGAGTGCTATCGGGACTATGCTAACGCTGAGTCTAAGCGTCTACTCCAGCAGGCTGAGGCTGTCTGGGCTGCTAACCCAACTGCTTCAGGAGCCCAAGAGGCTATGGAGATCGTTAGAGAGACACCTATGGGTACCAAGCAGGACAAAGCGGTCAAAGCCTTTATGGCAAAGGTCTCTAAGAAAATGACTGCAGACAATCAGCGTGAGTGGGCGCTCCTTGAGAAGGAGGCTGCACGTCGTCATGCCGAAAATCAAGCCGTCGTAAAGGCTGCTCGAGATGTCGCCGTAGCTTATGCCAAGAACCAACCCAAGAGAGTGTATAACAACATAATTCTTTGGTAGTTCGTATCGTCTACTATTTTGCCTGTCGTACTTTGTACAGATAGGATCAAAATATAAATTGTAAAAGGAGATTGTTGCTTATGAGCGACAATCTCCTTTCACGTACAGAATAGAGATTAGCCGAGATTTTGCGGATTCTAAGACGAGGCATATGAGCTAGGGCTGACGCATTATACGGGGTAGGTTTACCTACATCTTAATGAAGGATCTCGGGAAATGGAGGAAATCGAACAATCCTCCGTGGAGATCTAGGATTATCCAGTGAGCAAATGAAAAATTCTTCCGAAGTATGAGTTGATTCTTCGGAAGAATTTTTTCATTCCTCGGAAGAAAGAGAAATTTCTTCCGAAGAATTGGTCGATTTCCTCCGAGCTATTTGGGCTTTTGCTCCGAGGAATTGACCTCAATGGAGATCTAGGAGTAGCTATAATGTGAGTCCATAGCGCTATGTGGCAAGATCTAATCCATTTATTCTTCGGTTGGCGTCAGGCATAGATCCTGGGATACAGGGTATAATGCGTCAGCCCTGGCATATGAGCGTGCGATATCTATGAGATTGAGTATCTTTGTGAGCTTGCTTGAGGGTACAGCCTTACCATCGCGTGGCTTCGTGCGCTCTACTTAGCATTGGACACATCATTCATTAGCACCCATGCCTACATCTACGTCCGGTTCTACTCTATCTACTCCTACAAAGAGAGCTATACCGCCACACGAGCGACAGACCTTTACCCCGAGACGCTCTCCGCTAGCCCTAGAGATACTCTACCTCGTCATCGGAGCTATCTGTCAGGCTGTCGCCTACGCTTGCTTTATCGCTCCGGCAGATATTGTGCCTGGAGGATGCTATGGAATCAGCATCACGATCAACTACCTGACGCAGGGGACCTTTGAGGCGTTTCCCGATGGGCTACCCATTGGTGCCGTGGCACTCTGCTTCAACGTACCTTTCTTCCTCTTAGCTGCTCGCTCCCTTGGGTTGCGTAGTGGAGGCAAGACGATCGCCACCTTCCTACTCATCTCCATCTGTACTGACCTGATTACCTCGATGACACGAGATGTGGTCATCGTGAGCAACGATAAGTTTCTTTCCTCCGTCTATGGCGGTGCTATCCTCGGGCTGGGCGTGCTACTCACCTTCAAGGCGGGTAGCACCAGTGCTGGTACCGATGTCATCGCTCGAGTGCTCTCTAAGGGTAACAACATCAAGACCAGTCACATGATCATAGCTGTAGACTCCGCCGTGGTACTCTTCGGACTAGTCGCCTTTGGAGACTTTAGCGTGCCTCTCTACTCGTGGATTACCATCTTTGTCTATGGCAAGGTGGTGGACTTCCTACAGCCTGAGAATCCCAACAAAGCGATCTTCATCGTCTCCGAGCATACCGCCGAACTGCGCACACTCATCATCGAAGAACTCAATCTGCGGGGTACCTTCCTCCATGGTAGCGGTATCTACGCGGGAGCCGAGCGTGACATTATCTTTATGATTGTGGAGCGCAAGCATGTCAACAAGCTCAAGAAAGCGGTACTCCAGGCTGATCCCAAAGCTTTTATCGCAACAACCAATGCAACCAACGATACAGCTCCTAAGATTATCTAGTCTATGAAACAGTTTGTCTCCCTCTTACTCCTTTGCGCACTTTGCGTCACCTCGCTCACAGCTCAGACAGCAACTGAAGCACTCCCCGCAGGGCGACGAGTCCTTGTGGAGACTTCACAGGGAGACTTTACGCTCCTACTCTATGACGACACGCCTCTACACCAAGCTGTTTTTCTAGAGCATGTACGTCGGGGAGACTACGAGGGAGTCTTGATGCACCGTGTCATAGCGCAGTTTATGATCCAGGGTGGCAACCTCTCGACCCGTGGAGCGACACGCCAGACGGATGTCTCCATAGATACCCTCTCGACCACCATTCCTGCGGAGATCCTACCCAACCATATCCATAAGCGAGGTGCCCTAGCAGCAGCACGAGTCGCTGGCGAGGAGAACCCCGAGATGCGTTCCTCTGGCAGTCAGTTTTACATCGTCACGGGGACCTACTACACAGACTTCGACCTAGATGACATCGCAGCTCAGCGTGAGTGGGACTACACGCCTGAGCAACGCCAGGCGTACAAGATGCTGGGCGGAGCCCCGTGGTTGGACAGGCAGTACACCGTCTTTGGCGAAGTGATCGATGGTATGCGCACCATTACCAAGATCGAAGACCTCCCAACCGACAGTGCCAACCGTCCTAAGCGAGATGTGATCATCAAGCGCATGAAGCTCCTGCCCTAACCCCGCCGACACGATGCAGACTCCCGTCCCGTCTGACCTAATAGCCAAGCTAGCGCAAGCATACCCCGAGCATGCCTCTCGCATTGTCGAGACTCTAGAGACGCCCCCGTCGGTCTCTCTGCGGCTTAACCCAGCTCGCACCTTATCGGCACG
>OGRA01002603.1_pt1 | contig 14870 bp, 12 predicted proteins | sample 1553351 | NCBI WGS metagenome assembly OGRA01 (sample SAMEA2580056, study PRJEB22360) | human gut metagenome | biome: human gut; feature: human-associated habitat; material: faeces | place: Denmark | collected 2008/2010
CCCCGCCACTTCCTCAACGACGTCTGCACCCACATTGTGGACATCGACTACACCAAGATCAAAATGTACGTGGGCAACTACGAATTCTGGTACGAGTCCAGCCAGATGATGCAGCGCCTCATCAAGCAGCAGAACAAGAAGGTGGAGGACAAGATCGCCGAGCTGAAAACCTTTATCGCACGGTTCTCCGCCAACAAGTCCAAGTCCAAGCAGGCGACTTCCCGCCGGAAGCTGCTGGACAACCTGACGGTGGAGGAGCTGCCGGCATCCAGCAGACGCTACCCGTTCATCGGCTTCGACATGGACCGGGAGCTGGGCAAGGAGGTATTGCAGGTCAGCGGCATCTCCAAGACCGTGGACGGCGTGAAACTGCTGAACAACGTCAGCTTTACCCTGGGACGCACCGACAAGGTGGCGTTCATCGGCGAGAGCGAACAGGCGATCACCATGCTGTTCAAGATTCTCATGGAGGAGGAGCAGCCGGACGAGGGCACGTTCAAGTGGGGCGTTTCCACCTCGACCTCGTACTTCCCGGTGGACAACTCCGCCTACTTCAACGACAACGACGACTCCATTCTGGAGTGGATCCGGCAGTACTCCACCGCAGACGAGACCGAAACCTATCTGCGTGGTTTTCTGGGGCGGATGCTCTTCTCCGGCGATGACATTTACAAGCCGGTCAAGGTGCTGTCCGGCGGGGAAAAGGTGCGCTGCATGTTTGCACGCATGATGCTGTTCCACTCCAATGTGCTGCTGCTGGACAGACCCACCAACCATCTGGATCTGGAGAGCATCACCGCCGTGAATAACGGACTGGTGAACTTCAAGGGCGTTGTCATCCTGTCCTCCCACGACCACGAGATTCTGGAAACCGTGGCGAACCGTATCATCGAGATCACACCGGAGGGCTGCATCGACCGGCAGGGAACGTATGAAGAGTATCTGGCGTGGAAAAAGGAGAACGGGAAGTAAGACGGCTTTGCTGAGTTGCTGGAAACAAACATTTTTTGTATTGTAGGGACACGGCGTGCCGTGTCCGCTTGTAAACGTTTTCCCATCTTTCAAAATCAACCATAAACCAAAAGGGACACAGCCACCTGTGTCCCTTTTTTCTTTGCTATTGTTGTGTGAAATCGTCGGACACGGCACAGCCTGTCCCTGCAAACGTATGCAGAGCGCCTCGCCGGCTGTTTACTTTGCCAGTGCCTGCTCTGCGGCTGCCAGCTTTGCGCTGCAAACGAACACTTCCATTGCCTTTTGCAGCTCCTCCTCTGTGGGGAATGTGGGGGAGATACGGATGTTCTCATCCTCCGGATCGACACCGTAGGGGAAGGATGCGCCGGCACCGGTGAGGACTACGCCTGCCTCCTTGCACAGCTGGACAATGCGCTTTGCGCAGCCCTTCTGGTTGAAGGAGATGAAGTAGCCGCCCTGGGGGTTCGACCAGCTGGCGATGCCCAGATCTGCCAGTTCCCGCTCCAGTGTGTTTTCAACGATCCGGAACTTCGGGGCGATCAGAGCCTTGTGCTTCTTCATGTGCGCTACCAGATTCTCGAACTTGCCGCCAAAGAAACGCAGGTGGCGGAGCTGGTTGAGCTTATCGTAGCCGATGGTGGAGAAGCCCAGCGCATTTTTCAGGTACTTCAGGTTGTTCTCGCTGGCTGCGATCATGGCAATGCCGGAACCCGGATGGGTGATCTTCGAGGTGGAGGCGAACATATAGCAGATATCCTCGTTTCCAACCTTTCTTGCCTCTTCCAGCAGGTTTGCCTGTACCGGCGGATTGTCTACCAGATGGTGTACGCAGTATGCGTTATCCCAGAAGATGCGGAAATCCTTTGCCTTGGGCTTCAGGGCTGCGAAACGCTTTACCACTTCGTCGCTGTATACCACGCCGCCCGGATTGGAGTACATGGGCACGCACCAGATCGCCTTGATGGTGTCATCCTCTGCCACCAGCTTTTCGACGATGTCCATATCCGGCCCGTCTTCCTTCATGGGAACATTTACCAGCTCCATGCCGAGGAACTGGCTGACTGCAAAGTGGCGGTCATAGCCCGGAACCGGACAGAGCACCTTTACCTTATCGTACTTGCCCCACGGCTTGCTGCCCATCACACCGTTGGTCATAGCGAGGGACATTGCCCAGTACATGATATTCAGGCTGGAGTTGCCGCAGACGATCACGTCCTCCGGCTTTACACCCAGCATAGGTGCAAAGAATGCTTTTGCCTCCGGCAGTCCGTCCAGACAGCCGTAGTTGCGGCAGTCCAAACCGTTTTCTGCCCGATAGTCCTCTTCAGACAGGCAGGTGAGGATGCCGTTGGTCAGATCCAGCTGCTTCGGCGCCGGCTTGCCACGGGACATATCCAGCTTCAGACCCTCTGCCTGAAATGCAGCATATTCCTTCTGGCACTGCGCCTGAAATGCTTCCAGTGCTTCCCGATTCATCTCTGATACTCTCATTGCTCTCACACTCGGCTCTTTGGAGCCTACTCCTTTGCATAAATTGATTGGGACGGCGAAATGGCGTCCGGAAATCATGCGTGTTGTACGGCACGCAGCCTTATCAATATTATAACACATCTTTCCCTGGAGTGCAAGTGTTCTTGCAGAAAAAACAAAATTTAATATTTCCGGCATTTGTCCGGGGGTTTTTCGGCAGATCCCCCGAAAAAGGGACGGTTGGACTTCTGTAAAAAAGTTTTCTTCTAAGTTATGAGAGGCGTTTGCGGTCTGTGCTGTGTCCGCCGTGAAACTGCGCCTCCGGAACGCTTCCCCCTGACGCCGCATAGAATGTGGCAAGAGCGCATACAGCGCAGAAGCGGAGGGACAGTGATGAGATCCAAATATGTGATATGGTTTGCCGGCGGCGACCGGCGGCAGCAGTATGCGGCGGCACGGCTGGCGCAGCGGCTGGAGGCGGAGGTGCACGTGCTGGGCGTTTTGCCGGAGCACCGGAAGGTTTCCGGCGTGCTCTGGTGTCCGGAGGGCGTTCCCGCAGCGCCCTGCGATCTGCTGGTGCTGCCCATTCCGGCGAGTGCGGACGGCGAAACCGTTGCCGCACCGCTGGGGCCGTCCCCCATTCCTCTGGCGCAGCTGGCGGCCGGCACGAAGTCCGGCGCACTGGTGCTGGGCGGGAAGTGCAGTCCGGCGGTGCGGACGCAGTTCGGGGCGCAGCAGGTGGAGGACTATCTCGGCCGTGAGGAGCTGTGCCTTGCCAACGCCGTCCCCACGGCGGAGGGCGCCATCCAGACCGCCATGGAGCAGATGCCCACGACCCTGCACGGCGGCAGTGCGCTGGTGGTGGGGTACGGCAGAATCGGCATGGCGCTGGCACCTCGGCTGCGTGCGCTCGGGATGGAGGTCACGGTGTGCGCCCGCCGCTGCGAGAGCCGTGCGCTGGCGGAAATGCAGGGCTGCCGGGCCGTGCCGCCGGAGGAACTGGGAACGGCGGCAGCGCAGTGCAATCTGGTGTATAACACCGTTCCGGCACTGCTGCTGGAGGAGCCGGTGCTGCGAAGGATGCCGCCGGAGAGCCTGATCGTCGATCTGGCATCCCGTCCGGGCGGCACGGATTTTGCGGCGGCACGGCGGCTGGGGATTCCGGCACTGCTGGCGCTGGCGCTTCCGGCAAAGGTCGCACCGGCGACGGCGGGCGAGATCATTGCGGACACCATCTGCAACATTCTCAAGGAGAGGGGATTCGCCCATGAACGATCTGACAGGTAAGCGAATCGGGTTTGTGGTCACCGGTTCGTTCTGTACCTTTTCCGCCGCTTTCGCACAGGCAAAACGCCTGCGGGAGTCCGGCGCAGTGCTGACACCGATCTTCTCGGAGCACGCCGCCGGCATGGATACACGCTTTGGCACGGCGGCGGTGCGTGTGGCAGAGCTGGAGGAGATCTGCGGCAAAAAGGCGCTCCGCACCATTGCGGAGGTGGAACCGCTCGGCCCGAAGTCCATGCTGGATGTGCTGGCGGTGGCACCCTGTACGGCAAATACAGCGGCAAAGCTGGCGCACAGCATTACGGATACCACGGCGACCATGGCGGTGAAATCCATGCTGCGCCGGCAAAAACCCGTGGTGCTGGCGCTCGCCACCAACGATGCCCTGCGTGGCTCGGCGAAAAATATCGGGCTGCTGATGAATACCAAGCACTATTATTTCGTGCCCCTGCGGCAGGATGCGCCGGCGGAGAAGCCCGCCTCCCTGGTGGCGGATTTCGAACAGCTGCCGGAAACCGTGTCCCTTGCGCTGGACGGAAAACAAATTCAGCCTGTGTTTTTCTCGTAGACACAAACCGTTAACAACCTTATGGTATACTAAAAAGCAGGTGGAAATCGACAGCTCGGTTTCCACCTGTTTGTGACTGGACGAAATATGCGGATGAAACGGGGAGAATGCATCAATGGCATGGATCATTTTGAAGCAGGCGGCGATCATGCTGCTGCTGAATCTGGTGGGCATCATCGCCTACCGCACGAAAATTGTGGACAAGAACGGCGGGCTCTGCCCGGTCTGTCCAACCAGCTGACCATCGCGGGGGTATCCACCAAGTATGTGACGGTGGTCACGCCGGTGCTGGTGGTGAACGCCTATTCCGAGGTGGAGTACGAGTTCCGGCTGGTGGTGAATATGCTGTGGACGTTCCTCATTGCGGCAATCTCCTACGTGGTGGCGATCACGGCGGCGTACCTGCTGATTCGCCGGAAAGCCGGCAGGGAGACGGAGATCGAGCGCTTCTCCGTCATCTACAGCAACTGCGGCTTCATGGGCATCCCTCTGGCGAGCGCCCTGCTGGGCAACGAGGGGGTGTTCTACGCCACGGCGTTCCTCACCATCTTCTTCTGCTTTGCGTGGACGCACGGCATCATGCTCCTCACCGGACAGCACGACCGCCGTGCCCTCCTGAAAAAGTTCTGCTCTCCCACCATGATCGGCATTGCCATCGGACTGGTGCTGTTTTTCTGCCACATCCAGCTGCCGGGAATCCTGCAAACCACCTTTGACTACGTGGCGGGGCTGAATACGCCGATGGCAATGGTCGCCTCCGGCATCAGCGTAGCGCAGGCCAACCTGCTGCAGGCGGTGCGCACCCCACGGGTGTACTACGTGAGCGCCGTGAAGCTGCTGGGCATTCCTCTGCTGCTGACGCTGCTGTTCCTGCCCCTGTCCTTTATCTCCATGGAGGTGCGGACGGTGGTGCTGGTGCTCATGGCAGCGCCCTCTGCGGCGATGTGTACGCTCCAGTGCCAGAAGCACAGCATGAACGACGTGTACGCCTCCGGCATCTTTGCCATGACAACGATTTTGTCCATGGCGGCAATGCCGGCGGTGGTGAAGCTGTTTACCACGCTGCTGGAACTGGTGTCGGCGTGACCTGCCGGAATGTGTATACGGTGTAAATTTTATCGGATTTGGCACTTTTTCAGTTGCAATTCGTAAAAATTTGTGATAAAATGAATAAATAAGAGAACCTCTGGATTGGTACGTGAGAGAAACCGGAGGCAAGAATCCGATTGTTCCGGAAACGGGATGGTCGGATATGTTTTGAAAAGAAAAGGAAGAACGTCATGAACGATTGTGGCATTAGTAAACTGGATCTCAAGCGGAGAAACCGCATGCAGATCCTGCGTGTGGTGCGGGAACAGGGACCGATCTCCCGTGTGGATATCTCCACGGCACTGCAAATCACCCGTGCGGCGGTTACCATCATCACCAATGAAATGATCTCCCAGCACATTCTGGAAGAGATCGGCGAGGAGCCGGTAGAACCCGGTGCGGCAGTCAAGAAGGGACGCCGGAAGATCCTGCTGGACATCAATGCAACGTATCGCTTTGCATTGGGCGTGTACGTGGATGAAAAGGAGATCTCCGTCGGACTGACCACATTGAATCTGGAGACCATGGACAAGAAGGTTATCATCCACGGCGGCAATCTGACGGCGGAATATGCGGCAGGGGTCATTGCCTCCACGGCGAAGACCATGCTGCAAAACAGCTGTCTCACCTCGAAGAACCTCATTGGCATCGGCATCGGCGTGATGCCCGCTGTGTGGCAGCAGCTGGACGGCGAGACCACCGAGGACGGCGTGCTGCAGTTCCCCCTGTTCCAGCGCCTTCTGACAGACCGCTGCAACACCACCATCTATCTGGGCAGCGCCGTGACGCAGTTCGCCATGGCAGGGGTACAGCATCAGGCACGGAACCACGTCATCAGCAACCGCCAGCTCTTCCTGCACTGGGGGGACAACCACTTCTACGCCATCCCCATGCAGGGCGCAGAACCGCTCCATGACATTTGCAGCAGCCGGTACTACGTGGAGAATATGATCGTCGTGCCGGACGGCAGAGAGGCAGAGGGCTATCCCCGTGGCAGTGTGCGTGCAGAACTATCCCTCAGCGCCATCCAGAAGGACGTTTCCGCCGTATTCTCCGAGGCGCAGACACCGGCGCTATACCAGCTCACAGACGGCGACCTGACGCAGGTCACGCTGGCCTCCCTGCTGACGGCATCGGAGGAGGACGTGGCGCTGATTCCGGTGACGGAGCAGATCATGGCGAAGTTCAGCCTGCTGCTGAATAACCTCCGCTGTGCCTATTTCAGCGACAGCGTGTGTCTCCACGGCTTTGGCTTCACCCAGCGGAATCTGGAACAGGTGCAGACGTACCTGCGGGAATACACCGAGGATACTTTCGCCGATACCGTGTCCCTCAGCCCCATTCAGGAGCGCTACCGCTTCCTGTGCGGCTGTATCTACGCCGTGCAGGAGGGATTCTTCCGGCGAGGCGGACTGAGTTGAGAATTTGAATTGCTGTGTACCCGTTTCCGGCATCGCCGGAGACGGGTTTTTTTTGCGGGAACAGGCTCAAAAAACATCGAAACGCAACGAGGGCACCCCCTCTGGCGGATGCCTTTGGGAGTGCCCTCATGCGTGACGCAGAAACTGCGCACAATTCAGTTGCGAAACAGATTACTCTGTGTTAACTCTTACTTTCTCTTCTTGGAAACCAGAGCTACGCCGCCGATAACAGCTACAGCTACAGCAACGCCAGCGATCGGCAGTGCGTCACCAGTCTTCGGAGAAGAAGTGGAAGCAGCAGCCTTCTTCTTGGTGGTTGTAGTTGCCGGAGTAGCAGCCTTAGCGGTTGTGGTAGCCTTCGGAGCTGCAGTGGTTGCAGCCTCAGTGGTAACAACCGGAGCCTCGGTGGTCGGAGCCTCAGTGGTCGGCTCTTCAGTGGTCGGCTCGCCCTTAACTACGATAGCGCCGGAAACTGCAGTGGTCAGACCGCCGTCGCCGTTTACGTTCTCGAACTGTGCCTTTGTGCCGTCACGACCGGTATCAGCTGCAGTGATGGTGTAGGTGTCACCCGGCTGAATGTCAGCATCCTTGATGTCGAAGATCAGGTATGCAACAGTTGCGCCGTTTGCAGTATCGTAAGCCAGAACGTTACCGTCACGGTCAGCGTCGGTGCTCAGGAACGGCAGCCATGCGAAGTCGTATGCCTCAGAGTAAGCAAACTTCAGAGCCAGGCTGCTGGAGTTGCACTTGATGGAAGTGCAGTCCAGTTCGCTGGTGTCCCACTCAGCGCCCAGAGACAGCTTTACGAAGTTGTTGTCAACGCTTACCGGAACCTTGATCTGTCCAGCCTTAGCCTCTTCAACAGTTACTTCAACAGTGCCGATGGTTGCAGTGCCGCCAGCTGCGCTTGTCGGAACAGCCAGAACAGCAGCAGATGTAGCTACGATAGCAGCAGCAGAGAGAGCTGCCATTGTTCTTTTCAATGTAGTCTTCATTTTTCTATTTCCTTTCAAAAATAAATCTATGTTATGCACCCGGCGCAATATGCACCTTACGCCGGACACAGTAACAACGCACGAATTTGGGAATTGGGATTTGCTTACTTGCCGATCACGTCAGACCATACAACGTCCTTACCAGCAGCCTTATAAGAGATGTACTGCAGGATGTTGAATGCGTCATCCATGGAGATCTCAGCATCTTCCGTCTTCTTGCCAGCCTTGGACTCGGTATCAACGTCGCTTACATAGAATGCCAGCTTCTCCAGCAGTTCGTCAGAACCGTCAGTGAAGGTTACAGTCTTGCCAGCTGCGCTGGAAGAATAGTACTGCAGGGTATCGAATGCATCGTCCATGTCAACATCGCCGTCCAGCTGAGTGTCACCCTTCATTGCAACTGCAACAGTGGGCTTGTCTTCCAGAGCGGTCTTGTCAGCATCGCCAACGTAGTAGATGTCAACTGCGCCCTTGTAGTACGGAGCAGTGTAAACATCTGCCGGAGTCTGCAGGAAGCCGAAGTAGCTTGCATCCAGATCCTTGGTAGTGCCGTCCTTCAGGGTAGCAACAGCAGATACGATCAGCTCAGAAGCATCGAAGGACTCTTCATCAGAGAAGTATACGCCCTCGCCAACCTCAACGGAGATGCTCTCGATGTCCTTCATCGGGATGATGTCGGTAGAAGTAGTGGTTGTAGTCTCGCCAGTGCCGGAAGTGGTGGTAGTCTCACCGCTGCCGGAAGTGGTTGTGGTCTCACCGCTGCCGGAAGTGGTTGTGGTCTCACCGCTGCCAGAAGTAGTTGTGGTAGTGGTGGTATTGGTATCCGATGTTGTGGTAGTGGTGGTTTCCTTATCCTTCAGCTCGTATGTTACCGTACGGGTTACATCGAAGGAAACGGTACCGGTTGTTGCGAAAGTAACTTCAACTTCCTTTACGGTGTCGAAAGATACGAATTCCTTATCCGGATTCTGCTTTGCAACGTAAGCCTTGACAGCGTCCTGCTCAGCGTCCGGAATCTCGAATGTCAGGTCATATGCGCCATTGGTTGCGCTAGCCTTGAAGTTTGTGCCCTCGTTCAGAACAGCGGCAACGTCAGCAGCAGAGATGCTCAGCTTTACGTTTGCATCGCTCTGGGTCAGAACGTCGTTTACTGCGCTGATGCCCTTGTCGAAGTAGCTGCCGTATGCAGCAACCAGACCGTCAACAGTCTTCGGCTTGCTTGCAGCAGACTCGAAGCCGTTCTTTGCAGCGAAATCAACGATTGCAGCAACCACTGCATCGGCATTTGCATAAGAAGTTTCCTCGAAAGAATTTGCTGCGATTGCCTTGGTCAGCTCGGTGTAGCTGCTGTAGTTTGCAGCAGCCTCGCCCAAGATCTTGCTGAACTGTGCAACATCAGCAGCCGGAACAGCAGCCTGTACCTGTGCAGACAGATCAGCAACCACTGCGTTCAGGTACTCGTCAAAAGCCGAAACGGTGTAAGCGGTGTTGTTCTTGTCGTTGGTGATAGAACCGGTTACGGTAGCTTCCTTGCTGTTTTCCAGATCGGTGGAAACAACGAAGCTGTAGTGTACCTTCAGGATGGAAGCGTCTACGGTGTAGTCAACGCCCAACTCGTTCAGCTTGTCCTGAATCTGCGGAACCATGTAAGCGCTCAGATCAGCGTCACCGGAAACAGTGAAAACGCCGTCCTTGACGGTCAGGGTCGGATTTGCAGAAGCAGAAACGATATCCTTTACCAGGCTGGTGTACTTGCCGGTGCCGGACAGGCCTTCCACGATGCTCTTTGCGTCAACGCTGTACTCGCCGTTTACATCCTTTACATAGCCGGCCATACGGGTGTTCCAGTCGGAAACCTGCTTGCCGTCCTTGATCTCGGACTCCGGATTTACATACAGCAGCTTGTCTGCGGTGATCTGCGCTGCATCCGGCTTTACTGCTGCGGAGCTGGAGATTGCCAGTACCTGGCCCATAGCCACCGGTACTGCAATGGCTGCAGCGAGAACTCTGTTAAATTTCTTCATTCTCTTTTTACCTCTCTCTGTAAGAATTTTGTTTGTATTGCCGTCCGTCAATCTGGGCAGATACGATACATGGCGGATACGGCGCACCCCGTTCACATTGCTGATATGAAACTCTGCGGCAGGCGCCGCAGCCGGGGTGTACCGCCGTTCAGCGGCAAGAAATGAATATTTACAAGTACCCGCAAAAGGTCTTATAAATAATTTACAAGTGTATTTTAACATATTATTTCGCCCGTGTCAAGCCCATCCGACTAACTTTTTTAAAATTCTTTGGGGAATATCACGCCCGTTTTTGTAGCTTTTTCACAATTTTCAGCGAGTCCGGCGGGACACCAGCAGGCTTTTCCGTCGATTTTGGCAGCCTGCGGAACGGCTGGGCAAAGTTTTCAACAGGTTTTCAACAGCTCCGTTTGTGCGTTTCTACCAGTGCCGCAGACTTTTGGGGAAACCATGCACTCCCGCAGGAGAACTCTGCGGGAGTGCGCTTTTGGGACGAACCGCCTCAGCCGACCAGACCGGAGCGTTCGATGCCCTCGGTGAAGTACTTCTGCAAGAAGACGTACATGATCAGGATGGGCAGAATGGAGATCAGGCAGCCTGCCTCCATCCACACGATCTGTTCTCTGGGGCTGACATCTGCGTTATTGAACAGCTGCTGGGACAGCAGGGTGCTCAGGTTTTTCAGCATCAGCGCAATGGTCTGGTTCTTGGTGAAGAAGGTGGAGCTGACATAGTAGTCGTTCCAGTACCACACCACCGAGAACAGAAAGACCGTCAGGAACGAGGAGGATGCGTTGGGGATCATGACCTGTACGAAGGTGCGGAGCGGGCCGCAGCCGTCCAGATAAGCGGCGTCCTCCAGCTCCTTGGGAAGTCCCTTGAAGAACTGGCGGAAAATGAAGATCATGAGTCCGGCACGGATGCCGTTGCCCATGGCTGCCGGCAGGTACATGCAGAGCTTGGAGTTGATGAGGTTGACCTCCAGCCCGAACAGACCGAAGTGCCGGAACAGCATGTACTGGGGAATGGCGATGATCTGGGACGGCACGAGGATCATCATGACCACGATGCCGAAGAGCAGACCCTTGCCCTTGAACTTAAAGCGGGCGAAGCCGTAGCCTGCCAGTGCGCAGGAGGCGACCTGTACCAGCGAACAACCGATGTTCAGCAGGAGGGTCGTCCCCAGCGTTCTCCAGATGTCCATGACACCGGCGGTCTCCTTGATGACCTCCAGCGTCAGGTGGCGGGGGATCCACATGACCGTGGGGTCGCTCATATCGGCGGAATCCCGGAATGCGCAGCTGATCATATAGATCAGGGGATAGAGGATGACAAAGCACAGACCGAACAGAATGAAGAATCGGAAGAACGGCCAGACCGCTTCGAAAACCCGCTTACGGCGTATGTAGGCGATCTCGGATTTGTTCATGCTCCGCATGCGGATTCTGCGTGCCTCACGTTTGCTCATGCCGTTTCCCACTTCGGCGTCATCCTTGGGGGAAGAAACGGGTGTTGCACCCTTGACATTTTCCATGTTTGCCACCTCCTTATTCGACTTCGTAATACACGAACTTGTTGATGATTGCGGTAATGATGCCCACGGCAGCGAGGACGATGGCGAAATATACCCACGCCATCGCCGATGCCGGACCGTACTGCCAGTCGGACTGGAGATCCAGAATCCGTCCCATGACCACGTTGTTCGGGTCGGTGAAGGAGTCGATGATGGTGAAGATAAAGCACGCCAGAATCATGGGGCTGACATAGGGCAGGGTGATCTTCCAGAAGTATTCCCATGCCGTTGCGCCCTCCATCTGCGCCGCCTCCTTGGCGGACACCGGAATGTTCTGGAGGGCGGCGAGGAAGATCAGGATCTGGATGCCGGAGTTCCAGACGATGCCGAAGATGTTGTCCGACACGGTTTCGATGGTGGTCTGGACGCCGTCCGAGATGCCGTAGATGCCGAGGAATTCCATCAGCTCGCCCAGCAGATCGGTAGAGAACATGGTGGAGAACTGGCTGGCATCGCTGTTGCCGGTGCTCTGGAGGTTGCCGTTGATGATGTTATACACCGGACCTGTGGCAATGATGACCGGCACGGGAGAACGTGCGCCCCCTGAACTTCTGGTTCAGGATGACGGCAACGAACAGGGAGAACACCAGAATGAGCGGTGTCTTCCATGCGGTTTCCTCCAGCACCTTTACCAGATACTGACGGTAGTTCGGGTCTACGTTAAAGGCATAATTATAGTTGTCCAGCCCCACCCATTTGCCGACCATGCCGCCGGTGTCCGGTGCGATCTCCTGAAAGGAATAGAGCAGTGACTCCACCACGGGAATCAGAAAAAAGATCAGTGCGCCCACAAGCCACAGTGCAATGAAGCCGTAGCCGTACATGCTCATTCGTTTTTCATACGCCATTTTCATGATTACTTCCAATTCCCTTCCTCGACATACTCAGAAAGCGCATAGGTTTTGCCGTCTGCGGTGACGGTCTGCGCTGCAAGATCGACCTCGGTCACGGCGCCGTTTTCATAAGTCGTGGTGATGACGTCGCCCTCCCGCACGTAGCCGGTGATCTGCTGGTCACCCAGTCCGGCGGTCACTGTCTTGGCGAACGCATAGGACTGGGCGACATTGTCCTTCCAGTCGTCTGCGCCGGCGTAGTACAGTCCGTCCAGCACGGTGTCCTTCAGCTCACTGGTCTCCCCGCCGATCATGTCATAGTGCAGGCTGCTGCCCGTTGCAATGGAGAGCAGCACGGTTTCCTCCGGTGTGGCGGAGGCGTTGACGGCGGTGGAGGCGTAGGGCTTCAGCCCGTGCATGACCATTTGATAGAACGGGATGTCCTCGTCAAACACATCGTAGCCGCTGGACTGGAGGGGCACATCGGTCAGCTCCTGCACATAGGGGAGCGCATAGGCGTTTGCCGTATCCGCCAGCATGGCGATGTCTGCATCGGTGATCTGCTGGTAGGACCGGGTCAGGATCTCCTGTGCCTTGTCCCGGCAGATCTCCTTCTTGCCGTAGTCGCCGTAGAGGGCAGAGGTCATGCTGCCCAGCGAAACTGCGGAGAGGTTTTTCTTGGTGAAGTTTCCGGTGAGCTTCTCGTAGATCTCGGAGAACGCCGCCGGAGAGAGCAGCGAGAGGGGCTTCTCCGCACTGCTCTGGTTGCCGTACGCCAGATTGTACGGATAGATTCGGGCGTAAGAACCGGAGATGCGGACGGTGGTGTCCGTGAACGTATAGTATCCGCTGCCGGAGGCAAAGGTCTGGTTGTCCACTGCCGGATAGATGGTGATGCCGTTCCTGCCGGCGTAGTCCATGAGGTCTTCCCAGTCGCCCTTGCCGCCCAGACAGCCGGCGGGCTTTGCCTTGAGATCCACCTTGCCGGTGATGCCGGCATTCGTCCAGTTGTAGTACTGTACCCGGATGTCCTCCGGCGAAACGCCGTCTGCGGTCAGGTCCGTGAGGATGTCCTCCGCCTGCGCAAAGGTGGTGAGGGAGTTTTTCAGTGTCACGGGAATGCCCAGAATGGACTTCTCCTTTTCTGTTCCGCCGTAGAGGTTCAGGTACAGACCGGCATCGGCGGATGTCACGGTGGAGGTCACGCCCTGCTCCCCGGTGAGGTAGTTCCGGTAGGCGTTTGCCACGTCGCTGTAGTCCGGCGTATCCTCCGTTTCCAGCGGGTAGTACCGCAGCGCCACGGCATCCGTCTTGATGTCGCCGTCCTCAAAGACGGTGAGGGCGGTGGAGTTGTCCCCCGACATATAATAGGAGTCGGAGTCCCGCAGGGTGAAGTCAAATCCGCAGACGTTATAGCTGCTCTTGGACTGTCCGCTGACGCTGGCGGTGAGCTTGGCGTTGGAGTCGCCCTCGGTGCACACCACCATCATGGCGCTGTCGCTGTTGACAATGCCGTACATGGGCAGGTACACCTGCTCCGTCACAGCGGGCTGCTGGAGGGGCACGGCGGTCAGGTCGGTGCCGTAGACATAGCCGGTATAGCTCTTGGCGCTGGTCTTGCCGTTGTTATAGCGGATCAGCGCACCGCTGCCGTCGGGAATGACGAAATAGCCGTCCTCCTGATCGGAGGCTGCGCCGAAGCTGCTCATAAGGGAGAGGGAGGTGACCAGCTTGCCGGTCTGGGAAGTGTCCTCCTCGATCTCGTCTGTTTCACCTACGAATTCCACGACCACACCTACAGCTGTACAGGCTACCACGGCGACATCGCCCTCACCCGTGCGCTTCAGGTTTCCTGCAACATCTTCTTCTATAAGCTCTCGGAAAAGCTCACCATCGACGGCATCACCAAATACGCCCGTCTGTTTGGATTGGGACAGGCAACCGGCCTGGAAACCGGTGACGCTGCCGGTCATCTCTCCGATCAGGAAACTTTCGCAGAAATGGGAGAGGATTGGACAGTCGGTCAGGTGCTCCAGAGTGCCATCGGTCAGGGTGAATGGGCAGTTACACCGCTGCAAATGGCAAATGTCGCCTGCACCATCGCCAACAACGGCGTGCGCTATCAGCCACATCTGGTGGACAGCATCTGGGACTACAACCACGAGAACTGCGTCGAGGATATCGACCCTGTGGTTGCCGGCGAGATCAAACCCACCTCAGACGAAGTCTTTCAGTATGTGGAAAGCGGTATGATCGCCGCATCCACCAACAACTTCCCCACGCAATACTCTCTGCAAAATCTGGGATTTGACGTGGCGATCAAAACCGGTACCCCGCAGGTGGACGGCAGAGTACAGGACTCCTTCTTCATCGGCTATGCACCGGCAGAAAATCCGGAAATCGCTTTCGCCGGCGTTATCGAGGGCGGCGAGTACTCCAAGTACATGATCCGCTCCATTATTCAGGCGTATCAGCAGTGCGTCAAGGGCGAAAATGTCACCATCGACAACTTCGTTACAACAACTGCAACCACAACAGCAGCTTCTTCCGCATCCACCACGACAGTCACAACAGCGAGTCAGCACTCGTAAACGCACAACAAATTTGAAAGGAAAGCTGTTTTTTCGTCAAAATAGAT
>OGRA01002623.1_pt1 | contig 14791 bp, 5 predicted proteins | sample 1553351 | NCBI WGS metagenome assembly OGRA01 (sample SAMEA2580056, study PRJEB22360) | human gut metagenome | biome: human gut; feature: human-associated habitat; material: faeces | place: Denmark | collected 2008/2010
CAGGCGGTTCCGCTGGATGTCGAATACGTTGCGGATGCCGATGGCGTTGCGGTCCATCATGCCCGTCCTGCTCATGGCGCTCGAAAGCAGAGGGTTGCGATAGTAGGGAGGCTTGTAGCCGCTCTCAAGGGCGGCCTCAATGGTCTCAGGTATGAACGTGCCCTCGTTCTTGAACACCAAACGGTCCTCGTATTCCAACACGTTGATCTTGCCCGACATGCGGAAGTCCTGGTGCGCTATAGCATTATGCAGAAGCTCGCGGATAACCTCGGGGCTATACCGGTGCGCCTCGGTCGGGAACAGCGTGTCCTCACGGTCAAAGAAGCGGTACTTCTCGTTTCGGATCTTCCCCAGAACTCGGTCGACTTGCAGCATGAAGGGCGGTTCGAAGTGCTCGTAAGCGATGGTGGCGCCGTCGCTGGCGTAGAGTGTCCACGTGATACGCGGCTCGATGCCGCCCAAAAACACGCTCGACTCGGGCCGTCCCAACAGCACGAGTGCGGCGTTAGTCACATGGCCATGGATGATAAGGCCCATCTTGCGCAGAATCGACTCCTCGTCCAGATCGCGCACCGCAGGCTGGCTCTCCTGAAACTTCTCCACATACTTGGCGCAGGCGAACGAGACCGCCTCGGGATCGAGATCGTCAAAGTCTGCCTCGAAGGCCAGCTGCCGCGACCAGTCCGGGCGGCTCTGGCCGTAGATCGCCTCGAGCTTGAACTTGGGCATCTCCACCAGCGACTCGTTCTCGCGAGACCAAGGAATGCCGTGCCAGGTAGTCGGCGTGGCGAATGTGCCTGCAGGGACCTGGAAGGCCACGATGCGCTTTCCCTCAACCTCGAACTCGTAGACCTCCTCAAAGGTCATACCGTCGTTGGTGAACTTGGCGACCTCGTGCTTGAGCCGACGCAGCCCTACGCTTGGCGTCTGGGCCTCCTTGCGGTAGGCCGTCCCCTGGATCTTCCGATCGTTCGTGATACCAAAGAGCAGCCACCCGCATTCTGCCCCACGCAGGTTCGCCTCGTTGCTGAGTGCTGAGAAGTACTTACCGATGTCCTCGAAGTCGTAGTTCTGCTTGGCAGCCTTGTATTCGACCACCTCGGTCTCCACATCTCCGATGAGACGCAGGGTCAACGAGGGCATCTCGCTCAGCTTCCGTATCATGGCACTCCAAACTAATGTGATCTCGTTCTCGAACTAATGTAATTCTATACCCGATTACATTAGTTAGCTACATTCCATTTGCTCGACACATGGAATCCGCCGATGGAACTAATGGAATCCCAAGACTTTTCTCCATTAGTTGTGTAGCGCGTTGAACTGCGGTTTCGTGTTCCTGATGGATGGAAACTAACGTAATCGGGCATGTAAAATCCCCGAACCGCCGCGGTTTTACATTAGTTCGCAGGGCGCGCTCTTGCGGTTCCGGTTTCCATCCCCTTCCTGCCATTTGCGTGCGCTTCGGCCGTCTCCTTGCCTTCCCCGTACCACTTAGCACGGTATTCTCAGGCGGCCATGATAACGCCGACCTCTGCCATGTCCTCGGTGCTCAGGACCTTGCAGAACACAGTGTGGTCCGACTTACCGAAGGGAATGGGACGATCCTGCCCGTGTCGAAGATCACGGCAGGAGACTCAGAAGGGCAAAACAAAAAACAGGCCAGAGGAATTAACCTCTGGCCTGCGAAAATGCTTGGTCGCGGGGGCTGGATTTGAACCAACGACCTCCGGGTTATGAGCCCGGCGAGCTACCAGACTGCTCCACCCCGCACGATCAATCGCTCTATGCGACTTGATCAATTATAGGGAGGCGCCCCGCTTTACGCAATTGAAATGTTCTGCCTTCAAATTTTCGTCACATTTTACGTTTCGGTAGGTCGGCAACCTCTCCAAGCGAATGGCACAGCGCAGTTTTCGCACATGTGCCAACAGCACAAAACAGGCCGCTGGATTACTCCGGCGGCCCGCTGCTTGCAGCTTCATTTGCCTGCATTGCTCCTTTTGCGCGTGCTACTTCTTGTGGTTGCGTCCCCTCCCGCAAGCAGGCCCCACAATGGCCATTGCCAAGCCGGCAACCGCGGCAAGCACCACCGCCAACGTCAACGTAGCATCGCCCGTCTTCGCTGTCGTGGAAACCGATACGCCACCCGAAGTACCACTTGGAGCATTCCCCGCACTCGGCGAAACAACGTCCCCGGCATTAGGATCGGCGTCGCCATTAGAGTTCAACGGCTTATCGCCCGCACCCGGACCTATCTCATCGTTAGCTGAATTATCGGGCACAACTACGCACCTATTGGTGAACGTGAAGGCGGTAGATGCAGTGAAGGGAGATTCCAAGCATGCAACGGTGAGATTCCCTTTCCCATCATCGGTGACCTTGAACCTCACTGTTTTCGTTTCTGGGTCATTCACCACACCCGGCACCGATCCTCTTTCGGTGACTTTGTATTTGAACACATGGGAGCGGGACCATCCTGCTTTTTCCACAGAATCAGAATCAACATCCAGGGCTTTATTCAGATCTTGGAGGGAAAACGTTATAAACCCAAACTCGATTCGGCCCCATTGCCCGTTTCCGGCATCCGTCGATTCGGGCATAGGTGCTGCTATATCCTTTGTCGATATAGAAAATCGAAACTTTCCCTCGATATCAATAAGCGAGGCTCCTTCTTCCACCTGCAAATCCTTCGTTCCCGCCAAAAACATAGTGACGGGCTCTCCCGTGGAATACGTATTATCAAAGCGCAGTTCGTTCGCCGTCCGGAAGCTTGCCGAAAGCGCCCCGTTCCCCTCATCTTTAACCGTTACAACCAAAGAAACAGGGGCGGTATGCGGCGTTACGCCCACATCGCTCAATCCGTTGGTCTTCTCATGCACCAGGTAGTACACAATCCAGGCCGGAACGCCATCTATCGTTGTTTTCTCGGCAATACCGTTTTGAGCCAATTCATCGAGCGAAGTAACAGTAAAACTCAACTTGCCGAAATCAATTGTTCCATCGGCTTCATTTTTCGCCGAGAGCAAATCATCGCGGCATTTGCGTACTTCACGCCAAAGTCGAACTCGCCAGCATGGAGTGGACGCCCATCGATTTTCACGGTACCCACAATTGCATCGGTTTCACACGATGCTTCGTTTGCATTGGCGGCAGAAGCATTTTCGCTATCCGCAAATGCAAAGCTTCCGCTAAAACACACGCACAAAAGAGCAAAAACCATTGCCAGTATCAACTGCATCCGCTTCATTTTCCGCATTCCAATCTTTCGTACGGCCTAGTAGACAAGGCTTTTATGCGATGGTCTAGCCCGATAGGCGAAACAATGCTTTATTCATTATCCCATGAAATGGCATAAGTGCCAAAGTATTGGGTTAAAACCCGTTGTTTTTGGATTAAAGACCAATTTCGAGTTGCAAACAGAAGAAGCGCGGGAGGGAGTGGCGTCAGCGCACACCGCAAAAAAAGAAATCCCCTGGACCATAAGGGACCAAAGGATTTCTAGGTATCCAAAGGGGCGTCCACTTTGGACGGAGAATCTTATTCGTGGATATTAAACCCAAACAAATAACTTCCGAGTTATGACCCCAGCACCTTTTCCCGTCCAACAAAAAGCCTCGCTTGCGATCGATCACGCAAGCGAGGCTCTATCATTGTGCGCTATGGCTAAGCGGGGAAGCGGGACCTGTCCCTATATCCCCACTACCTCTTAGCGTGCTTGCCCTTCTTGCGATGGGAAACCACGGCCACAGCAGCAGCCGCAGCGGCCACCGCAGCGGCCACGCCAGCAATTACCAGCAAGTAATCGCCAGTCTTAGCAGAACCGGAAACCAGCGCATCAACGACGGAGGCAGGACCATCGCCAGGAGATGCCGGGGCTTCAGGTGCGTTGTACGTATTGGTGAACACGGGGGCATTTCCACCCTCGTAAGCTACCGTGGCAACCAGGCTGCCTTCGCCGTTATCTTCAACGGTAACGGTAACCGCGTACTCCGATTCGTCGTACGTCACATCAGATTCGTCGCCCTTCACTTCCGCAATGGTGTACTGGTACGTACCCGCCTCGCCATACTGGATGGCAGGGAACACTACCATACCGTTCACATCGTTGGTTGCGGTAACCTGCTCGCCGCCTTCGTCCGTAAGAACGAAGGCGAACTCTTCGGCATCAAGGCTCTTGCCGTTGAGCACCTTCGAGGCACCCAGCGTCACCGAAGTAGCTGCCGGCGTGTACGAATTGGTGAACCCAACCGTATTCGCATCGTTGTCCACCTTGTGAGCCACCGACAGCGTGCCGTCGCCATTGTCGGTTACAGTCGTGGTAACGGCGAATGTGCTGCCGTCATACTGAACGCCCGCCTTCTGGCTGCCGCCACCTACTTCGCACAACGTGTAGTTATAGGTACCCGGCTTGGTGTAGGTAATCGGGCTCAGCGCCACCTTGCCCGAAGCGTCATTAGTACCCGTTGCCACCACGTTGCCGCCCTCGAGCAGCTGGAACTCAAATTCACCTGCTTTCATATCGCGACCCGTAAGGTTCTTCGTTACCGTAACCTGATCGGTCACACTGGAATCAACCGGCTGTACCGAATACGTATTGGTGAACGTGAACGCCGGGTCGGAAGCAGCACCCAGGCGCTCCACCGTCAGTTTTCCGTTCCCGTCGTCGGTCACCTTGAAGCTCACGGTCTTCGTTTCGGTGTCGTTGGTTACCCCATCGGCAGAGCCGCTTTCCGTCACCTTGTAGGTGAAGGTATGCGAACGGACAACGCCAGCCCTGGTGGCAGGCTCATCGCTTTGAGCAGATGCCTGGTCGGCATCTTCGGCGCCAGCAACCTTATTTGCAGCCGTCGAAACGGAAGCTCCGCCCGTGCCTTCACCCGTCACTACTGCAGCGCCCTGGCCCTGCTCGGTGCCATCAGAAGCTGCCGCGTTGCCCTGCTCTTCGCTATCGGCGCCTGCAGCACTTCCCTGATCGGACGTACTCTGGCCAGCAGCACCGGTGGCAGCCTCCCCGCTGGAAGCTCCCTTCGTTTCATCGTCGGCATCAGCTGCGCGCGTGCCGTTCGAACCTAACGCCTTGTTCAGGTCATCGAGCGTAAATTTGATACTGCCGAAATCAACGTTGCCATTGGCATCGTTAGTCGCCGTAGCGTGCTCAGGCTTAGGAGCCGCTGGGTCGTCGGGCGTTACCGTGAAGGTGAACTTGTCTTTGATGCTTGCGGGGGTCAGACCAGCATCAGACTTCAGAACCTTCTTGCCAGAAAGATCAACCGAAACCGGGTCGCCCGTGGAATAAACATTCTGGAACTTCAGCCCGTTGCCCGTATTAGCCGTTGCGGCAAGTGTTCCGTCACCGTTATCCACAACCATCACCGTGAACACAATCGGCTGCGTCTGAGCGGAAACGCCACCAGGCAAGACATCGGTTTTTTCGTAAGCTACGTAATCAATCTTCCACGCAGGCTTACCGTCCTTCACCGTCTTTACGGCATTGTGATCCGTTACCAGCTTGGCAAGGCCTTCGGTGGTGTATTTGATGCTGCCAAAATCAACGTTGCCACTGGCGTCGTTGGTTGCCGCAGCCACATCTTCAATGCCGCTAAAGTATTTCAGCGCAAAATCGAACTCGCCGTCAGTCAGGCTACGGCCAGTCAGGCTCTTGGTAGCAGTAATGCCTACTTCGCCCGAAGCTGCATAGCTGTTGTTGAACGGTACAACTGCCGTTTCCTGGGGGGTGGCGGCGTTGCTGCTGTACACATACGTCTTGCTGTGCTCAGGGTCACCAGGTACAGACACAACCGTGGTTGCCTTCAGCGTGCCATTCGCAGGATCGCCCTCAACGGTAATCGTTACCGTGCGTTCTGCCGTGTCGTAGGTGTAGCCACTAGGCGCCGTGCCTTGCTCAACCACCTTATAGCTGTAGGTTTTACCCGCGTCTCGCTGCGTTAGCACTACATCGCCAGTCAACGCAGACTTCATAACCTGCGCCCCATCTTCAGCCGCAGGCATCGGAACCTCACGGCCGCCCTCTGGCAAACCGAGCAGGCCTGCCGACGCCTCGTCATCGGTCGTGATCTTAATGATGAACTGACCATCAGTCATATCGCGGCCAGTCAGCGTCTTGGCAAGGTTCAAGCCACCCGCTGCCGTGTAGTTCAGCTCAGAGGAATAGCGGTTCACAAACGTGCCATTCTGCGTGGTGGCAGACGCAACCAGCTTGCCCTGGCCATTGTCGCTTACCGTTACCTCAACAACGGCCTTGTTGTCGCTGTACTGAATACCAGGCAGATTACCGGCGTTTTCAGTTACCTCGTAGGTAAAGGTGCGCTTATGACCAGGAGCATCCTTCACCATATCGGACGTAAACTCAATCTGACCAAAGTCGAACGATACCGAATCGCCATCCTTCGAATTGGGCGACTTCACCGTTGCGGAAGACACTTCGCTGCCATCGCGCTTAGGCATCGGCGCGCCATCAAGCGCGGTGATGGTGAAGTCGAAGGAATCGCTGTCAAGCCAGTCGCGGCCCTGCAGGATCTTGTTCAGCTGAGCATTTGCTGTATCGAACGAAACATTCTGAGCGCGGTACTTATTGGCGAAAGAGACCACATTGGTTTCCTGGCCGTCGACCTTGGTGGTTGTCGTCAGCTGGCCGTTGCCGTCGTCGGCAACATCGATGGTCACGACATGGTTTGCCCCGTCGTAGTACAGGCCTGTAGCCTCAACGTACCAAAGCCCTGTTGCCCGGTCCTGAACTGCTCCTTCAGGAATTACTTCCTTAACCGTGAACTCGAAGTGCTTGCCGCTATCGGCCTGGGTAAAGGTGTGTCCCGCGATCTTCGTCATCACATCGGCAATGCCTTCGGCGCGATTATTGGGGTTGGTGAACTCCTTGTCGCTGTCGGTGTCAGCAAGAAGTGCCTTAGAGGCATCGTTGCCTTCAATAACGAAGCGGAATTCTCCAACCTTCATGTCGCGGCCGGTCAAGGTCTTTTCAACCTGAATGCCGTTATAGGTGCTGCTCGTAGCGTACTTGTTGGCAAACGCTACTGCCACTGCACCATTGGGGTAGGTTACCTCGGCCTTGAGCGAGCCGGCATGGTCGTCGGTCACCGTTGCCTTCACCGTCTTGGTGCTGCGATCGAACTGCATGCCGTTTCCGTCGGCAGCAGGAACCGCTTCGCCATTCCACTTCGTCTCGTTCACGTTAAAGGTGTATTCGCCCGGCTTTTTGAAGGTGATCTCGCCAAACTGGAAGCCCTTCACTTCATCGGCCTTGGCACCCGATACAGTAGCCGCACCGGGCAGCGTCACAGTGCCCGCCGTTACCGCATTCTGCGTAGTTTCGTCTGCAGCGGAAAGCTCAAATCCGAAGGTTTCGCCGTCCGCCATATCGCGGCCCGTCAAAGTCTTGGAGCCTTCAATTGCTGCCGTTGCGGGTGTGGGGTCATAGCTGTTTGCGAATTGGAAGGAAGCCCCCTGAACAGGAACGCCATCTTCCAGGTACTGGGCACTCAGCACCAGCACGCCGTTATCGACCTTGAGGGTTACCTCGACGGTCCAAATCGTCGGGTCGTACTTCACTCCTGCCGAAACATAATCCGAGTCTTTAAGGGCGTCCTCCACGGAGTGCCAATTGTTGCCATCCCAGACCACTTCCATGATCTTGTAGGTAAATGTCTTTTCAGTCTGCCCCTGGCCCAGGTTGCTGTAAGTATATGTTGCTTGCGGGAATGTAATGGCACCGTTCGCGTCCACGGAAACTACCGCGCCGCGGTAGGTTACACCGTTATGTACGCCTGTGATTTCCTGGTCGTTATCAAGCTTGGGCAAAGGCGCATCGGGGTCGTTCGTGCAAGCAATCACATGGAACATACCCTGCTCAAGAGGACGTGCATCGGTCGAATCGGTATACTTCTTCTCTCCAGCAGGCGCCCACATAACCTCAGAGGTGTCGTATTTGTTCACGAATGCTGCCTCGGTCGTCGCCGTCGTTGGTGGCTCTACCTTCTTGCCGTCGTCGGAAAGCAGCTTCTTCATTTCAGAAGCTACCGTCAATCTGCCAGTATGGCCTTCGTCGGTCACCGTTACGGTAACCTCATACAATGCCTCCGATTCGCTTACGCCTGGGTTAAGCGTGCTCAACTCTGCGGATTCATGAATCTGGTAGGTATACACGCCCGGCTTGGTGTAGGTAATGTCGCCGAAGTTGAATGAAACTTCAGTACCCTCTGGCGTCCCTTCAGGCTGCGTTACCTCCACACGCGCCATGCCCTGGCTTACGCCTTCAGGCATCGGAACGTCAACGGAACCTTCGGCGGGCTTCAAAACAAACGTGAACTTGTCGGTGCTCTTCCAATCGCGGCCAGTGAGAATCTTCTTGCCCGCAAGGCCCTGCGCTCCTTCAAGCGTGCCCGATGCGCTATAGGTATTCACCACTTTCGCATTTACCGTTTGACCAGCTACAATAGCGCCCGTAAGGTCTGTTCCGGCCGGAGTGAATCCAGCACGATCGGCCTCAGAAACTTTATAGCTCCAACCGCCGTCAAGGCCGTATACGTACAACGTTTCGCCTGCCTTCAAGCTGTGCTGTGCCTCGCCCGCAACGTTGAACTGCAAGGTAAACACATCGCCCAGCTGCTGGCCGTTGGCATTCTTCACCACAGCGCTAAAGCTCTTGCTTGCGGCCTCTGGCACGGCAACGGTGAACTCGAACGAATCGTTTGCGAAGTCGTTAGCACTGTACCCGTCGGGCACCTGGAGCTCTTTCGTTACCGCCAAAGCACCGGGAAGGTCAACGGAAAGCTTGCCGTTGTTACCCAAGTAGGACCCAACCTGACCTGCGCCAACCCACTTCGGGTTCAGCACGTCAACGGCAGTCCCAGTCTCATTAGGGGCTTTTGCCTTGTAAAGCTCGTTAAGATACGTCAGTCGAGTAGTACCTGCCTTGAAGTAGGCACCCTGGCTGTCCACCCCGATGGAGCCCTCGATGGCCTCGACATCAGCGCCGCTGAAGCTTATGACCTTTTCCTTCTCCTCCACGGTACCGCTACCCGCATTAGTCATTTCGTAGTACGAATATTTGTACCAATAGGTATTACCCTTAACTACCTGGTGGGCGCGCTGAGTACATGCCTCATCGGTGTAGATGGGCGTGTCGCTGGTGAAGTAATAGTAGCTGTTGTCCTTTGAAGGCTCGAAGTTTGCAACGGTTTTGCCCAGATAGCCCTGCTCCCAGTCGTTGCTGTAGAACGAGGCCTTGCCGTCCTGGTGGTTCGCCTGCAGATACTGCGTCATAGCGTCATCAGGATTGGCAAGCTTGTCTTCCACTCCGGCTTTCAGGCTTGACGTATACACAATGTTAATTGGCTGCGTATCGGAAACCGTCATGGTCATTTTGTCTTGGTCCACGTTGAAGCTGCGCAGGGGAATCAACGCTGCCGGCACTTTAACTTGAACTACGTCGCCGGTGGCAAGGTCGTCAGATTTAGTTACGGTAATCACCACGTTGCTCACGTTAACGCTCTTGCCGTTCAGCTCAACTGTGCCGTTGAAGGTGTATGTGTCCACATTTCCCGCAGTTGACTTCGTGGGGTTTTCGAAGGTGCTGCCAGCAACGGTGATGGCCTTGAATTCGTCAACCTGCACATAGGCACCCAGCGGGTCATCGATGATAATGAAGCCGCTCTGATGTTCGGCGCCTTCAGTGGTGTTTGTCGGGTAGCCCGACCCGGTAACTATCTCGGAAGAAATGTCGTCAAACACCTTTTCCAGCTCAGCGGCGTTTGACGCGGATTTATAGTAGTCAGATCCTTCGGCACGTGCACCCAGGTCCCAATTCCAACCACCCCAAAATCCGCTGTTCTGAGTATAGGAAGCCTTGGGGTAGTTGCTGGAAACCGCATGCATGAACTTGTTTTCATTGCTCGACCCCTGGGCAGTCGGATCCGCGGAGGGGTTTGCACCGCTGAAGATGCCGATGGTATACACGGTGGCTTTTGCATCCTTCATGGCTTTCGCTGCCGATACCGCACTGCTGGCAACCTCCGGCTCGAAACCACTATAAGAAGTAGGCGAACCGTCGGTGAAGAAGATAACGATCTTCTTGGCATCTTCGCGGCTAGAGGTTTGGCCCTGTGCAAGCTGCAGGCCGTAGTCGGCTCGCGTGGCACCGGCAGGGCTGATGGAGTTAATGGTGCTCGTGAATGCGGCCTCGTCCGTGCAGGGGGACATTGCCTTCATAACCTGGCTGTAGTTGTAAAGGTACCCACCATTGCGGTAGGTATCATTGCCTACGGCGGCTGATTTATTGCCCGCGAACTTCACGATAGAAACCTGGTGCTGCTTCGATTCGTCGGAGATACCCTGGTTCTGCTTGGCAATCTTGCTCACGAAGTCGTTTGCCGCGCTCTTCAATGCGTCGATTCGCTTCGTATTATCACCACCACCCATGGAATCGTCCATCGAGCCCGAAGCATCCAGCACCAGCACAATGTCAAGCGGCGTAGTTGAGGTTAATTTCGCGTTCGAAGTGGACGAAAGCGCCGAAAGCGCCGTTATGAACGCCGAGTTGCCGCGCTCTATAGCTTTTCCGCTGCTTGCGGTAATCGTTTTGTCGGCCGATACGGTTTTGTCCGTCCAAATGCGTCCGATATTGGACGTATCGCTGCCAACGACTGTTTGCCAGTCGTTCATAGTCGACGGATCCGTTGCGGAAGAACGGCCGTTCCCCCCCGTCTGCAAAGGCAAAGCTGCCGCCCAAGCATATAAGAGCAAGCGCAAAGGCCATTGCCAGTAATGGTCGTATTCGCTTCATCTTCGATCCCCAATCTTGCTTTCGTTTGCCAGCACATGCTTCTCCCGATGCTGCCGAGTTTTTCAACACCAGGGGATATCTGCGTACCGTCCAACCCACTTTTGCCGTGCGAAGAAAGGCGCTTCAACTGAATCGTCGCAGATAATAGGTATGTTCGTAACGTTCGTATATACGAACCCCTCTCTCTTTATAACAGGGAAAATGGTGCATTCGCCAAAGGAATTGGGCTACGTGCCATATTTTTTGAATTAAAGACCAATTCACGCTATAAATGGAAAATAAAGAAAGGTGCTGGATCCCACTAAAAAGGGCCGCCGGAAGCCCGACAGCCCTAAAGCATTCATTATTAGAAGCGGCCCAAAACCGAAAACGCGAATCTGGTACCTGGCCCTATTTCCCCACTCGCTTGTCCAAGAAACTTTGCGTAAGGTAGCCTGCAACGAAGATGGAACATACGGTTGGCACCACGAAGAACAGATATGGAATATAGCAAATAGCGGTAAGAACAAGCGTTCCTATCATGCCCGCACCCAAAGGAGCCATTCCCTCGAACAGGCGGCGTCCCAGCACGTAGCCAGCAAACGGGATGGAAAACATCCACAGCACCGCAATGAAGATGAATATCAGCGCAGAAATGGGGGCCGTAACAAGCGGGAATAGCAGGAAGAGACCCAGCAGGGGCAGCACGAAGAACTCCGCGAAACCCAACACGAACATGCGCGAAAGCTTTGTTTCGGTAAGCTTGACGGCGCCTTCCATCGCGCCCTTAATCAGGAAGAAAAACAGCAGCACCAGCAAGGCGTGGGCCATGCACGAAAACAGCAACGGCCCAATCACCGAAAACGAGTTTTGTTCCGATCCTTCAGGAACAGTAGAAACCAAGGCATCATCAACATAGCTTACGTTGGGGACGTTGGCGCCTTCCTCGATGGTAACCTGCGCGTTATTCGGCACCCGCAGCGTGCCGCCCACCGTAGTGCCTCGCGAAACGTTAACCGTGCCTGCGGAAATGCTCACGTCACCTGCATAGGAGCCAGCCAGGTTCACCGTGCCCGCTGCGAAAGCTGCACCCTGGTAGGTTCCCGATACACTCACATTCGAACCAGCAGCATACACACCGCACGCAGAAACGTCGGATACGATAGACACATTCTGACCCGCAACGGTGATGTTGTTCCCCACCGTCGTCGAAGAAACGTTGACAGTCTGGCCTGCCGCACGCAAACTACCGTGAATAGTAGAAGAAGCCACATTGAGCGTACCGCCAGCCAGCAAAGCGCTGCCACCGGTTCCGCCACCTACTTCAAGGCCCCTGGCGTTCAACGTGTCTCCCACCCAATATAGGTCGCGCCCAACAGTAAGGTTCAGCGCATCGCGCTCCATAAGGAAAGCATTGCCCGTATAGGAGTCAACGTAGCTCGTGCTTTCCGCCGTTCCCTTGTCGAACGCCGAATTGGCTGCAAACGCCATGGCGGGCATGCAAAGCGCTAAGGCAAACACGGCAACAACAACCAGCAGCTTTTTTCGCATGGCAAAAAACACTATCCTTCGGTGGTAACCGTTACTTCGTCGATTGCAATGGACTTCAGGTACTCCTTGTCCAGAATGCAGCCGAGGCCGACGGGGTTCTTGGGCGCATTCAGCACCAATTCGCCGTGCTCAAGCTCCAACGGGGGAAGGGCGGTATCGTGGGCAAAATATGCCGAATAATCCGAAACATCGGGCGGCAAATCCATGCCTGGCAAGGTTGCGAAAGCCGCGTGCATGCGCTTCGAAACGCCTGTGTCGAACATGCCACCCATCCAAACCGTTTTGCCAAGGCTGCGCATCCAGTGGTAGAAGTCGAGCGTGGGCTGAATGCCTCCGAACTTCGCAATCTTCAAGGCATAGCAACGAAGGTTGTCCAACCCCATGGCTGCTTCCATATCGCTTGCGGTTACCACCGATTCGTCCAGACATACCATGGTTTTCAGTTCATCCTGCAGCAGCGAAAGGCGCACGAATAGGTTGCGCTCGCCACTGTTGGGAACGTAGTTCGGATTGTAAGGTTCCTCGATGCATGCAGGGTTCAATGCGTCGAGCTTATACAGCACGTTCAGATACGATTCGTCGAACGACTGGTTGGCGTCAAGCATCAGCGTCAAGTCGGGATGGTCGGCGCGCACAGCAGCCACGCATTCGAGTGCGGTTTCCGGCTCGATCTTCATCTTTACACGGGTGTACCCCTGGGCTACCAAGCTGTCTACCGCCGCACGCACTTCTTCAACAGGAGCGATGCCCACCACGGCACCGCCCAGAATCTTCTCGGCATTCGAGCCGCCAATCATCTTCGAAAGCGGTTGACCGATGATCTTGCCGTACAAGTCCCAGATGGCAGGCTCCACCGCAGCTTTCGCCATGGGATACTTCGCCAAACCGGGGAACGTGGCAAGCGAAGCGGACACTTCGCTGGGATGCAGATAGCGCTCACCTAACACCACAGGGGCAATGGAGTCGCGCACTACGGCGTAATCTTCGCCGATGGTTTCGGGCAGATACCAATTGGTGGCAAACGAAACGCACTCGGAAATACCCGTGCGCCCAGCCCAGTCTTCCACTTCCACGAAGAACGATTCGCGGAAATCGACGTTACCCTTGGCCGTCTTCACGGGATGGGAAAAGGGCTGCTTCACGCGATACAGGGTAAGCGACTTGATGTCGATGCGCTTGTCGTAGCGCTGCTTCAGCGCACGTCGGTCCACCTTGCCGGCGATGGTGCGCGGGAATTCGTCCATCACCAAAATATGCTTGGGGTGATGAAGCTTCGACATGCAACCGTTCAGGTAATCGTGCACCATATGGGCGTATTCCTGCGGGCACGTTGCCGGACGAATGCAGCTCTGAGCAGGGTCGATTCCAAACTCTTCTTGGTCGCGGGCGATGGCTTCGGCAGAATAGTCGGCCTCGATGAACGCCACAGGGCGATACCCCCAGGTTTCGTCGGCGGTGCCGAACACATAGGCGTCCTTCACGCCAGGAATGCCCAGCAGAACATCCTGAACTTCGGCCGGGTAGATGTTTTCGCCGCCCGAAATAATGAGGTCTTCGGTGCGCGCGTACACACGCAAAAGACCGTTACGGTCGATAGATGCTCTGTCACCGGTAACGAAATAGCCATCGGCGCTCATGGCTTTGCGAGCATTCAGGTAACCCTCGAAGATGCCAGGGCCCGCAACGTGCAGCTGGCCAATGCCATCGGCATCGGGGCTTACGATGCGAGCATCGTAGCCGGGCAGAAGCTCCAGCCCGCCATCGAAACCGCGGATTACCGGAGCCGTGGCAATGAAGCTGGAAGTTTCCGTCATGCCGTAGCTGGAGTACAAGTTTGCTTTTGCGCGCAAAGCCATGCGCAGCGTCTTTTCGTTCAGCGCCGCACCGCCCAAAAGAATGCATGCGTACTGCCCGATAACCTTGTCGCGATCGTTTTCCAGCAAATCGGCCAGAATCTTATCCACTACAGAAATATGCGTAACGCGGAAACTCAGCACGTCATTCAGCACACGCACGGGGTTGTAGCGCTCGTACACGATGAACGAGCCACCGCTCAGAAGAGAGCGCACCATGATTTGGAAGCCGCCAATGTGGCACATGGGCAGCACCATCTGCCACACACCGCGACTTTCCAGCGCCAAAGCGCGGTTTGCCGCGGTGGCGGCACCGGTGATGCAATTCCACGGCAAAAGCGTGGCCTTCGGGGTTCCCGAAGAACCCGATGTGAACATGACAATGCCCGCCTCTTGGCCATCCCACGCCTGTTCGCATTCGCGGGCGAACGCTTCAAACTGCGTGGCGTGAGGCACAGAGCCTTCCGGCAAAGCGGCAAAATCGGCAAGGCCGTAGCCCGTCGCATCGATCATCAGGCGCTCAACCGCAGACTGCTCCAATACGTCGATGCCGGCTTCGCCCGTGGCGTTTTCCAGCTCTACGATGCGCAGC
>OGRA01002631.1_pt1 | contig 14752 bp, 17 predicted proteins | sample 1553351 | NCBI WGS metagenome assembly OGRA01 (sample SAMEA2580056, study PRJEB22360) | human gut metagenome | biome: human gut; feature: human-associated habitat; material: faeces | place: Denmark | collected 2008/2010
ACAGATTATAAGGCGTCTCACGCATGTTCTTATTCTTATTTCCCACAGTATGACGGAACCTGTGATGACGGTCTGAATGCAACAAAGCCGAGTGGACAGGCAAAAGAATTCTTCGACGGATTAAATGATGATGTCAAGAAAGCATTCGAGGCATATGGTGTTGAAACATACGTTGAGATGCTTGGAACAAACGAGGCACCTGGTCCATGGTATCCAATGTGGTCATTCTCAAACAACTTTACAACAGACACAGAGGGTGGAATGGCATGGACCAAGATTGGCGAAGTTAAGCATGAGCAGCTTCCGCAGGTTGTAATGGCAAAAGACTTTGACAAAGCATGGAAAACTTATATGGATGCATACAAAGCATGCAATCCGGACGCTTTCCTTAGCGAGTTGCAGGCAGAGCTTGATAAGCGTATGAAAGACGCAGCAAAATACGAATAATACATAGAAAATGAGGTTTTAGATGGGCAGATGTTGTGAAAACTTCATCTGCCCGTTTAAAAAAGGAGTGAGGTCATGTCTATAGAGAGAACAAAATCCAAACAGAAAGTGAAAGAACCGAAGACGAAAATTACTTGGAAAGAGATTAAAAGACAGAAAGTATTATTGTTCTGGGCGGCAATCATGGTAGTGTATGGCGTGGTTTTCTATTACCTCCCACTTGCAGGCTGGACTATGGCGTTTCAAAACTATAAACCGAGACTTGGTATCTTTCATTCGCAATTTGTAGGATGGGATAAATTCCGGACATTATTCTCGGATATGACTTTTATCCGGGTAATCAGAAATACGTTGGCAATGGGTGTTATCAATCTGGTGGTAACATTTATTACAGCAATTGTTTTTGCAATTTTATTAAATGAAATTAAAAGCAAAGGCGGTAAAAAAGTCGTTCAGACAATTTCTTATCTTCCGCATTTCCTTTCATGGATCATTGTAACCGGTATCTTACACGATATGTTATCCGGTGGCGGAATTGTGAACGAATTATTACTTAACTTCCATATTATTTCACAGCCGATCAATTTCTTTGCTCATCCGGGTTATTTCTGGCCAATCGTTGCATTTGCCAATGTCTGGAAAGAAACAGGATGGAATGCAATTATTTATTTGGCAGCAATTACTTCGATCGACCCGTCACTTTACGAAGCTGCAGCTATCGACGGTGCAGGCAGATGGGCAAAAATCAAGCATGTTACACTTCCGGGTATTAAACCAACCATTATCATTCTTCTTCTGATGAATGTAGGTAATGTACTGAACGCCGGTTTTGAAGTTCAGTATTTGTTAGGAAACGGTCTGGTTCAGAAAGTATCACAGACAATTGATATTTACGTATTAAAATGGGGAATCAGTCAGGGCGATTTCGCAATAGGAACCGCAGCCGGTATCTTCAAGAGTTTCGTAAGTATTATTCTGATCGTGATTGCAAACCAGATTGCAAAGCGTAATGGTGAAGAACAATTGTTCTAAGGAGGTTATACAATGGCAGCAAAAAAAGCGAAAAAAAAGGTGCAGATATTTCCGATTGTGAATGCGATCATTATGATCCTGCTGGTCATCATTACTCTGTATCCTGTGTTAAATACATTAGCAATATCATTAAATGACGGTACAGATTCCCTTCGTGGAGGTATCTATCTGTTACCGAGAAAATTTACATGGAAAAACTACATTACAGTACTTCAGAAAGACAACCTGATTACAGGTGCTTATGTTACGGTTGCAAGAACTGTGATCGGAACCATTCTTGCGCTGATTGCCAATGCAATCCTCGCATTTATCGTCAGCAGAAAAAGATTTATGTTTAAAAAGCAGCTCTCTTTATTCTGGGTTATCACTATGTATGTAAACGGAGGTCTGATCCCGACATTCCTGTTGTACAAGGGACTGGGACTTACCAACAGCTTCTGGGTATATGTTATCCCTGGAATGGTCAGTGCGTTTAACATGCTGGTTATCCGTACTTATATGAACGGTATCCCGGACAGCTTAGAGGAGTCGGCACAGCTCGACGGTGCTGGGTATACGACGATTTTCCTGAAAATCTATTCACCGCTCTGTAAGCCGGTGTATGCAACTGTGGCTTTATTCGTTGCAGTCGGTCAGTGGAATTCATGGTTTGATGCAATGTTATATAACCGTATGAACGGCAAACTGACAACATTACAGTATGAGTTGATGAAACTACTGTCATCCGTAACAAATCAGGGCAATAATGTTGAGGCTATGAAGAATGCCGTTGGAACGGTTACACCGACATCAGTCCGTGCAGCTGCAACCATCATCACTATGTTGCCGATCATTTGTATCTATCCATTTTTACAGAAGTATTTTGTAACAGGACTTACACTTGGTGGCGTAAAAGAATAGTATTTTATCATACATACAAGTTTCTTTTTTATATAATATCTTCCCTTATCTATAAGCTGTGCTACAGAGGTGGCACAGCTTATATTTTATGAGATTAAAGAAAAGTAGCATTCTATCTTCAATTGATACAAAGGGAAGCATACAGCTGAAAGAAAATATATAGTAAATCATGGATACATAGCATATGAAAATGACACTGAGATGGTATGGTTCGCAGCACGGCACGGTTGCGTTGTAGGAATAAACAGGAATGGAAACGCATAGAATCATTTAAGAGGTGATGCTATGCGTTTTTTGGATCTATGTGAAAAAGAAGTGGTCAATGTCAGTGACTGCAGATGTCTCGGCAATGTCAGAGACCTGGAATTTGACAAGGAATGCGGCGATATTAAGGCACTTATCATACCGGGACCGGGCAAATATTTCGGCTGTTTTTGCAGAGATAGTGAATTTTGTATTCCATGGGCTAAAGTTATTCGAATTGGACCCGATATAATACTTGTAGAGTTCAATGAGAAAGAGATGAAGCGTAAGATTTAACATGATCGAATGATTGACAACAAAATCTTAGGCAGTTATACTTATTCTGTATAAGTTTAGTAGGAGGAGCATCCGATGAAGTGTCCGTTTTGCAGCAGTGAGAATACAAGAGTAATCGATTCCAGACCGGCCGATGATAACAATTCGATCCGTCGCCGCCGTCTCTGCGATGATTGTGGCAAGCGTTTTACCACATATGAGAAGGTTGAGACGATTCCGCTGATCATTATCAAGAAGGACAATAATCGTGAGCAGTATGATAGAACCAAGATCGAAGCAGGTGTGCTTCTTGCCTGTCACAAGCGTCCGATTTCCGCAGAACAGATTACAAGACTTGTCGATGATGTGGAAATTGAGATTTTTAACCGTGAGGAGAAAGAGATTCCAAGTTCTCTCATCGGAGAGATTCTGATGGATAAGTTAAAGGATCTCGATGCGGTTGCTTATGTAAGATTTGCATCCGTTTACCGTGAATTTAAGGATGTGAATACATTCATGAATGAGTTAAAGAAAATGATGCTGAAATCATAACGATTGAGAAGAAGGGAGAACCGGTATGAATATCTCAGGAATTCGTCCATATGCAGGATTCTATGATTATAATTCAATAAAAGCCGAAGAGCTGCGCAGCCGGCAGATCGCAGAAGCGCAGCTGACGATCTCTTTGCAGCAGCCAAAAGAGCCTCAGGTAACGGTTACGGAAGTACCGGTTGAGCAGAATTTTGATTCCTACGATTTTGCACAGACTTACCGCCCGGGAGAAACTTATGAACTCAAGGGAAAAGATAGTGATCTTGAGAGTCTGGATGTACAAAAGGCGGTATCCGATCTCGGCAAGGATCAGGTTCTTCAACAGTATCAGTATTTCGTCGGAAGCAGCGATGCGGTCACAAAGAAGACGAATGAAGCTGCGCAGCAGAATATGCGCTCCGGAGAAAATTTTTCACTGTAATACATATTGTAATGTACTCATGAAATGAGTGCATTACCTAAAAGTAAAGGAGTACCACTTATGTGCGCATTTCTCTATCCGGGAGAATATATAGATTCCACATATCACATTGATTTTGATAAATTGTATAACGAAGGGTATCGCGGCATTATCTTTGATATTGATAATACGTTAGTCCCACATGGAGCGCCTGCGGATGAGCGGGCGATTCTTTTGTTTCGGCACTTAAAGGAGCTTGGATTCAAATGCATGCTTCTGTCCAACAATAAGGAACCAAGGGTAAAGATGTTTAACGATGCGGTGCATGTGCAGTATATTTATAAAGCCGGAAAGCCGAAGCCGGCAGGTTACCGTAAGGCCATGAAGGAACTGGGAACCAATGCGGCAAACACGCTTTTTGTCGGAGACCAGATCTTTACGGATGTGTGCGGTGCAAACCTCGCGGGCATCCGCACGATCCTCGTGAAGCCGATCCATCCGAAGGAGGAAATCCAGATCGTACTCAAAAGAAGGCTTGAGGCAATCGTACTGTTTTTCTATAGGATGCATGTGAAACGAAAAGGATTGCCGTATGCGTCGGCTCGGAAAAAGGTTGAACAGGTAAAATAGAAAATATGCGGCGCTCCGATTTTTCTCGCTACTCGCGTAAATGAAAAACTCCCCGAAGTCCGGACAGATGCCGGATACGGGGAGTTTTTTCGTGAAGAAACGAGGCTGCACGAAGTTAGCGTGCGCGCCGGTGCTCTACGACCAGATACATGGTAAAAAGCACAAGGAAGAATAACAATTGGATCCCGATACACATCCAATACGTGCGCATGGAAAGCACATCGTCTGCATAGGGGGCGAGCATATTGACGATACGGACATTCCAATAAGCCGGAAGAAAACGACCGATCATCAACACTTTTTCTCCGAGCATAGACTGCGGAACAAAGATACCGGACAGGAAACTCATGCCGAGCCCGAGAATGTTGGCAATCATATTGACGATGTTAAAGTCAATCGAAAAAGCACCTAATAATAAAGCGATGGATGCCGCAATCAGTATATAGACGAAACTGTTGAGCAGACCAAGTAGTCCGGAGGTGCTAAACAACTGTGCCGGTCCGGCGAGACAAGCTGCAATCACAATGAATGCGAGCCACAGAATTACAACATACACAAAACAGGACAGACCGATCTGGGCGGCAATGCGCGTATCAGCAAGTGCACTGCAGCGGATGCGTGCACTTAAATTTTCTTTGTGAAATTCCATCAATACCGGTGAGAGTCCGCACAGCAGCATCATGAGCGCGATGTATGGAAAATACTGGAAAAAGTAGTACATCAGGGAATCTTCGCTTTTAGCAGTGTCGGCAAAGTGGACTCCGTCAACCGATGGGACACTTTCTAAGGAGTGGTTCGTTCCACGGATCGCATCATCGAGTGTAAAGCCGCTCGAAAGATAGGCTGCAATGGAATTTAGAAAGGCATCGATCTGGCGGTCGACAAAGTAGCCGCTTGCACTGTCCCCGCGCTTGCTGCTCTCTACGAGATCCTTAAAGTCACCGGATTTGAGATTTCCTTCAAAACCGGAAGGGATGGTCAGTACATAATCGATCTGCTGATAGTAGAGATTATCCTGCAAGGTCTCACGATCGTAGGAATCGAGCGTGATGCGGTTATGGATGGAAGTCAGATAATCGCATAATGCTTTGCTTGCGGTGCTTTCGTCCTGATCGATGATGCACATATCGACTGACGATACGCGAAACTGCTTGTCGGAGGTCGAGTCTGCCTGAAATGAGAATGCGATCAGAAGAACGAAAAACACAACAAAATAGGTAATCGTATTTGAAAATTTCTTCTTTGCGATTTTGGCAAAGGTTTTACAGACTTGCATAGGTTTTCCTCCTTGTGACGAGTGTTGAGACTATGAACAGGATGGCTGTCATCAAAAGCAGAGTGAGAATATCCCGTGCATAGCGGTTCATCGAGTCATAATTGTTGAGCGTGTAAAAGCTGTCGGAAATCAAAGCAGCCGGATTGATCCGGTTTATGATCGGAGCATGTTTTTCTACAACGACGCGCATGTTTCCCATCATCAATCCGCTTAAGAAGCACATTGGCATTACAGTTGCAAACATGAGTCCGGTCTTGCCGCCTTCGGATCTGGGTCCGATGCAGCCTAAGAACATACCGAACGTGATGGAAAACGTGGTGGATACCAGGATTGTAAGCAGTGCAAGTCCAAGGTGCGCCGTCATATGGATTCTTAAGACAGCGATGATAAAGAGAAATGCTGCAATGTTTAAGATGGATTCAAAGACAATATTTGCAGCAAGCTCGGTAAACAGAAACGTCCGGCGTTTCGCCGGGGCAATCGTTTTTCGTGCAGCGAGTGTGGACAGATCAGGGGAATTGTTGATCGCAAGATGGATCCCTCCCATTGCTGTGTACAGACAAGCCATCGCAATCAGGTTGTAAAAATACTGATCGTAAGTGTCGGTATCCTTGTTCGTCAGTGAAACCTCTTTCCGGGTATCCACCGACTGTCCCAGAGAAGAAACGAAAGCTTCGATATTGGCAGGATTGTCTGCAAGCATCTGTACAATCAGATCGCGGTTCAGGTAATACTGCGTGAGCAGTGACTGTAAAATGCTCTGATTGATGGAAGAATTCGACCGGTCGGCATTGATCGCAAGCTTTATTTCATCGGTCGAGTAGAAGACACCGTCCACTTCGCTTTTTTCAAGAAGCGTGCGTGCTTTCCCGTCGTCACAGAAGGTAGCGGTAAGCATCGCATCGTCCGAGTCGCCGGAAAGCTGCTCGATCATCGTGTGGAAAGCAGCAGCATCCGCACTGTCTCCCTCGACCACGGCAACCGGTATCGTGTGGAAGTTTTCCGATGCGGTAATATTGGAAAAGGCGATTTTGAACAGACAGCCCAAAAGGATCGGAAAAACCAGAATCCAGAACAGATTTGCCTTGTTGCGCATGAGGCGCAGAAGGGCATATTTAAAATTCGTCATTGTAAGTACCTCCTATATGGAAAATCAGCCCATTGAAAGTTGTCCGGGCATTTGCGGTATCTCTTCGAGATATCGCAGGCTGACAGTTTTCAGTCGCGCAGCGCTTTGCCGGTAATCTCCAGAAAGACATCGTTGAGTGTCGGAAGCTGCGAGTACACATGACCGATCGCAAGATCCTTCTCCTGCAGATAATTTAAGGCGCGTACCAGATTATGCTTGCCGCCGTCGCAGAGGATCGTTAAAGTGTGATCCTTATAATCAGCCTGATAAACGTGTGGTAACCGGCTGATCTGTGCAAGGTCTTCATCGGCGAGCACCGGCAGTTCAATGGTGATGATCTCACTTTTTTTGATCATCTTAATGAGCTCTTCTTTGGTGCCTAAGGCGATACGCCTTCCTTTGTCCATGATCGCGATCCGGGTACAGATCTGCTCGACTTCCTCCATATAATGGGAAGTGTAAATAATGGTTGCACCTTCCTTATTCAGCTCAACGATTCCCTCAAGGATCTTATTTCGGCTCTGTGGATCGACGGCAACCGTCGGCTCGTCGAGGATGATCAGTTTCGGCTTGTGTGCGATACCACAGGCGATATTCAGTCGGCTCATCGAGAATAATCAGTCTCGGTTTGTGTGCAATGCCACAGGCGATATTGAGCCGCCGCAGCAGACCTCCGGAAAGCTTCTTCGGATAGAAGTTTGCAAAATCTTCAAGCCCTACAAATGCGATCGCTTCCTTGACATATTTCCTGCATAAAGTTTTATCTTTGACGTAAAGACTGCAAAAACATTCGATGTTTTCCTTTACGGTCAGTTCATTGAAGACAGCAACATCCTGCATGACGACACCAATCTGACGTTTGATATCATAGTTGTCAGGGCTCATTGGCTGCCCGAAGATTTCAATTGTTCCCTTATCATAGGATAAAAGCGAGAGCAGACAGTTGATCGTGGTGGTTTTGCCGGAGCCGTTCGGACCGAGGAGCCCGAAGATCTCGCCTTCGTTTATGGATAGATTTAAATGGTCGAGTGCTAAGAGTTCTTTGTAGCGCTTGACCAGATTCTCGATGTTCACTACGGTATTCATAATTGCCTCCTTATACATATAGAGCTGTTTCATTGCTACATTGCTATCGCATTTATGATCTATCTATAGGATAATGGATGGAAGCGGGAATGGGTAGTGCCGGATGTCAGAAAAGGAGATGACATTTGTCACAAAGTTCTCCAAATTTATGTTCCATGCGTGAGATTTTGCATCGGATGTGATAAAATTTTGTGGAGATATTCTGCAAGAGAAAAGCGGAACAGGTATGTGACAGTGGAAAACAACGAGCAGGAGAAGCGGTAAAGCAATGAAGGAGCGTCTGATTGACAATTGCATATTGTATGTGCTTGGCATTTTCCTTATGATAGGAATGTCGGGATGGGTGCGCCCGGTGATCGTTGTACTCATTGCGTTGCTGCATATAACTTTATCGGATCTGATACCCGGGAAACGGTTGCGTTATATCGAGATGGGAGCATTTGTCGGAGCCGGTGCTGCCATGCCGGATCATGCACTGATGCTTTTTCTCCCGCTTTTGCTATATGACTGTGTGCGGATGCGTTCGTGGAAGGCAGGTGTGATCACCGGTGCCGGAGTCCTCTGTCAGATGGTATGGTTTGTTCAGGGAGAGATAGGCGTGTTTCGGTTCGTGTTATGGTGTTTTACTTTGATTCTTGCGGCAATCTTTTCCGTGCGCACCGAGCGCAGCTTAAAGCTGGCGCAGGAGGTCATCCATCTGAAGGATTCGTCCACGGAACTTCGCCTTGCGATGCAAAAAAGGCAGCAGGATCTGTTGGAAAAGCAGGATTATGAGATCCATCTTGCAACGCTTCAGGAGCGCAACCGTATTGCGCGGGAGATTCATGATAATGTGGGGCATATGCTTTCACGGAGTATTTTGCAGATGGGGGCGTTGCAGACAATCCATAAAGAGGAGCCGTTGCACGGGCAGCTCGTTGCTATCAATGATACGCTCTCGCAGGCGATGAATAACATTCGCGAGAGCGTGCATGATCTGCACAATGAGTCGCTGGATCTCAAGCAGGCGCTTCGTGAGGTGACCGATGAATTTAGAGATAAGTATGAGATTGCTTTTACCTATGATATGTCGGCGGCGGTTCCACGCAATGTGAAATACTGTTTTCTGGCGATCACAAAGGAATCTTTGGCCAATGTTGTGCGTCACAGCAATGCGACGCGTGTCAGTTTGTATTTTTGTGAACATCCGGGTTTCTATCAGATGCTGGTGGAAGATAACGGAACGGACATTAAAGTGAAAGAAGCACAGATTGCAAAGGCGCAGGTAAGCGGAATCGGTTTATCCAATATGCGGGAGCGCGTGGAGGCACTTGGCGGAACGATCGCTTTTTTGACGGACAAGGGATTTGAAATCAGGATTTCTGTGCCGAAAATGTCAAAGACCCGCGGCACGCGGTAAACATTGGAATGAGAACCGCAGATTTTGCTTTTCTGAACGGAAAAATGGAATTGACCGGATGGGAATAGAAGTGCACATTTTGCAGGAAAATAAGAGGTGTGAAAGTAGGAATGAGAGTTGTAATTGTGGACGATGACCAGCTTGTGGCATTGTCTTTGAAAACGATACTAGAAGCGAATGAGGAGATCTCGGTTGTCGGAACCGGTAATGACGGAACCGAGGCAGTCGTTTTGTATGAGAAGGAGAGGCCGGATATTCTGCTTATGGATATTCAGATGAAACCGATGAGCGGACTGGCGGCGGCGGAACAGATTTTAAAGACGGATCGTGACGCAAAAATTTTGTTTTTGACGACGTTTTCAGATGATGAATATATCGTAAAGGCGCTGGATCTGGGCGCAAAAGGTTATATCTTAAAGCAGGACTTTGAGGGAATCCTTCCGGCGCTTCAGGCGGTACAGCGCGGGCAAAGTGTGTTCGGGGGTGAGATCGTCAGTCGTATTCCGGTGCTGATGCAGTCAAAGTCGGAGTTTGATTATGCTTTCTATGACATCGGGGAGAAGGAACGGGAGATTATTGCTTTGGTCGGTAAAGGAAAAAGTAACCGGGAGATCGCAGACGAGCTGTTTTTGAGTGAGGGCACGGTGCGCAATTATATCAGTACGATCCTTGAGAAACTCTCGCTGCGCGACCGGACGCAGCTTGCTGTATTTTATTTGACGAAAGTATGCTGATGCGCTACAATAAAATATCGGGTATAAACTTGACATAATGTGTTCGATATCCATAGGGAGAGGATGAGGGGAAAAGTGCGAAAATATCCCCGGACCGATGGTGTGGGAAAGAAAAATATAACGATGAAAATGCTTAAATGCAGGAGGGGGTCAATATGAAAATCGGAATTGGAAATGATCATGCAGCAGTGGAGATGAAGATGCAGATCAGGGAGTATCTGGAAAGCCTTGGACATGAGGTTGTAAACTATGGTGTTGACACAACGGAAAGGTGTAATTATCCGGAGATCGGCGAGAAAGTCGGACGCGCAGTTGCAGCCGGTGAGGTGGAGTGTGCGGTGCTTATCTGCGGAACAGGTGTTGGCATCTCGATTGCAGCAAACAAAGTTCATGGTGTGCGTGCAGCCGTATGCTCGGATATCACGACAGCGCATCTTGTTAAGGAACACAACAATGCGAACATTATCGCATTCGGTGCACGTATCGTAGGAATCGAGACCGCAAAGGATATCGTGAAGGCTTATCTGGATGCCAAGTTCCTTGGCGGACGTCACCAGACAAGAATCGATATGATTTCTGACATTGAGACAAGAAATAATGCTTGATAAATATGGCATTTTATAGTAAAATGGATCAATGAGAGAGTTTTTACTCGTAATTTAAGGAGGAAGATCGAATGATTTCAGCAGGAGATTTCAGAAACGGTGTTACAATCGAACTTGATGGTAACATTTATCAGATTATCGAATTTCAGCATGTTAAGCCGGGAAAGGGCGCAGCATTCGTTAGAACTAAGTTAAAAAATATCGTCAGTGGTGGTGTGGTTGAGAAGACTTTCCGTCCAACCGAGAAGTGCCCGACCGCTCATATTGATCGTAAGGATATGCAGTATCTGTACGCTGATGATGATTTCTATCATTTCATGGACGTAGAGACATACGACCAGATCGACCTGACAAAGGACAGCGTCGGTGATGCTCTTAAGTTCGTTAAGGAGAACGAGATGGTTAAGATCTGTTCTCACAAGGGTAACGTGTTCGCAGTTGAGCCACCTCTGTTCGTAGAACTCCAGATCACAGAAACTGAGCCTGGATTCAAGGGTGATACAGCTACAGGTGCCACAAAGCCTGCAACTGTTGAGACAGGTGCTGTCGTATATGTACCTCTGTTCGTAGAGCAGGATGATGTCATCAAGATTGATACAAGAACAGGTGAGTACCTTTCAAGAGTATAATTGATTACAGGTATATGATATTTTAAGCCGGGAAGCGTTTGCTTTCCGGCTTTTTATGTTACATATATTCCCTAAGCAGCCACATGCATGCGACCGACGCAAATACCTGCGAAAGCAGCAGGCCCCATAGATAAGCCCCGATGCCGTAACCCGGCACAAGAAACCAGATCATTCCGATGCGGATCAAACAGGCGAGCAGATTGACAAAAAGTACCTGCTTCGGGCGGCCGAGTCCGTGCAGGATACTGCTGAGCAGGCTCGATACATACATGAGAGGACAAAGCCATGCGAGGCGGCAGATGAAGCGCCCGGCAAGTGCATTGTGGAAAAGTTTGTTTCCGATCATGTCTCCGGTGAATAAAAACAGAATTGTGAAAGCAAACCCGAGAAGCAGTCCTAAACGGATTGCTTTTTTTGTTGTGCGGCGGATCTGGTTTTCGTTGGCGCGTCCCTTGGCTTCGGAGATCGCCGGAAGGAGCAGGACAGACAGCGAGTTTGTCAGGACACACGGAAATAGAATGATGGAGAGTGTCATACCGCTTAAGATACCGTAGACGCTGAGCGCTTCCGCCTGCGAATAGCCGTAAAGCTGCAGCTTCTGCGGAATCAGAAGATTCTCAAGACTTGTGCTGAATGCAACCGCAAGGCGGTTGATCGTCAGTGGAAGCACCATCGCAAGGAATGCGTGTGTCATGGTACGGTTACATACAGAATCCGTCGAATAGGAGCCGCGCGGCAGGCGTTTTTCCTGAAGAAGAGCGCTCATGGACACAAGAAGTCCGAAACATTCACCGATCACAAGACCGCAGACCGCATGGAAAGCGTTCAGAGGAATGCCTTTTTCCGTAGTGACCTGAAAAATAATCCAGACACTTCCGACACGCGCAATCTGTTCAATGAGCTGGCACAGAGACGGGATGAAAGCGTTCTTTTTGCCGTAATAATAACCGTTGATACAGGCGTGGATGCAGCACGGAAGCAGCGAATAGGTCAGCAGCACAAGAAGCGGTGCGCAGCGTGCTTCCCCGAGAAAACGCACTGCGATCCAGTCTGCGTTAAAGTACATAAAGACTCCGGTGAGGACGGACAGACTGCAGGAGAGAACGAGCCCAAGGAAGAGATAGGCCCGCGCTTTTTTTTCGCCGCAGAGGGAGTCCTCGCAGCCGCCGATCGCATCGCCGACAAACTTGGAGATGGAGGTCTGGATCGAGGAGGCGGTCAGGGCGAAGCAGAGACTGAGAACAGGTCCGGTCAACTGATAGATACCGAGTGCTTCTGCACCAATCGTGCGGGAGAGGAATATTCTATAGAAGAAGCCGATGATTCGGCTGAGGACACCGGCGGCGGTCATCAGGAGAGTGCCGGTGATCAGGGGATTTTTTTTGATGGAAGATAATGTCAAGAGAGACTCCAAATGGTAAAGATTGGTAACTATTGTATGAAGAGAGGGCACGAAATATGAGTTGTCGAATTTATATGGATCATGCGGCTACAACGGAGATGCTGCCCGAGGTGCGTGAGGCGATGGAACCGTACCTCAGGGAGGAGTATGGTAATGCGTCCACTTCCTATGATATGGGCGTGCGGATGCATGATGCCATTGAGGAGGCGAGAGAAAAAATCGCGTGGGTAATCGATGCGCAGCCGGAGGAAATCTTCTTTACGTCCGGTGGGAGCGAGTCGGATAACTGGGTGATCAAAAGTGTAGCAGGGGAGAAAAAGAATTCCGGAAAACATCTGATCACGACCAGAATCGAGCATCATGCGGTGCTTCGTTCCTGCCAGTATTTAGAGAGCCTCGGTTATGAAGTGACGTATCTGGATGTGGATGATTACGGGCTTGTTTCGGCAAAGGAGGTGGTGCATGCGCTGCGTGAGGATACGACGCTCGTATCGGTTATGACGGGAAATAATGAAATCGGAACGATTGAACCGATTGCAGACATCGGAGCGCAGCTTCGTGCGAGGGGAATTGCGTTCCACACGGATGCGGTGCAGGCGGTGGGACAGATTCCGCTTTCTATGATGCGGCTTCCGGTTGATTATCTGAGTGCGAGTGCGCACAAGTTTCACGGACCAAAGGGCGTAGGTTTTTTATATGCGCGGAAAAATCAGGATCTTTCTTCTTTTATCCATGGCGGAAGTCAGGAGCGTGGAAAACGTGCGGGAACGGAGAATGTGGCAGGGATTGTCGGCATGGCACAGGCACTTGTGATTGCAGCACAGGAGATGCCTTATACAAGAGGAAAGATTACGCGTCTTCGCAACTATTTTGCGGAGCGCGTGCGGCATGAAATCCCGAACATCCGTCTCAACGGACATCCGTATAAACGTCTGCCGGGCAATGTGAATTTCAGCATCGAGGGCATAGATGCCACGGCGCTTCTTGTGCTGCTGGAGGAGGAAGGAATCTGTGCATCCGCAGGATCGGCATGCAACACCGGGCAGACACGAATCTCACATGTGATCGAGGCAATTCGTGTGCCGGAGAACTATGCTGCAGGCAGCGTGCGTTTTACGATGGGACGCGATACGACCAGGCGCGATGTGGATGCCTGCGTGGATGCATTGAAGCGATGTGTCATAATATTGCGGCAGGGATAAAATGTTCCATGGCAGTGGCAACGCCGTCCGATTCGTTATCGTCGGTCACATAGTCCGCCGCAGCTTTTACGGAGGGAACTGCATTTCCCATGGCTACGGAAATGCCGGCGAATTCCATCATATCGAGATCATTTTCCCCGTCTCCGATGGCCATGATTTCTTCCGGACGGATGGCATAGTATTCCAGCATCTTGCGGATACCATTAAAGAGTATTACAGCGAAAAATTTGGTGTTGATATTGAATTGGTTTTAGACGAGAGTCGAGATGAAAAGCAACCTATTCCGCTTGCAATTTATGAGGTACCTATAGATGCAGGAGCAACAAAAAAAGGAATAATCTTTGTTGCAAAAGTAAAGAATCCACAAGCTATTGCCCAATATCGTCAAAATGACGAACATAGTAGTATAAAATGGGTGAAGCAAGAGGAACTGGAGAAAATTGCGGAGGAAAACGCAGTTACAGACTTTCATAATACAGCAAATATAGTTTTTGAAAAATGGAATGATTTATTTGGAAAGGATGATTGACGAGGATGATCGATTATATTTCCTTTTTCGAAAAGCAGTTAGAGCGAGTAAACTATTGGCTTTCCTATGCCGAAACTAAAAATGCGGCAATGATTGCTTTAAATGTGGCGATATGTGCGGCACTTATTTCTATGTCACTGTCAGATCGCTTATATGTAATAGCAATGGTAGGGTTACTAGTATCAACTATAATTTTAATGGTTAGCTTTTTCCCTTTTCTTGCAAATAAAGCCTCCAAGAAGGAAAAAGCGAAAATTGCAGAGAATTATATCTTTTTTGGA
>OGRA01002652.1_pt1 | contig 14673 bp, 8 predicted proteins | sample 1553351 | NCBI WGS metagenome assembly OGRA01 (sample SAMEA2580056, study PRJEB22360) | human gut metagenome | biome: human gut; feature: human-associated habitat; material: faeces | place: Denmark | collected 2008/2010
CCGCAGCCGCCGGAGCGGTGCTTAAGCCGCAAGGCGGGAATTGTGCGGTGTTGCCCTAAATCAGAGGAATCCTGGCTGACGTCTGCTTATCAGCTTCTTACTTTTCCACCTGGAACAAATTCTGCTGACTGGTTGCTTTGGCACCGATGTTGTTATACTCCAAATAGAAGTACCCATGCACCCAGGCATCCAGCTCTGCATTCTCGCCGTAGGTGTGGGTCACGCCGTCCGCGTCCATATAGTCATTGGCGGCTGTCACCACCGGGGCCACCTGCTTGAGTGCCAGCAGGTACTGGTAATACGGGGTCAGCGGCAGCCCAGCATTTTCCACCAGGGTGGGAGCCAGCATGCACATATCCATGCGGTTGTACTCGTCGGTGGCGCTGGTCTGGCCTGCGTTTTCCAGCGGGTAGTTTGCCCAGATCAGGTAGGGCGTGCTGCGCTCCAAAATCTGCAAATTGTTCTCATCGGTAAAGGTATGGTCGGCCACATGATCCACAAAGCTGGGGGCGTGGTCGCCTGCCATGGCAACAATCACCTTGCGGCCGGTCTTTTCGTACTGCTCGGTCAGGTATTCGGTCAGTTCGCCAAAGGCACGGTCGGTCATATAGATGTTGCTCAGGTATTCATCCATGATGGAATCATACTCGCCGTAATCGGTTGCGGCATGCACGATATCCTCCTCCGGGGGGTTCATATCGTAATCGCCGTGGCTCTGGATGGAAACCAGGAACACAAACCGCGGCTGGTCCTCCGGCATTGCTTCATACAAACCTTCCAGGTCGCGGTAGGTGGCGCTGTCGGTCTGGTAGGGGCGGCTGCCATAGGTTTCCTTGGTCGGAAAATCATCCTGGAAGTGGGTCTCGTCAAAGCCCAGCGTCAGCCAGGCGGAATCGCGGCGGTAGTTGGAGTTGGTATAGGGGTGGGCTGCCAGCGTGACATACCCCAGATCTTTCAGGTTGCTGACCAGACTGTTTGCCTTGTGCAGGTTCAACCAGTTGAACGGTGTGATGGAGGGCATCAGCATCAGCGAGTTGGAGGAAAGCATCTCGTACTCGCTGGAGTTGGTGCCGCCGCCCACATGCGGGCTGATGGTGTGGCCGTAAATGGAGTTGGGCAGGTTTTTGGTCACCTGCATGATCTCCTGGTCGGCCTGCAGGTCCGTTACCAGGTCAAAGTCATAAAAGCTTTCGGACAGGATCAGGAACACATCGGGGTAGTCCTGCTCGTTTGCCGTTTCGGGGCTGGCCTGATAGTCCTGCGCCATTGCAGCGGCCTCGGTGGCGGCGTCCTCGCTATAGCCGTCCGGCTGCAGGATGGGGTCCACCATCAGGCTGGCGGCTTCAAGGCTACCCGCCAGGTAGCCGTACTTATAATAGGTTTCCTGCCAGGCCCAGCCGTAAGTGGTGGCGGGCTTGATGGGGTTGGGGCTGAAATACCCCAGATACAGCACCGCAAAAATGCCGCAGGCGCAGGCCAGCGCATGGGCGCCGCGCTGTTTCCAGCTGCGCTTATGCTTGCCGGCCAGTTTGACCTGCACAACGGCAGCCACCAGCACCGGGATGTACAGCAGCGCAATGGTAATAACTGTCTGGGTAATGTGCAGGGTATAACTGCCCATCACCTCTGCCGCGGTGCCCAGGTTCAGGATGTCCTGCGGCATCAGGGCGGAACCATGCAGGTCCCGCGTGTAATAGTTGACCAGCGCCAGCACGGTAAAAATCAGGCCGGAAACGCCGGTTGCAATGCCCCAGCTGCCGCACAGGGCAAACACCACCAGCGTCAGGCAGAACGCCGTCAGCGCATTGAGCGGTGCGTATACCGGCCACTGCCCCGCCATGTAGTTGGCAGTTACGCCGTCAGAAATTTCTAACTGGTAGCGCGCCACAAAGGCCGCTGCCACAGCCAGTGCAAATGGCAGCACCGTGCCAAGCCAGAAGCGCTTGCTTTTTAATGTTTTTTTGATGTTTTGCATGGGTATCCAGTTCCTTCGCTTTGTTTGTTCATTAAGTTGCGGTCAACATTCCGTGTCAATACACCGAATGTCCGGTATGCCCGCAAAAGGGCATATTAGGTTAGTATATCATATTTTATGCCGGTTGTGAATCACCGTTTTTCGGCCAAATGCTGCCACTTGTTCCAAATCCGGCCCGCCCGCGCAGATTTTGCATTTACCAACCTACGCTTTCATGTTATAATATTAGTTAATCATCATTTTACCCCATAGACGGAGGCTATTCTATGAAAATTCCTGCAAAAGGTTTTACTCACGGCGGCAAGTTCCATGCAGACGATGTGTTTGCCACAGCGCTGCTGATGATTGTGCGGCCGGATATCAAAGTAACCCGCGGTTTTGTTGTGCCGGATGGTTTTGACGGCATTGTGTACGATGTGGGCTGCGGTATGTTTGACCACCACCAGGAACCGCGCGAAAGCCGCCCCAACGGCGTGCCCTATGCGGCCTTTGGCCTGCTGTGGCGCGTGTTGGGTGCCCAGCTGGTGGGTGCCCACCAGGCCCGCCTGCTGGATGAAAATTTTGTTCAGCCCCTGGACTTGAACGATAACACCGGCGAACAGAACTCCCTGGCCGATGCCATCGGCAGCTTTAACCCCGTGTGGGATTCCGGCGAAGATTCCGATGCCTGCTTCTGGCGCGCCGTGCCTTTTGCCAAGCAGGTGCTGGAAAACGAGATTGCCGCAGCCAACGCCGTGAACCGCGCGGACGAGACCGTCCAGAACGCCTACAAGAACTCCAGGGACGGCATTGTGGTCCTGCCGGACTACATGCCCTGGAAAAACGGCCTGTACAAAACCGATGCCCTGTTTGTTGTCTACCCCAGCCAGCGCGGCGGCTACAGCGCCCAGTGCGTGACCGATTACAAGACCCGCCGCAGCAAGGTGCCGTTCCCGCCCGCATGGGGCGGCCAGCCGGAGGAGATCCTGCGCGAAAAGAGCGGCCTGGCTCTCAAGTTCTGCCACCCCAGCCGTTTCCTTGTCACCGCGGAAACCAAAGAGGATGCCATTGAGGCATGCCGCCGTGCCCTGCGCGCCGCCGGAAGGCCGGTGAGCGCACAGTGAGCGCCGAAACTCTAGAGCAGTTTGGTCCCCGCCCCAGCACCGCGGCGGACTGCCAGCCAGACCCGGCTTCCGCCTGGGTCTACATGGTGCGCTGCGCGGATGGCAGCCTGTATTCCGGCTGGACCAATGACCTTGCCCGCCGCCTGCGCGCCCACAAGGGCGGCAAGGCTGGTGCCAAGTATACCCACGCCAAAGGTGCCGTTAAGCTGACCTATGCCGAGCGCTGCACCGATAAAAGTGCCGCCCTGAAGCGGGAAGCCGCCCTGAAAAAGCTGCCAAAACCCGAAAAGGAAGCCCTTGCCGCCCAGTGGACCGCTGAAAACACCATCACCCTGCGGGATGCCGCGCCGGAGGACGCCGCCGCCGTGGCGGAGCTGTACAACTGGTATGTCACCCACTCCACGGCCACTTTCCAGTATGACCTGTGTACCGAGGAATTCCAGCGCGAAAATATCGCCTATGTGCAGCAGCGCGCGCCGTTCCTGGTTGCCGTCAATGCAGCGGGCAAGCTGTGCGGCTTTGCCTGCGCCCACCCCTGGCACAGCCGCACAGCTTATGCGTGGGATGTGGAGCTGACCGTTTACTGCGCCCACGACTGTGTGGGCCAGGGGGTTGGCGGGCGGCTGTACAAAGCCCTGCTGGACGGCGTGCGCCAGCGCGGCTACTGCAACGCCGTTGCCCTTGTGACCGGCCAGAACAAAGAGAGCTGCGCGTTCCATAAGGCGCTCGGCTTCAAAAAAATCGGCGTGGAACCCCGCACTGGGTACAAGTTCGGCCAATGGCTGGACCTTGCCTATTGGTGGATGGACCTGCGCCCCGGCCAGGAGCCTCCGGAGCCGGTGCGCCTGGGGCGATAAAACTGCATAACACAAAATTAAGCGGGGCACTGCTGATTGGCAGCGCCCCGCTTTTGTTATAAAGATTTGTAGGGCGCGATGCCCTTATCACGCCGCGGAGAAACGTAAATCCATCCACCGCAAACCTGTAAACGATCTGTAGAGGACGATGCCTGCATCGTCCCGCATACTGAGCTGCAGCCATGGTATACTGTCATCAACATCCTGTCTCCCCGCCGCGCGTTTTTGTTTTCCACAAGAAGCTCCTCTGTTTGTGGAAAACCGTTCAGATTCTTTTCACTTTTCCCTGTCGTTACGCGGTCTGCATTCCTGTTTTTGCCCACAAACTGCCCTTGTTCACGCAAAGTTTACCGGAATTTCCAGCTATTTCATGCCTTGTTCATCCGCAGTTCATTTTTATTCTTCATGATAGAATCTATCGGGGGCCCCTATTACCGCCCCCAACTGGAGGAATTGTTATGCACGAAACCCAACAGCCGCGCGACCCCAAAAAGACGACCGGCATTGTATATGCCGTGATCCTTGTGGTGTTGCTGCTGCTCAATTTCTGGGCCTTCCCCGCCATGATGAAAGGCCAGGTCAAACAGGTCGATTACGGCACCTTCCTGAACATGCTCGAAGGCGGCGAGCTGAGCACCGTTGAAATTCAGGATCAGCAGATCTATTTTGTGGACAAAAACGATACCACCTACTGCACCAACTCCATTGCGCAGGACCTGCAGCTGGTCACCCGGTTGGAAAGCGCCGGCGTTTCCTTTGGCAAGGTGTACAACCAGACCACCTGGGTGGATACCCTGCTGGGCTGGGTCATCTCGCTGCTGCCCATGATCATCCTGATCGTCTGGTTCAACCGCATGATGCGCAAGCGGGTCGGTGAAATGACCGGCGGCGCCAACAGCATGATTTTTGGCGGCGGCAAATCCGGTGCCAAACAGTATGTCGTTGAGGATGGCAAGTCCATCAAATTTGCCGATGTTGCCGGTGAGGACGAAGCCAAAGAGAGCCTGCAGGAAATCGTTGACTTCCTGCATAACCCCAAGCGTTACGAGGATATCGGTGCCAAAATGCCCAAGGGCGTTCTGCTTGTCGGCCCCCCGGGCACCGGTAAAACCCTGCTGGCCCGCGCTGTTGCCGGCGAAGCCGGTGTTCCCTTCTTCTCCATTGCGGGTTCTGAATTTGTCGAGATGTTCGTCGGCATGGGCGCTTCCAAGGTGCGTGATCTCTTCAAACAGGCCAACGAAAAAGCCCCCTGCATTATCTTTATTGATGAGATCGATACCATCGGCAAAAAGCGTGACGGTGCTTCCGGTATGGGCGGCAACGATGAACGCGAACAGACCCTGAACCAGCTGCTGACCGAAATGGACGGGTTTGACGCCGCCAAGGGTGTTATCATTCTGGCCGCCACCAACCGTCCTGAATCCCTTGACCCCGCTTTGACCCGCCCCGGCCGTTTTGACCGTCGTGTGCCCGTGGAGCTGCCCGACCTGAAAGGCCGCGAAAGCATCCTGCGCCTGCACGCTCAAAAGGTCAAAATCGGCCCCGACTGTGACTTTGCCGTGGTTGCCCGCATGACTCCCGGTGCTTCCGGTGCCGAGCTGGCCAATATTATCAACGAAGCCGCCCTGGGCGCTGTGCGCCACCACCGCATGGCCGTTACCCAGTACGACCTGCAGGAAGCCGTGGATACCATCCTGGCCGGTGCCCAGAAAAAGAATAAGATCCTGAGCGACAAAGAAAAGTGCATCGTGGCCTACCACGAAGTCGGCCATGCCATGGTTGCCGCCCTGCAGAGCCATTCCGCCCCCGTGCAGAAAATCACCATTGTGCCGCGCACTTCCGGCGCGCTGGGTTTCACCATGCAGGTAGAGGACGGCGACCACACCCTGATGACCAAGGAAGAGATCCTGGCCAAAATTGCCACCATGACCGGTGGCCGTGCCGCCGAAGAAGTGGTGTTCAACTCCATCACCACCGGCGCATCCAACGATATCGAGCAGGCCACCAAGATGGCCCGCGCCATGATTACCCGCTACGGCATGACCGACGACTTTGACATGGTTGCCCTGGAAACCGTGAACAACGCCTACCTGGGCGGCGATGCCAGCCTGGCCTGCAGTGAGCGCACAGCCGCCACAGTGGATGATAAGGTCGTGGAAGTCGTCAAGCAGCAGCATGAAAAAGCCAAACAGATGCTGATTGAAAACCGCGGCAAGCTGGACGAGATCGCCAAGTACCTGTACGAGAAAGAAACCATCACCGGCGAAGAGTTCATGCGCATCCTGACCGCTGTTCCCCAGCTGCCCACCGGTGCCGTGGAACAGTAAAGGCAGCACCGCACAATTCCCGCCGGACGGCTTAAGCACCGCTCCGGCGGCTGCGGCACTTAGAATTGTGCGGTATTGCCTAAAATCTCCGCTCTGCGCGTTTTCTTTGTAAAATAACGGTGCCCCCGCCCTATGCAGTTCATTTACCGCACGGGCGGGGGTGTTTTGTTGTAATTCCGTAGGGGCGCACACCATGCACCCATCCGTTTTATATCATCACACTACAGCGCTTTCTCACAAAGCATACCATGTAATAGCACCATTTTATGGCCAGCCGTTACCCATTTGTAGGGGCCGCTGCTCACCTCTTTCCGAAAAACGCAATAAAAATGCTGTCTTTCTCCACATCAGGGAAAGGCAGCATTCTTCTTTATCCGTTCAGATCTTCGCCGTTGCTGGCAATCACATTTTTATACCATCCAAAGGACTTTTTCCTGTACCGTGCCGCCGCCCTGTTCGAGTACCGGGAAAAGCACCCGTGATCCTGCCGGGCTTTATTTTGCCTGTGCGCCCTCTGGGAAGATGATCTTGTTCACAAAGAAGAAGATCACCATGGAAATGCCGCCATTGAGCACGGTGGTGCCAATGTTGTAGATGAAATCCGGCACCAGCAGGCCCGCAACCGCCACCCACACGCAGTTGATGGAGTTGACGATGCAGGTGATCAAACAGAACGCCACCACATACCAGGCGATCTGCTTGGCCAGGTTGCCCTTGCTGCGGAACACAAAGTTGCGCTGGATGGGAAAGTTTATGCATTCTCCCACCACCATGGCAACCATGTAGGCGCAAAAATACGGCAGACCGCCATGGGCGGAATCATACCCCAGGATGTTCCACTGGAAGGTTTCGCCAAACAGCGTGACCGGGATGCCCGGCCAGCCAAAATCCACCACCGGCAGGCTGCTGAACGCCGCCGGCAAAAATTGCAGCAGCAGGTATTTGAACACCGTAACCAGGTTGGATACGATCACAAACAGTCCGCCTTCGCGCACCCACTTGGCTGCGGCGGGGTGTTTTGCCGCAAAATTATTCCATAGCTGCATAAATAGCCCCTCTATTTCCTCAGCTGTTGCGCAGGCGCTGTTCCAGCTGTGCGTTCAGTACCAGGTTTTTCACAGCTTCTATGATCACCCGCACAAGGCCGATGATCCAGAATCCCTGTAATTCCATCACAATGCCATCCACCATGCCCATGCTGATGGCACCGCTGGTCATTTTGGCCAGGGCACGCAGCGGCATGTTGTACTGGAACAGCACATTCAGGTCCGGCTTGCCACGCTTGTAGCTGGCATTCAGCAGTGCAGTAAGCACCAGCCAGATCAGCCAGCCCAGCGGGCTGCGGCTGTGGTTCATCTCGCCCAGGGTCATGTTGCGGTCAATTTTAACTTTTCCCTGCTGCACCGGGCGGCCCAGCAGGGTGGCCCATTCGTCATCTGGAACGCTCTGCACCTTGCCGCTGGTATAGTGCGGCAGATGCTTGCCCGCATAGGGGTTGGGTGCGCCGGTACCGGCCACTTCCACCACGGCGGTCAGGCGGATGTCCGCACTGGACGCGCCGACCCGCAGCTCATAGCTGCCACCTTCCACTTCCCAGCTGTCGGTCTTGGTGTTCCAGTAGCGGAATGCCTTGTCGTCCAGCGGGATGGTCACGGTTTTACTTTCGCCGGGCTGCAGCTGCACCTTGGCAAAGCCTTTCAGCTCCTGTGCGGGGCGGAACACTTCTGCCCCAGGTTTTGCCACATACAGCTGCACGATCTCTGCTCCGGCGCGCTTGCCGGTGTTGGTTACGGTCAGGGTCACGCCATTGGACGAGGCCTGCAAATTGCTGTAGGCAAAGCTGGTGTAGCTTAACCCATAGCCAAAGGGGAATGCCACCGGCACACCGGCGGTCTGGTAATAGCGGTAGCCGACATACAGTCCCTCGCGGTACTGCACCATGCGGCCCGGCCCGGCAAAGTTATCCTTGGCAGGGGTATCCGCATAGGCGTTGACCCAGGTTTCGGCCAGCTTGCCGCTGGGGTTCACTTTGCCGGTCAGCACATCCAGCATGGCGCCCGCCCCCGCCTGGCCGCCCAGCGCACCATATACCAGGGTACGGCAGTGTTTGAGCCACGGGGTTTCCAGCGAAGCCCCTGCGCTGAGCACCACAACGGTGTTGGGGTTGGCCTGCTGCACGGCCTTTAACAGTTCGATCTGGTTGTCCGCAAGGCGCATATCGCCGCGGTCCAGACCCTCACTTTCCTTGATTTCATCCAGCCCCAGGCAGAGCAGCACCACTTCGGCCTTTTGGGCCAGGGCTACAGCCTCGGCCTGTTTGGCGGCATCCGGTTTGCCCTGGCGGTCAAAGCCGGGGGCAAAGCCCACGCTGGCCAGGCCGCTCTCTTTCAGGCAGTCCAAAAAGGTATCCACCTTGATGGAGTTGACCGCGCTGGAGCCAGCGCCCTGGTACCGCGGCGTCTGGGCAAAGTCGCCGATCACGGCAACCTCGGTGCCCTCTTCCAGCGGCAGCAGGTCGTTCTCGTTTTTCAGCAGCACAATGCTTTCGGCTGCGGCGCGGCGGGCCAGCGCGTGGTGGGCATCCGCATCAAAGGTGCGGCTGTGGGACTGCACGGCGGCATGGGTATCAAACACCAGCGTCAGCAGCTCGTCCAGCCGGGCGTCCACATCCGCTTCGGTAATTTTGCCGCTCTGCACAGCCTGCATCAGCTCGCGCACGGCGTCCCCGCCGGGGGCGGGCATTTCCAGCGTGGAGCCGTTCTGCACGCCCAGGGCATGGTCATTGCTGCCGCCCCAGTCCGTTACCACAGCGCCGTCAAAGCCCCACTCCCCGCGCAGGATGTCCATTAACAGGTGGCGGTTCTCGTTGGCATAAGTGCCGTTGATGAGGTTATAGCTGCTCATGATGGTCTTGGGCTTTGCTTCCTTGACCACGATCTCGAACCCGGTCAGGTACAGCTCCCGCAGGGTGCGTTCATCCACCACGGAATCCGACGCCATGCGGCGCAGCTCCTGGCTGTTGACGGCAAAGTGCTTGGGGCAGGCGGAGATGCCGTTGGACTGGATGCCCCGCACATAGCCCGCTGCCATTTTGCCAGAAAGATACGGATCCTCGGAGAAATACTCAAAGTTGCGGCCGCAGAGGGGGCTGCGCTTGGTATTCAGGCCTGGCCCCAGCAGCACGGCAACTTCCTGTGCGGCGGCTTCTTCGCCCATTGCCTGGCCGATTTGTTCGCCCAGGGCAGGGTCCCAGCTGCACGCCACAGTGGCCGCCGTGGGGAAGCAGGTGGCCGGAACACTGGGGTTCAGCCCCAGGTGGTCCGCCGCGCCCGCCTGCTTGCGCACGCCGTTCGGACCATCAGAAAGGGTGATGGACGGAATATTATTTTTCGGCAGTGCACGGGTCCCAAAGGTAGTAGCGCCCGAAAGCAGCGCACATTTTTGCTCTAAATTCAGTTTTTTGATGATTTCCTGTGTATTCATAATCATCTTAAATTTTTATTTTGTTACCGCAGTCGCTTCCGATTCCACAGATGCAAAATACATTCCTTCCTGTGCATCAGCCTGAATTGTTACGGTATAGCTGCCATCGCTTACACCCGTAAATGCTGTTGCACCGCTGCGGTGGTGGTATGTGCCCGTTTTTGCCATCGGGCCAAAGCCATCAACATATTCCTCGTCTTCCTGCGCCAAATCTTCCAGTTTGATTTTGGTCGTCTGCACAACATCCGCTCCGCTGTACAGCGTCAAGGTAAAGGTCTGCGGCGGATATTCCAACTCAGAATATGCTTCAAACACATCCTGATCCATGGTAACCGTTACAGTATCTCCACTTTGCACCGCTTCGCTTACAGCACCTGGCGCTGCATAAACACCCACATAAGTTCCTGTTACACTGTCCGACAGGCCGCGCTTATAGTCCGATGTTGTTGTCATCACATAAGCGTTATACTTTGCGCCGGGGGTACAGTCTGCGCTTAGGTCCACCGTTCCCGCATAATTTGCGTTGCTGTCATCCGCCAGAATGTTGGAAGATGTAAAGGTATAATAATCTTCCTGCTTGCCTTCTGCATCAAAGCCATACAGACGGATTGCATAGGTACGGCCTTTGTCAACACCGGTAAAGGAATACTCACCGGTTTCAAAATTAAAGCTCAGGTTCGTTGCCACTGCGGCCGCTGCTTTCGTATCCGTTTTGGCTCCGCCGCAGCCAGCCAGAACAAGGCTGGCCCCCACAGCAAGCGTAAACATCGCTGCAACGCCATAATGATTCCACTTGTTTTTCATCGTCAAATCGCCTCTCTCTTATGCTTTTGCAGCCTTTTTCTTGTTCTTCTTTTTGGCAAACAGCTCCGGCTTGAACATATGCAGTGCAATCAGCACGATTGCAACAACCAAGATAACATCCACCACACCCAGTGCGATCAGCCAGTACGGAGTCCAGTTGCGGGTCGTCGTCATCAGGGAAGAATTCGCCAAAACCATCAGATGGCGCTTGGTTGCCTGGCGCAGAAGCTGCATGCCATAGCCACTCTTCAGGGTCGTATCGGTAACATTCACACCCATGGCCAGCTGCATATCCACGCCTGCGCGCAGGGCCAAGTCACCATTGCTGACAGCAAATGCGTCTGTGTTTACAACGCCCTGGAAGCCCCATTCATTGCGCAGCACCTGGGTAAGCATTGCATAGCTGTAGCCAACCATACTGGTACCAATGCGGTTATAAGATTCCATGATGCCGGTCAGACCAAGCTGGTTCAGGCCATCGCCCGTTACGTTGTGAATTGCCACTTCAAAAGCGCGCAGATAAATTTCACGCATTGCCTGCTCGTTGGACCAGATGCAAGCGCCGTTGCGGTTGGTATCCTGATCATTCAGTGCAAAATGTTTGGCAAACACATAAATGCCGCGGCTCTGCAGGCCGGTCACCATATTAGCTGCCATCATACCGCTCAGCAGCGGGTCTTCGGAATAATATTCAGCTGCACGGCCGCCGAAAGCGGAGCGGTGAATGTTCATACCAGGGCCGTAAGTACCACTGACACCGTTGACCAGATCTTCATCACCGTAAACTTCGCCTTCCTTCAAAGCAAGGTCTACATTCCAGGTTGCTGCCAGCACAGTTTCGGTGGCATATTCAGCAGCTTCCAAGCCGCTTGCCAGGTCATGGATGCCGTTCGGGCCATCACATTCGGTTGCCTGCGGTTTGCCAATAGAATCCACAGCAGGCGAACACCAGCCGCAGTTACCATACAGGTTGTTCATTTCATCAACGCTCATGTGGTTCATCAACTGTTCCCACACTGCATTGTCCGGGTCAACAATGCCAGCTGCATCTGCCAGCATTACACCGTTTTTCTCACCATTTGTATAGGTAGTTCCCTGTGCAGGGTCATCATTCAGATCAATGGTGCTTCCGCCATTGCCGTTGGTCAGCAAAGCAATCGTTGCCGCGTTGGCAGTTGCGTTTTCGCTTGCTTCACGGCTAGGATAGGTTCCTTCCCAATCTGCACGGGAAAGATACGGCAAGGTCGTGCCGATATTACCATCGCCAGCAGTCACATCATCAAACTGGTTCGTCGCCACAGTTTCATCCGTGCTGCGGGCGGTCGTATCATACTTGATGGTCTGATCCACAGTAAAATCATATGTCAGGTCATTCTTCACTGTATGGGCATCGCTGCGCAGGCTAAGGGTATAAGTACCGGCATCCAGCACATAGCACTTGTCCGTCTTATAATCGTAAGATGCCATGTCATCATAATTCATGGTCATGCTCACGGTCTGGCTCTCGCCCGGCTGGAGCAGATCAGTTTTTGCAAAAGCGCCCAGAACAACCGCAGATTTTTCAATTCCACCGGGGGTATAGGGTGCGGTGTAATACAGCTGTACCACATCTTTGCCTGCCACATTACCGGTATTGGTTACCTTAACACTTACCTTTACCTGGCCGCCCTGGCTGCCTACTTCCCACTGCGGGTCGCTCCAATCAAACGTGGTATAGCTCAGGCCATAGCCAAAGGGATACTGAACAGCTTTCTGATACTCTGCTTCTTCCTCCGGGGTATAAACATTGTCATCCCCAATGTAACGGGTCTCGTAATAGCGATAACCTACATAGATGCCTTCCTGGTAGTACATGTACTTGCCGTTGTTGGCATCGCCATTGCCGTCGATCGTAAGACCACTGTTTGCATAAGTAAAATCGCCAAAGTTTTCATAAGCTGGCGAACTGGTCACATCATAAGCATAGGTATCAACCAAATGGCCGGACGGGTTGTATTCACCCATCATTGCTTTCGCTACAGCAATCGTACCAGTGGTGCCAGGGCCGCCTGCCCAAATTGCAGCATCCACCTTGTTGTCCTCAATAAAGCCAAGGTCCATAGGATTGCTTGTGTCAATGACAATGATGACCTTATCAAACGTTGCTTCCAGCTTTGCCAACAGTTCTTCTTCTGCCGGCTGCAGCTGCAGGTAATGCCGCCCGGCTTCACCACCGTAATAACCGGCCATATCCAGCGGGCAGTCATTGCCTTCGCCTGCCATACGTCCGATTACATAAACCGCCACATCCGAGTAAGCCTTTGCATCCTGCCAGAACGTTGCGCTGTACTCATCATATTCGGCCAGTGTTTCTTCATAAATGTTAAAGTCTGCATTACTGACCGTCATGCCTGTCATCGAAGCGCGCTTCTGCGCAGTCGTCTGGTAGAACTTCGTCAGATCCGGGTTCAGCTGCAAACCAGCAAATTCAAAACCATCAATAAAGTTAAAATTCTGATCTTCATTATGGTGGCCGCCGGAGCCATAATCGGTGTAAACCGTCTTGTAGCTGTTATAGCCGAACAAATTGATTTTGTCCGTTCCCAACGGCAGGGTATCATTATCGTTTTTCAGCAGCACAAGACCTTCGCTCTCTACTTCCTCGCAAAGCTGTAATGCCTGCGTGTAGGCATCATCTCTTGAAAGGTCCGTCATGCTGTTTGCACTTTCGGAAGATGTCACAAACCGTTGCATGTACGCCTGAATCTGCGAATAATAGATGGAACACAGGCTGTTTCCTACGATTCCCGCAGCAAGCAAAACCGCAATGGATGCTCCCCCTACAATATGTTTCGATTTTTTCATAGTTACCTCCTGTTTGCCGCATGGAGTTTTCTGCTTTGCTATTTGGCAGCAGGTTCTTCACCAGCAAAACAAATGTTTTCTCCTTTGATTATGCCGCCCTCCGGATGGCAGCCAGCGTGGATTTTACTCCCCGCTTGTTTAAGTATATTGTAGCAAACAGCTTTTTCTTTGAATTATTTTTTGCATAAACTGTTATTTCTGCCGCACATTTTGCCAAAAAATCATTTTTCTCTCAAAATTCATTGTGCATTTCTTACAATCAAAATTCAGTCTGCTTTGTGCACCCTGCCAAACAGTACGAAAAAGCGGCCAGAGCCTGTATTTGGCCCCAGCCGTTCCCGTTACTTTTTCTGCGGCAGCAATACCCTTAGTGTAAACCACCCATTTTCCCAGTGCAGGGTCATGGTGCCGCCGCGCTTTTCGGCTGCGGCGCGCACACTGCGCAGGTCGCTGCCGCCATGGGTGTTGCGGCGCGGCAGGCCGTCCGCGCCCAGCTCCACTTCCTGCGCGCAGTAGTTTTCAAACCGCAGCATCACAAAGCCGTTCTGGGCGTACACCGCCACCCGGATCAGCCGCTTTTCGTGGTCGGGCTCGGTCTCCACGCTCTCGGTTGCGTTGTCCAGCGCCGTGCCCACAATCGTGCAGATCTCCCCTGTTTCCAAAAAGTCCAGCAAATGCCCGTCCGCCACGCAGGTCATCGTGATGTGGTGCTGCTGGCAGTACAGGCTTTTGGCCGTCAGCAGGGTGTCCAGCACCGGGTTGCCGGTCTTGTTCTCCGCCTCGTACTGGCGGATGCCGCTTTCCATGGCCGCCAGCGCCACATCCTGCTTGGCGTGGTCCCGCTCCGCCCGGATGGCCGCAATCTGCATTTTCAGCTCGTGGTAGCGCCGGTTGATCAGGCGGATGTTCTCCTTGCTCTGCTTGTACTGCTCGTACTGGCGGTGCAAAACGCCGTCCAGCTCCGCCAGCTCGCTGTGCAGGGCGGCTTCGCGCAGCTGCTCGTGCTGCACCGTCAAAATCAGCGCCCCGGCCAGGTCCACCAGCGTGCGGATGTAAAACATGTTCATGTTGGCTTCGCTGCCGTTGGCAAAGCTCAAATTGCTCACGGCAAATGCGGTCAGCGCCATAACCACCGCCACAAAAGTTCCTGCGGGCGTTATTTTCAGCTTCCCGGCCGGGCCGGGGCGGCGGTTCTCCACAAACAGCATGGCGGTAAAAATGCCGCCGTACACCACCGCCAACAGCAGCAGCGTAAAAACCATAGTACCAAAGTCCCTGGT
>OGRA01002659.1_pt1 | contig 14637 bp, 4 predicted proteins | sample 1553351 | NCBI WGS metagenome assembly OGRA01 (sample SAMEA2580056, study PRJEB22360) | human gut metagenome | biome: human gut; feature: human-associated habitat; material: faeces | place: Denmark | collected 2008/2010
CTAAGTTTAACCCGACTAATCATTCTTTTGAAAATTATTTCTTTTCTTCCTATACTTTGGGTAATGTTTATAGTGAGAATAGTGCTTGTGTGGGAGTAGACGGAAAATTGCTTTTCGGTACAAATTACGGTCTGCTTGTCATTGATCCTGATAAAATTCAGGATAGCGAAACTTTTTCTCCGGTGGTCTTTACAGATTTGCATGTGAATGGTACCCAGATAAATCCTACTATGGAGGATTCTCCATTGAAACAATCGCTTGCTTATTCGGATGAAATTACTTTGAAGTATTTTCAGAATTCATTCTTGATAGATTTCTCTACTTTTGACTATTCGGACAGCGGACGTACAAAGTATATGTACTGGCTGGAAAACTATGATAAGGGATGGAGCACACCTTCTCCGTTGAATTTTGCTTCTTTTAAATATTTGAACCCAGGTACATATGTACTTCATGTGAAGTCATGTAATGGAGCAGGTGTTTGGAATGAAAGTGAAACAACCTTGAAGATTGTCATTGTGCCTCCTTTCTGGAAGACGAACTGGGCTATGTTGGGATATGTGCTGTTGCTGATTGTAACTTTATATTTTACTTTCCGTATTGTGCGTAACTTTAACAGTCTGCGTAATCGTATTAATGTGGAAAAACAGTTGACAGAATATAAGCTGGTTTTCTTTACTAATATTTCCCATGAATTTCGTACTCCGTTAACTTTGATTCAAGGAGCGTTGGAAAAGATTCAACGGGTTGCTGATATTCCCCGTGATCTGATACACCCGCTCAAAACGATGGATAAAAGTACTCAGCGAATGTTGAGGCTGATCAATCAGTTATTGGAGTTCCGCAAGATGCAGAATAATAAGTTGGCGCTCTCTTTGGAAGAAACGGATGTGATTGCTTTCCTTTATGAAATCTTCCTGAGTTTCGGTGATGTAGCGGAGCAAAAGAATATGAATTTCCGTTTTATTCCGTCTATACCGTCTTACAAGATGTTTCTTGATAAGGGTAATCTGGATAAAGTGACTTATAACCTGTTGTCTAACGCTTTTAAATATACCCCTTCGAACGGTACGATTATACTTTCTGTTACGGTAGATGAAGTGAAGAAGACATTGCAGATTCAAGTAGCTGATACAGGTGTTGGTATTCCAAAAGAGAAGCAAAATGAGTTGTTCAAGAGATTTATGCAGAGTAGTTTTTCCGGTGATAGTATCGGAGTTGGTTTGCATCTGAGTTATGAATTGGTACAGGTGCATAAAGGTACGATTGAATATAAAGACAATGACGGCGGAGGTTCTGTCTTTACCGTTTGTATCCCGACGGACAAAAGTGTTTATTCGGAGAAAGATTTCCTTATTCCCGGTAATGTCTTGTTGAAAGAGGCAGGTGGGCAGGCACATCATTTACTGGAACTTTCGGAAGAACTACCGGAACCGGAGAAAATAGCAGAACCTTTGAATAAGCGTAAAGTATTGATTATAGAAGATGATAATGATATCCGTGAATTTTTGAAAGAAGAAGTAGGAGTTTATTTTGAAGTTGAAGTAGCTGCTGACGGAACTTCCGGATTTGAGAAGGCTCGTACCTATGATGCTGATTTGATTATTTGTGACGTACTGATGCCCGGAATGACCGGATTTGAAGTGACAAAGAAATTGAAATCTGATTTTGCGACAAGTCATATCCCGATTATCTTGCTGACAGCATTGAATTCTCCGGAAAAACATCTGGAAGGAATTGAAGCCGGTGCTGATGCCTATATTGCGAAGCCGTTCAGTATAAAACTTCTGTTGGCACGCGTATTCCGCTTGATAGAACAGCGTGATAAGTTGCGGGAGAAATTCTCCAGTGAGCCGGGAATTGTTCGTGCTGCCGTATGCTCTACTGACCGTGATAAGGAATTTGCCGACCGATTGGCTGTTGTACTGGAACAGAATCTTTCTCGTCCGGAATTCTCTATTGATGAGTTTGCTCAATTGATGAAATTAGGACGAACGGTATTTTATAGAAAACTGCGCGGAGTGACGGGGTATTCTCCCAATGAATATTTGCGGGTTGTACGAATGAAAAAAGCGGCTGAGTTGTTATTGTCTGGTGAGAATCTGACTGTTGCGGAAGTTGCATACAAGGTTGGCATCAGCGATCCGTTCTATTTTAGCAAGTGCTTTAAGACTCAGTTTGGGGTAGCGCCGTCCGTATATCAACGCGGTGAAATGAAAGAACAGGGAGAAAATGAGACGGCAGAAGCCTGAGTAACCAAGCTTTCTAAATGGTAGTTTAAATCTTCTCTGTAGTGCCCGATATGAATGATCGACCTTGTATTTGTGTACAATAGTCTATGGTCGAATAGTAAAAGTACCCTTATTTTTGCAGGAGAATATTACTATAAAATTAAAGGATCATTGATCATGAGAACACTCTTTTTTATCTTGTTTTTTGTATTAGGCTTTTGTTATATTCAGGCGAGAGGGCAGAAGCCTGCACATGTTATAATAACAGCTGGTCAGTCAAACGCGGATGGACGAGTACCTAACAATCGTTTACCGGATTATATAAAGGCAATGGCTGTGGATAGTACGTATACTGCGGGAGCCTACAAATATTGCCATATTGCCCATAATCGTACAGATGGTATGTTTGTTCCATTTTGGCCATTGAGTCATCCTAAAAGTAAGCCTTATACGTGGGGATATGATGCGATTGCTTATTATTGGTTGGAACAGTTGTTTCAGGAAGATTTTTATGTTATCAAGTGGGCTATCGGTGGCACTGCCATAGCTGCTCCTGTTACTACTCCTTTTCGGGGAACTTACTGGTCTGCCGACCCGAAATGGTTGGCAGAGAATACAGCTACCAGTGAGAAAGGAAAATCTTTATTACTTTCTTTGATTGCCAATATTGATGCGAGTATTGATCAGACACTTTCCAAACTAAAGCAAGGTTATCAGATTGATGCTTTCGTTTGGCATCAGGGAGAAAGTGATTATGAGCACGGAAAAGAATATTATCAGAATCTGAAAGGAGTAGTTTCCTATGTGCGTAACCACCTGACAGAGAAAACCGGAAAAGATTACTCTGAACTTCCATTTATATTTGGTACCGTATCCAGGAAAAACAAACGGTATAATAGTGATGTTGAGGAAGGAATGCGTCGCTATGCAAAAGAAGATAAGAACGCTTATCTGATTGATATGTCGGAAGCGGAACTAATGGGAGATAAACTTCATTTTAATCAGGTTTCTGCCGAGTATATGGGTAAACAGGTATATGAACAAATTAAAAAGACTCTTTCGGATGATCCTCATGTATATGTCGCCAAATATAAAGGAGACAGAGCTTGTGCTATCAGTTATACATTTGATGATGGGTTGGCAGAACATTCAACTGTAGCTGCCCCTGAGTTGGAGAAACGTGGTTTTAGAGGTACTTTCTGGGTATGCGGCTATTATACGGAACAAGGTGCATCTGCAAAGGTACCTCGAATGACTTGGGATGAGTTGCGTGAAATGTCAAAGAAAGGACATGAGGTTTCCAGCCATAGCTGGGCACATAAGAATGCCAAACGATTGACTATAGAGCAAGTTAAATCGGAGATAGAAAAGAATGATAGTGCTATTTATGCTAATATTGGCATTGTACCTCGTACCTATTGTTACCCATATAATTATAAGACAGAAGAAATAGTCAGTATGGCTTCTAAAGGCAGGGTCGCTACACGTACTAAACAAATTTCAATCGGAGGAAAGTCAACTCCCGAACGGTTTGACAAATGGTTGAAGGATTTGATGAAAGCGGAAGATTGGGGAGTAGGTATGACGCACGGCATTAATTATGGATATGATGCTTTCAAATCGCCTTCTTTATTTTGGGAACATTTGGATAAAGTGAAAAGTATGGAAAATCAGATTTGGGTAGGTACCTTCTGTGAAGTGGCATCTTATATCAAAGAAAGGGAGGAGATACAATTGAAAGTCTCTAATAAAAAGAATGGTATGACAATTACTCCCAAGTTAAAATTAGATAGAAAACTATTTGCTGAGCCATTGACGATGGTGATTCAAGGGGAAACTATGAATGGAATTCTGGTGAAGCAAGGCAGGAAAGAATTACCTGTGTATATAAATGGGAATAAAGTTATGTTTGACTTTAATCCTTATGGAGGAACTATTAAAATTCATTTTAATTAGGGGTGTGTACGAATAAAGTTTAACCTGATAATAAAATCAATAAAATAATGAAAACAAATTATCTATGTGGCCTCTTCCTTTTATGTGTGCTAGTATGGGGAAGATCGGAAGCACACGCTGAGAAACCGCTGAAGACTCTGGATCTGTATCTTTGCATTGGACAGTCGAATATGGCAGGGAGAGGGAAATTATCACCGGAAGTGATGGATACTCTACAAAATGTATACCTGCTGAATGCAGATGATCAGTTCGAACCCGCAGTGAATCCCTTGAACCGCTATTCTACGATAGGAAAAGGACTTAGCTGGCAACAAGTAGGACCTGCATATGGATTTGCCAAGACGATGGCTACTAAAAAACATCCGGTAGGCTTAATCGTCAATGCACGGGGAGGATCTTCGATTCGTTCATGGGTTAAGAATGCCAAACAGTCCGGCGGATATTATGATGAAGCAATACGACGTGCAAAAGAAGCAATGAAGTATGGTACATTGAAAGCAATTATCTGGCATCAGGGAGAAGCCGATTGTCATCATCCGGAAGCATATAAAGAGAAGATTATTCAGCTGATGACAGACTTACGTAATGACCTGGGAATGCCTGATTTACCAGTTGTCGTAGGACAAATAGCACAATGGAACTGGACAAAGAAACCTTATATTCCCGAAGGTACAAAACCCTTTAATGACATGATAAAAGAGATCTCCACTTTTTTGCCCCATAGTGCTTGTGTGTCTTCCGAAGGACTTACTCCGTTGAAGGATGAAACGGATCCTCATTTTGATGCAGCAAGCCAGATTACTTTAGGCAAACGCTATGCTAAAGAAGTTAAGAAACTAATAAAGAAATAGCTGGTCGTTTCAGACTACACTCATTTCTGTTTAAACATATACATAGGAAATATTTATCCATTGTTATTGTCACTTGTCACTTTTCTGATTTAAGTGTTTTATAATAAAGAAGATAAGGGTGACAATAGAGGGTGATAATAAGGTGACAATAGAATGTATCTTTCATTCTTATTGTCACCTCTCCTTGATGAATCTTTTATTTAAAGTCTTGATTATCAGATGATAGATAGTCAGCTTGAGGGTTTTGCCTGCATGTGTTAAAAACATCATTTTGGGCGTCAATGTACGCTGTTTACACCTTAATGTTTCCAAGGTATGCTGCTTACATTAAGAACAAAGCCCGGTAACCTTAATATGCAAGCAAGGTTTGATTAATCTGTTAAGTCGGTTTTATGTCTTCGTTCCATGTTCATGAACCGTTCGGCTCACGTACGTAAACCCAATGGCTCATGTACGTAGACTGATGGGACCACGTACATGAAACAATCTATTGTTACTGACCGGATACATTAATCTAGCCTGCATAATAGCTTACTGAACGGTTCATTGACGGTTGTTTCTCCGTACTAATCTTTTGTTCCTATGGGGCAATATGGTTTTTGTGACACCTTCTTTTACATATCTCCTTTATGGTGGGAGAAAATGTTTTATTCTATTTGATTGCTTCCAGAAACTCTATTTCAATAATTCTCAGATTAGCATTATTCTTGTTCGCTTTTGCTTCGAGTTCCATATCATTTGCTGCTTTTGCCGCAACTTCAGTGATCTGTCCGAAAGCATCCTGATCGCTGGTATTACCTTTCAGACGGATGGTAATTTGTTTGGAACGTACCGGCTTTTCCACATTAAGATGAACATACCCCAGGCTTTTATTCGTATCTCCACTCCAGATCATAGTATTGCCGGCAAACACTTCCAAAGGATAACTGCGTGAACGCCATCCATTCAATTTGATACAGATATCATCTATTGCAGCTTCTTTTTCGAGCGTATATGTAATCCATGCGGCGCTGAGCTTGCCGTCATTCATCCATTCGCTTCTTTCATTATCGTCGAAGCTTTGGTTTACAGTCTCATTGTTGGCTCCGGCTTTGGCGGATACAATACGTATATCACGTTTTGTGTCTTTGTAAGATGGGGTAAGGGGAGTCTTTCCTTTATCCAGATTACCTTTCAGAGTCATCTGAGGCAAATAAGTACTCAATCCGTTGCTAACTTTGACGGGAAGGGTTTCTAATGTAATTGTAGCGCTGGGGAGCCCTTCTGCCTTAGCGGTCAGAGTGATCTTGCCGGCTTGGGTAGTGCTGCGGATAAGAGCACGGTTAATACCACATTCCACAGGGAGACTGGTATTAAGAATATAATTGTCTTTTCCTTGTGCGATGCCTCCGCGCCATTCGGCATTCCCTTTCAGGTCGAATTGAATGGTACGGTTGTCAAGCGGACAGCGTTTTCCATCTTTATCTACCACTTCTACCTGTATTAATGCCAGGTCAGCTCCGTCCGCATGGAATCCTTCCGGATTTTGTATCGTTGTCAGTTTCAGTCCGGCAGGTTCACCAACGGTACTTACTGCGTAGCGGCTTATTTCCTTACCGGCCTTGTTGTAGCTGACAGCTTCCAGTTTACCGGCTTTAAAAGCCACATTGTCAAAAGTGAACAGGAAATTGTATTCGCGTTTGCCTTTTCCTAGTGACTGACTGTTCAGGAACAGTTCCACTTCTTCACCTGTAGAAACGACATAGACCGGTTTTACTGTATTTGCGGGATAGTTCCAATGACCGATGATATAGGTATTGTCTTCTTCTGTATCTACCCATCCGTTCCACATGACCTGATGTGCAAAGAAAGCATCTTTTTCGATGCGCATAGGGTCCGTTACTCCACTTCTGCGATAGTTTTCTTCACCACGGTGGTGTGTGTTGGTATCCGAGAAAATGATTTTGGCCCCTCCGGAACTGACTCTGCGACCTGTCCCTGGACGCTCACGCCAATAATCATACCAACAGCGGATCATTGCTATCGCCAGCATGTCCTGATTGTGATTGTAGTCTGTTGCAGGTTGGTTACGATGTAACGGTCCGTCTCCTTCTTTGTGGAAAGGATAGCTGTATTCATCCCAATATTTTCTCAAACCTTCATCACGACAATATTCTGTAGCCCACATCGGGTGATGTTCACTCTTGTTGATATAAAGCATTTCTCCGCCATATTCGGCTTCACGGATGTCCAGCATCTCACGAGAGCCGATAGCACGTCCGCCAAAAGGATCGTATTGATCACGGATAGCTTTCATTTCTATCATGTGCTCTCTGCTGATACCTTTGTTTCCACATTCATAAAATAAGATACTTGGATTATTACGGTTGTAGATAATCGCATCGCGCATTAGTTCTGTACGCTGATCCCATTGGCGTCCTGTACGGTCTTTCTCGGAATCTCCTGCCGGCATTGCTTGAATCAGGCCTACACGGTCGCAGGACTCTACGTCTTGTTTCCATGGGGTAACATGCATCCAGCGTACCAGATTACCATTGCCTTTTACTACCAGGCCATTGGAGTAGTCACTAAGCCATGCCGGAACGGACAGGCCTACCGCCGGCCATTCATTACTGGTGCGCTGTGCATATCCTTTCATCTGGATCACACGATCATTCAACCATATTTTGCCTTCTGCAAATCGTGTCTTGCGAAAACCTGTACGAGTACTTACTTCATCAAAGACTTGATTCTTATTGTCTTTTAGAATCGTCTGGACAGTATAAAGATACCCATATCCCCAACTCCAGAAATGGAGATTATTTACTTTGGAAGCAGCTTTCACTACCCTTGTTTCGCCACCTTGTAAGGTTACTTTCTCACCTTCGAAGCTTTTCACCTGTTTGCCGTCAGCATCCAGCAAGACCACCTGGTAGCTAAATTGGCGTGGTTCACGACTGTCGTTTTTTACTTCCGATTCTGCATGGATGGTGGCAGTGCGTCCTTTTACGTCGATGTCTTTAGCATAAATATAAACTCCGGTAGTTTTCAGATTACTGTATAAAGGAAGAGTCTGATACACTTCATCTGTAACGTACAAGAATACATTCTTGGGCAGACCACCGTAGTTTGCGTTGAAGTTACGGTCGTTCCACTGGAACTTGGAGTTAGTACTTTTTTCGCGATACATCCAGTCATTGTCCGTACGTACTGCCAGTACATTGTCACCTTCTTTAATATAAGGTGTCAGGTCGAAGCCTGCCGCCATTACTCCGTTTTCGTGCTTTCCCAGATATTGTCCGTTCAAATAGAAGTCACCGGCTTGGCGCACTCCTTCAAATTCGATGAATACTTTTTGTTTTTTACCGGAAGCCGGAATCCGAAAGTGTTTCCGATACCATACCACTGTGTCCGTCAGCTGTTCGATGGACACTTTGAAGGCTTCATCTTCATTAAAGGCATGCGGTAAAGTGACCGCTTTCCACCGGCTATCGTCGAATTGAGATTGTTTAGCTTCGGGAAAGTCTCCGATTTGCAGACGCCATTCACTGTTGAAATTGTATTTTTTGCGTTCGAAAGCGTGACTATCAACAATAGCCAGCACTGCAAACAGAAATACAAATAGAAAGAGTTTGTTTCTCATGATTTCTTAATGATTAATTTTTCATTGGCAAAGAAAGTACATCAATGAAAGAAACACCCCTTAAATTAGTACGGAAAACCTGTAAGATCATACGTCGGCATCATTTATGGGTTCATTTTCATCTTCAGACAGCTTTTTCCGATAGGCAGATGGAGATACCCCGAATTGGTTCTTGAAACATTTACTGAAGTAGAACGGATCGTTGATACCTACGCTATAGGCGACTTCGGCTATGGTGAGATCTTCTGTCAATAACATTTCAGCAGCCTTTTTCATCCGCATGACACGTAAATATTCGTAAGGAGAATAACCGGTCACTCCCCGTACTTTTTTATAGAATACAGTACGTCCTAGTCCCATTATTCCGGCAAAGTCATTGACCGAAAAATCGGTATCGGTCATGTGCTCATTCAATACTTCATTCAGCTTTACCGAGAACTTCTGATCCTTGTCATTGGTACAGATAATGGAATGAGCCAATCCCGGTTCGTTAGAATATTTTTGGCGCAGTTTATCCCGTAGCTCGATTAACTTGAAGATTCTTGCCAGTAGTAAAGAGACATTGAATGGCTTCGTGATATACGCATCAGCTCCGGATTCAATTCCTTCCTGATATTTCTCTTCTATATTGAGGGCAGTCAGTAATATGATGGGGATATGGCTGGTGGTAAATTCATTTTTAAGTTTGCGTGTCACTTCAAATCCATTCATTCCCGGCATCAGAACGTCACAAACAATTAAATCAGCATCATACGTACTTGCTTTTTCAAAACCGGATGTTCCGTCAGCAGCTACTTCAACTTCAAAGTAAACTCCTATTTCTTCTCTTAGGAATTCACGGATATCAGTATCATCTTCTATAATCAAAACTTTGCGTTTGTTCAAAGGATCGACAGGAGGCTGGAAAGTATCCTCTGACGTTTCATTTCTGAGAAAATCTTTGGAGTGCTGTTCCTCTTCTTCGGTTAATAACTGATTGGGAATCAGGAAATCTTTCTCCTGATAGATATCAGAATTAGTCGGCAATAGGACGGTAAAGACAGAACCGCCTCCCTCATTTTCATCATAACTGATATTACCTTTATGTACCTGTACCAGTTCGTGTGTCAAGTGGAGACCTACTCCGACACTGCTATGAGAGAAACTGCTTTGCATGAAACGCTTGAACAGTTCAGAACGTTTTTCTTTGGGTATGCCGATCCCGTTATCTATGACTTGTATACGAAGCTGTTGCTTGTCTTCCTGAATATCTATTTTGAATATAATCTTTCCGTTAGAAGGAGTATACTTGAAAGCATTGGATAGGAGGTTGTAGGTAACCTTGTCTAAATTGCCTTTATCAATAAACATTTTATAAGCAGGTTGTGACGGCTCAAAACTGAAATCGATGTTTTTGGACTCGCTTGTATCCTTGAAACTCAGGAAGATTTCATAAAGGAAAGCAATGACGTCCGTCTCTTCCAAAGATAAGGCCAGTTTGTTTTTCTGCATCTTTCTGAATTCAAGTAGCTGATTGATGAGGCGTAACATTCTCTGAGTACTTTTATCCATGGTTTTTAAAGGACGTTGCATCTCTTTGGGAGGATTCTCTATATTGATTAGCTTGTTGAGAGCACCTTGAATCAGAGTAAGCGGTGTACGGAATTCGTGGGATATATTGGTGAAGAATTCCAGCTTATATTCGGTCAATTGCTTCTCAACAGCGATGCGATTGCGTAATCTGTTGAATTTTCGTATGATATGGAAACTGAAATAACAGACGATTCCAATGAATACCAGATAAATCAGATAGGCCCAGGTCGTCTGCCAGAAAGGAGGAGCTATGACAATCTCCATAGTACTTTCTTCCCCCCATACGCCGGCTACATTGCAGGCTTTCACTTGCAACTGGTATTTACCGGGAGGAAGATTACGGTACGTTGCCAAATTTTGTGCTGAAGGGATGCTCCATTCCGAATCATATGGAGGCATCCGATAAGAATATTTGGATGCTCCGCTTAAAAAGTTGAATGTTGAAAAGGCAATGACAAATGAATTTTGATAATGTTTCAAGTTTAACTGCCCTGTATAGGACATGGTTTCGTTGAGAGGGGAATCATCCATACCGGGCAACATATGCGCTCCATTGATGTGAAGCCCTGTGAATACGGTCGATGCAAGTTTTTCCATGTTTTCCACTTTATTGGCATCGAGAACTACCAGGCCGTAGTTCGTACCGAAAAGTAATCTTCCGTCAGCATTTATGCAAGCGGTATTTTCAGAGTATACATTCCCTAGTGTATGTGAAGAAAAATAATAATTCTCTATTTGCTTGGTGGCGAGGGTGAAGCGGGAAATGCCATATTCGGTCGCAATCCACATTTTGTTGTCCTGATCTTCAACAATCGACTGTATGACTCCGTTGGGCAATCCGTCTTTAATACTATAACAATCGAAAGTCAGATGTTGGTAGTCATTTCCCGGATAGCAGATGGCAAAGCCTGCTCCCGTTGTTCCAATCCACATATTTCCTTCATGATCATTCACCAGACAGCGGATTTCATTGCTGGGGAATGTTTCATTGACATGATTGTAAAGTACGTAATTCTTGGGGGAGTTGATCAGTGAGTCCGGATGGAAGATATAAATACCGCTGTTGGTACCCACCCACATCATACCGTTGCGGTCTTCCTGTATGACGCGTACCCGTTTTTCTCCATAACTGTCTTGAAAGAAATGCTTGAATTGATAACCGTTGCCTGTTTTGACAGCCAGATTCAATCCTCCGCCAAATGTTCCTATCCACATCCGCCCTTTGCGGTCACGGTAGATTAAGTAGACATTGTCGTTTGATAAGGAGTTATTATCCTTACTGTTATATCGGTACCATTGGTCAGCCCCGATACGTAATCCTATACCACGCATACCCAACCATAACTGTCCTTCATTATCTTCGCACATACTGTATACGTTATGTGTAAACTTCTCTCTACGAAGTATATTTTTCAGGTCGGCATCATATTCATATAGGGTACCCATGCGGTTTGCCATATATACATTACCGTTTTTGCCACGTAAAAGCATACGTATCGTGTTGGAGCGGTCAGAAGCATCTTCGCCATTCGGATAGATACGTAACGTTCCTTTATTCAGAATCTCCAGATGAGATAATCCGGAGAATTCGGAACTCACCCAGATACCCCCGGAACGGTCTTCAATGATATATTGCAGATAATTGGAATTGATATGGCTGGAGTGACTGACTTCAAAAGTGAAGTGCTGCAGATCGCCGGTATTCAGATCGTAGGCAAAGAGTCCGTTTCCGTAAGTCGTAATCCAGATGATATCCCGTGAATCATGAATGATAGAGTAACGTTCTACATCGATATATCCCAAATGCTCGGATGAAAGAAACTGAAAATGTTTGATGTCGCCAGTGCTGGTATTGACATACCATACGTTGCCGGTATAGTTGTGTACCCATGCATTCCCTTTATTGTCTCTGGTGACGTTACCGTTTTTAATATTCAGGCGGGAGAACCGGCGCAGCTTTCCCGTAACGGGATCTAGGATGTAACTGCCAGTGGCGGTAAACATCACCCATTGATGTTGCAGGCGGAGGCTTCCGGTGATTACACCTGTATCTCCGAGTTCGGTTAATGAAGCGATTTTCTCCAGTCGGTTATTGGAAAGAGAGTGGCGGTAGATTTCTTTTTTTCCGGTAATGATGCAGGTATATTGGTCATAAGAAAAGATATGTTCCCAGCTTTCTCCCTGTGTATCCATTGCTTCCAGTTTGCCGTCATGGTATTTCCATAATCCTTGCTTGGTTCCTATCCATACATGTCCGGGGCTGTCATTGCTTTCGTAGACAAACAGTACCTTGTCAGAAGATAGGTTGCCTAATTCTTTTTTGTATGCCTGCGACGAGAACTGGCCATCCTGATAGACGACACGACGGCATCCGTTATTGTTATCCCACAACCAGATAGACTGGTCGGATGCAATGATTTTTTTCGAATAGCTCTGTTTGTATTCTCCGCAACCGGTGAAATCGACGAAGCGCCCATGTTTTAAATCGTAACAGCTATATAAAGAAGAGAGGGTGGCGATCCATAAAAAACCGTTAGAGTCTTCTTCCATATTCCGGATGCGTGGGTCGGCCAATGAAATCGGCAGATTAGGGTCCGGGTAGATACTGACAAAAGAGTTGCCGTCATAATAGCTTAATCCGTTGACGGTTCCCATCCACATAAATCCCTTGCTGTCCTGAAACATATATCGGATTGAATTATTCGCCAGTCCGTCACCGGTGGTCAGTTTGTTCGAACGTATCTCGACAGATGCATGTACTGAACTGAGATAGAAAGATAAGAATGCGAATATCAGCAGTGCATTTTTCATATTTGATTTCTACGATTCTACATTATTATTAATGGTTACAAAGTTAATTTTCTTTTTAGAATAGAGGATGTAATAGCGTACGGAAAAACAAAGAAACGATGTATTATCGTTCATTCTTGATGTAAATCTCAGGTGAAATACGATTTTCTAGGCTTTGTGTACGCATGTACATTCTAAACTATAAAGAAAGCTGTAATTTAGCGGCATGAAAACGGTAACTGGAAAAAACTTCCGGTTACAGAATATTTGTTTAGAGGTAGAAGATAAGAGTCAGGTAATAAAGAAGCACATTAACAACAGTAAAATGGAAATCAGTTTTCAATAGGTTTTAAAATATAAGCATAATGAAAAAGCATATAGGTATTAGTCTTTTTTTTATGGGGTGTTTCCTGTCTCTTTCGGCTACGAATTATTTTGTAGCTACCAATGGTGATGATTCAAATGCGGGCACGCTTGACAAACCTTTCGCTACTTTACAAAAAGCGCAGTCAAAAGTCGTTCCCGGAGATACGGTATATATTCGCGGAGGCGAGTATCGGATACGGGAAGAGCAGATGATGGGAGGAGATCATTTGCGCGCTTATGTTTTTGAAATGAATAAAAGTGGCACTCAGGCCAAGAGAATCTGCTATACAGGTTATCAGGATGAACGTCCGATATTCAATCTGGCTGAAGTAAAGCCGGAGGGTAAACGGGTATCTGTCTTTTATGTATCAGGCTCTTACCTCCATTTCCGCAATTTTGAGATTATCAAAACACAGGTTACTATCCGGGAGCATACTCAGTCGGAGTGTATATACAATCAAGGTGGAAATCATAATATTTACGAGAATCTGGCGATGCACGATGGCATGGCTATTGGTTTTTATTTGGTGCGGGGAAGTAATAATCTCGTACTGAACTGTGATGCTTATAATAATTATGACCCTGTATCTGAGAATGGTACCGGTGGAAATGTGGATGGCTTCGGTGGGCATCCGGCTTCTGCCTCCTATACGGGAAATGTGTTTAAAGGATGTCGGGCCTGGTACAACAGTGATGACGGTTTTGATTTGATAAAGGCACAAGCAGCTTATACGATTGAAGATTGCTGGGCGTTTTATAATGGATATAAGCCCGGAGGATTTGTGGGTGCGGGAGATGGTACAGGGTTTAAAGCGGGTGGCTATGGTATGCGCTCAAAAGTGAAGATGCCGAATGAGATTCCACACCATGTAGTGAAGAATTGTCTGGCATATAAAAACAAGAACAAAGGATTTTATGCCAATCACCATTTGGGAGGAATTTCTTGGTTCAATAATACCGGTTATCAGAATCCGTCTAATTTCTGTATGCTGAATCGTAAGTCTGCCGGAGAAATAGTGGACGTGGACGGATATGATCATATTATTCGGAATAATTTGTCATATAAGCCGAGGGCTGCAGGAAAACATATTGTCGATGTGAATCGGGAGGAATGTACGATTATCAATAATTCTTTTCTTCCTGTAGATATGACCGTAGGTGAGGATGATTTTGTGAGTTTGGATCCTGCTCAGTTAACATTGCCTCGCAAAGCGGATGGAAGTCTGCCGGATATTGATTTTCTGAAGTT
>OGRA01002665.1_pt1 | contig 14614 bp, 11 predicted proteins | sample 1553351 | NCBI WGS metagenome assembly OGRA01 (sample SAMEA2580056, study PRJEB22360) | human gut metagenome | biome: human gut; feature: human-associated habitat; material: faeces | place: Denmark | collected 2008/2010
GTGCGTCCGTTGTGTCAAAGTTTACAGCACTCGTGGTTTTAACGGGGACGGACGCCCTCTCGCTAGACACTACCGTGCGTCACTACAAATCGCTACTCGTTCGTGCGTCCCTACAACGGGTTCGTCACACCTTAGTCAATGTGTATCACATAGCGATCCTTGCGGGGTGCCGGCTCGGGACACTCATCGGGGTAGCCTATGATACAGCAGGCGACACCCACGATGTCACCCTCCAGTCCCCACTCCTTGAGGAGCGCCTGACCCTCCTCCAGCTCGAAGATCCCCTTAGCCGCATTGATCCAGCAAGTGCCGAGACCGAGCGCGTGAGCTGCATTCTGCATATTGCCTACCACCAGAGCACCATCTTGTAGGTAATTGCTCGATAGCGACTTGTCCGCCAGCACAACGAAGACCGCTGGAGCTCCGTAAAACTGATCCTTGTCCCCACCGCGAGCTTTGTTAGCCAGCTGCGAGAGCTGGTCGCGTACAGCACGATTGGTCACAGCCACGATCGTGACAGACTGCTTACCCATTGCCGAGGGCGCATAAGTGCCCGCCTCGAGCACCTTGTCTAGTAGCTCCTGAGACGGTAGTTCAGGTTTATACTTACGTATACTCCTGCGTGTTAGGAAAATGTCCATTTTCTCTTGTGTCGTCATACTCATAGTGTCTGTAGTTGTGTCTGATTGTTCTGTTGTCGTAGCCTTCTGACAGGCGGCAGCCCCCACGAGGAGCAGTATCATCGCCATCGTCAGCGGCATCCATTTACGTGGCATAGTCGTTAGCATCTATTCGTTAGTATATAAGCCCTAGCCCCTTATGGCAAAAGCCCTCTACCAACAAATATACGAAAAGCTCCGCACAGTAAAAGCTCCCCACCCACCCCTCGATCCTTATCAATTTCGCGTTGCATTAAAGGCTACAGCGTCTATTGCCGAACGGTCGAGGAGATTTGCCCACATGTAGGGACACAAGCTTGGTGCGTCCGTTGTATCGAAGTTTACAGCGTCCGTCCTCGTTAAAGGTTACTGAGTTTATGTTGTGCCGTTCGACAACGGAGGCACTGACGATCTGCGTTCGACCGTGCTTCCCTACAGGTTGTTACTCGTGTGGTGGGGACGGGGTCAGGCGAGGTCGAAGGTGTGCCACGAGCCGCGCCACAGGTCGACGGTGAGGAGCTTGCCGAGGAGGGAGGGCGTCTGCCCTAAGGCTAGCTGGAGCGTTTGGCTCGCTTGAATGCTACCGATGACGCCGGCGGTGGCGCCGATGACGCCGGGCGGTACGGTCTCCTCTGCGCTTTGTGGCTCGCTGTACAGGTCGCGGTAGCGTAGACTACTAGAGGGCGCAAAGATGGTGCACTGACCTCTCCATCCCTCGATGGCGCCATGCACGAGGGGCTTGGCAGTGCTGCGGGTGTAGTCGTCTAGGAGGTAGCGTGTAGGGTAGTTGTCCGTAGCGTCGACGATGATCTGGTAGTCGGCTAGTAAGGTCGCTACATTGGTCTCATTGAGTCGCTCGGTGATCGCTTCGATCTGAAGGGTACTGTTGAGTGCGGTGAGACGTTTTTGCGCTTGGATAGCTTTAGGGTGTGCGAGGTCGGACTCACAGTAGAGGATCTGACGCTGGAGGTTGGACGGGGAGACGACATCGCAGTCGATGATAGCGATGCGCCCGATGCCTGCAGCTGTGAGGTAATAGAGTATAGGAGCCCCCAAGCCCCCAGCGCCAACGACTGCCACGCTCGTCTGAGCGAGTAGTCGCTGACCCTCGGGGCCTATCTCGGGGAGCTGTAGCTGACGCGCGTATCGTGCGCTGTCAGCGATGCCCGTGTTGTCTTGGGGCGTGCGGGTTACATCCACTGGTCCCAGTCTTTCCAGATGACTTCGTATCCCTGTGCTTTGATAGCAGCGATCATCTCTTCGGGAGAGCGTGAGTCGTTGATAGAGAATTGCTCTAGCTCGGGATTGGGATTGACATAACCGCCAGGCTGCGTGCTACTGCCGGCGCTCATAGAGTTGGCACCGATGCGTACGGCCATATCTCTGAAGGCACTGCTCTCGCGAGTGGATAGCGAGATCTCGACCTCTGGGTCGAAGATGCGGTAAGCGCAGATGAGCTGTACCATCTGACGGTCGTTGATCGGGTCTGAGGGCATGTAGGAACCTACGTGCGGACGCAGACGGGGTAGTGAGATAGAGTACTTGGTCTGCCAGTGGTGGCTCTCTAGATAGTCTAGGTGTAGCGCGGTAAAGAAAGCATCCGTGCGCCAGTTGTCTAGTCCTAGGAGGGCACCGATACCGACCTTGCGAAAGCCCGCTTCGGCAGCTCTGTCGGGCGTCTCTAGGCGGAAACGGTAGTTGGCCTTAAGCCCCTTGGGATGAAAGCGTGGATAGCTCTCCTCGTTGTAAGTCTCCTGATAGACGCAGACGTAGTGTGCCCCCGCCTCGACGAGGACTTTGTAATCCTCGACAGACATAGGCTGTACTTCGATCGATATTTGCGCAAACATGGAGCGGATGAGCTCGATGACCTGACGGTAGTACTCGACGCCAGCATGCTTGGGCGACTCGCCAGCCACGAGGAGGATATGGGTGAAGCCCATGTCGGCGATAGCTTTTGCCTCAGCCTGCACCTCCTCCATGGTGAGTACCTTGCGGACGATGTCGTTCTCCTGATTGAACCCACAGTAGACGCAGTGGTTGTGGCAATAGTTAGAGAGGTAGAGAGGCTCGTACATGCGTATGGTCTTGCCAAAGCGCTCGATGCTGAGCTGCTGCGCTTTGGTCGCCATAGCGTCTAGGTAAGCATCTCCCGCAGGAGAGATGAGCGCCTTGAAGTCGCGTAGCGTAGGCGTAGCTGTGGCGATGGCGTGCTCTACATCTTGAGCAGTAAAGGTGTCAAACTCAGCACACTCCTGCTCCCAATTGTACTGCTGCTTATAATCGTAGAATGTCATTAGTCAAAGAATCCTTGGAGTGGTGAAGTGGCGGTGGCGGTCATATCGGTGGTGGGCTGACGCAGACCCATCTCGTAAGCTGAGCGACCAGCCTCGACAGCTTTTCTAAAGGCGATGGACATAGCTACTGGGTCGGCAGCGGTGGAGATGGCGGTATTGACGAGTACCGCATCGGCTCCTAGCTCCATAGCCTCGGCAGCGTGCGAGGGGCGACCGATGCCAGCGTCTACAACTACGGGGACGGTGCTCTCAGCGATGATGATACGTAGCATATCTCTCGTGGTGAGTCCCATATTGCTACCGATCGGAGCTCCGAGGGGCATGACGCAAGGCGCACCTACCTCCTCGAGTCGCTTACAGAGCACGGGGTCTGCCTGTATGTATGGCATGACGATGAAGCCCTCCTTGACGAGCTGCTCGGTGGCGCGGAGCGTCTCCATAGCGTCGGGGAGAAGGTACTTAGGGTCGGGGTGTACCTCTAGTTTGATCCAGTTGGTCTGTAGCGCCTCACGGGCTAGTTGTGCTGCATAGATCGCCTCGTCGGCAGTGCGTGCGCCAGAGGTGTTGGGTAGGATGATGACATTGGGGCGTGTGATGCTCTCAATGAGTGTATCGTGGAGGCCTGCAGAGGTCTCTACTCGGCGAAGCGCGACGGTGATAAGCTCGCTGCCAGAGGCGTCTAGTGCGTCTGACATTAGTTGATTGTTGGCAAATTTGCCAGTTCCGATGAAGAGGCGCGAGGTGAAGTCGTGATCTCCGATTTTCAATGACTTAGTCTGCATGTATATAGTAAATTAGGATGTATGTCTAGTTAGGAAAGCTTGATGTGTCACGCAGTAACTGCGATACGGTATGGTCCATATCGGTGGCGTGCTCGATGGCACCGCTCACGGCGATGCCGTCAATGTGTTTGTTGCTAAAGAGTGTCTCAGCATCTTCTGGCTGTATGCCTCCGATAGCTACAATCTGAGGAACGAGGAACTGTCGGTCCGTCTCTTTGACCTGCTGAGCGATCTGCGAGATGCCCTCTAAGCCTAGGATAGGAGCGAGGAGCGCTTTGGTCTGTGTGTCTCGATAGGGTCCCACACCGATATAGTCAATGTCGGCCGCCAAGGCAGGCGGTAGGTCGTCGAGACTATTGACCGTATAGCCGATGATGTAGTCATCGCCTAGGATGCGTCGCGCCTCTTGCGGAGGACAGTCTCGCTTGCCGAGGTGCAGCCCGTCAGCGTCTACAGCGATGGTGGCGATTATGTCGTCGTCGATGAGTAAGCAGGCATGGTAGCGATCGGTCAGTGAGCGGAGGCGCAGTCCCATCTCGATGCGCTCTTCGGTGGTCGCCTCCTTGAGTCGTAGCTGCACCCAGCGCCCGCCCGCCTCGAGGTATTGGGACACCTTATTATATAGTCTGTCGGGGTCTGACTCGTTGGTCACGTACTGTAAGTCAAAGTCAAAGTACAGATGTTGCTTCTTCCAATTCCCTGAAAGAAACTTGGGGTAAAGTAGCTGTCGCCTAGGACGGTTTGGTTGCCCCGCAAAGATGGTGGTGAGGTAGTGGCAAGCACGTTGCACGGAGCTTACGAGGCTGTACTCCATGGCCCAGTAGCTGGCGATTGCGGCGGAGAGCATACAGCCAGTGCCGTGGATCGACTTGTCGTAGCGATGCGTATAGCAGGGGTGGATGCCGTCACGGGTGATCAGATGGGTGACCACAAGATGTGGCGAAGTGGTATCGTGTCCACCCTTGAGGAGGATAGCCACGCCGTGCTCCTGAGCGATGCGCTGGAGCTCAGCGGGATCGTCTGTACCAAAGAGCGCCTGAGCCTCAGGCTTGTTGGGTGTGACGAGGCTCACCTCATTCAGTAGGGTAGCGAACTGGTCCTGCTCCTCTGTCCAGAGGTTGGGCTGCGTCTCCTCGGCTGCTGTGGGCTGGAGGATAGGGTCCCAAATGATTCGCTTGACGCCCAGCGCCTTCATCTGCGCAACGATCTGCACCGCCTGCTGTAAGTTCTGCACCATACCGAGCTTAGCCACGGTGACTGGGTGGTCGGTGAGAAGCGTCGTCAGCGACTCTTGAAGTTGGTCGGACGGCGTAGCGGTAGCGGAGACGAAGCGGTGGAGGCTCTGTGCCGTGAGCGTAGAGATGACGCTGTAGCACTGCACGCTCAGATCATTTGCGATGCGGGTGTCTACGCTGATGCCAGCACCCGATGTGGGGTCGTGACCCGCAACGGTCAGGATGGCGGGCGTTTGGTATTGATCCAGACGCTCTTGTCGTTGTTCCTGCGGTTGCGACCATATGTCGCCTAGCACCGCAACCCCAGCGTAACCCGCCTTTGCCACAGTCTCTTGACTTTCGGGGGTAATGCCCCCAAGAGCGTAGACTGGGTAAGGGAGCTTGAGCAATTCCTCCCGACACGAGAGTAAGGCGGGGTTGCCCTGATAGCCCTCCTTGCTAATGCTATCAAAGAGCGGGCTGAGCAGGGCGTAGTCTGGTGTGAAGGGCAGCTCCAGTAGCTCTTGCAGCGAATGCGCCCCGACCGCTATCGTCTGGTGAGGAGCGAGAGGGATATCTCTCCACTCCGCCACACGACGATAGGGTAGGTAGACGCCCGCTACGTCATACTCCGCCAGTAGCGCATAGTGATCACACAGCACGACATACTGGTGATAGGTGGGCTCTAGATTGTCTAAGACCTCTCTAAAGTCAGCCTCAGAAGCTCCCGGCATGCGCAGGTGTACCTTACAGATGCAGCTTCTTACGACATCAATGATATCGCCAGCTACATCTTCGATATACTGACGTTCGGGCGGTGTGATGATGATCATGGGGCGTCGTCGGGCAGTTTGCTGATTACTTGTCGTCCTCGATGCGCTTCTGTAGCTGACGACTAGCACGCATCGAGCAGAAGTGCTCGCCACACATCGAGCAGAAGTGTGCCTCCTTGTGTCCCTCAGCGGGTAGCGTCTCGTCGTGATACTGGAGCGCGGTCTCGCTGTCGAGTGCTAGGTGGAACTGATCCTTCCAGCGGAACTCATAGCGTGCCTTGCTCATAGCGTAGTCGCGGTAGTATGCGCCTGGGTGTCCCTTGGCGAGGTCGGCCGCGTGGGCTGCGAGTTTGAAGGTGACGACACCCTCCTTGACATCGTCCTTGTTGGGCAGACCCAGGTGCTCCTTGCGGGTCACGTAGCAGAGCATCGCAGTGCCACGCCACGCAATCACAGCACCACCTATGGCACTGGTTATGTGGTCATAGCCTGGGGCAATGTCAGTGACCAACGGACCGAGCGTGTAGAAAGGCGCTTCGTTGCAAAGGTCTAGCTGCAAGTCCATATTCTCCTTGATGCGCTGCATAGGCACGTGACCAGGCCCCTCGATGAGAACCTGCACGCAGTGCTTGTCCGCAATGCGAGATAGCTCGCCCAGCGTACGTAGCTCGGCAAACTGCGCCTCATCGTTGGCATCGGCGATAGAGCCAGGACGCAAACCGTCACCGATACTGATACCTACATCGTAGCGAGCGCAGATCTGACAGATCTCGTCAAAGTGTTCGTAGAGAAAGCTCTCACGCTTGTGCGTCGTACACCAGTTCGCCATGATAGCACCGCCACGAGAGACAATACCAGTGAGACGCTTCATCGTCAGCGGGATGAACTGCCAGCGCAAGCCAGCATGGATGGTGAAGTAGTCGACACCCTGCTCCGCCTGCTCGATGAGCGTGTCGCGGTAGAGTTCCCAAGTGAGCTTGTCTGCCTGTCCCTTGACCTTTTCCAAAGCTTGGTACAGTGGCACGGTGCCTACAGGTACTGGCGAATTGCGAATGATCCACTCTCTCGTCTCGTGGATGTTGCGTCCCGTGGAGAGGTCCATAATGGTGTCAGCTCCCCAGCGGATAGCCCAGACCGCCTTCTCGACTTCCTCCTGGATAGAGGAGGTGATGGGTGAGTTGCCAATGTTGGCATTGATCTTGACGAGGAAGTTGCGTCCGATGATCATCGGCTCGCTCTCCGGGTGGTTGATATTGTTGGGGAGGATAGCTCGTCCAGCAGCTATCTCGTCACGGACGAACTCTGGGGTGATACGCTCTGGAGTATTAGCTCCAAAGCTCTCGCCTAGATGCTGCGGGTACTGCTCTCGGATCTCGTCCATGAGCTGATTCTCACGGATAGCGACATACTCCATCTCGGGGGTGATGATCCCCTGGCGAGCATAGTATAGCTGCGTGACAGGATGCTCCTCGGTGCCTACGAGCGGCTGGTCGTTGAGATGGGCAAAGCGCAGATGATCTAGCGAAGCGTCTTGTCTCCGCTTGCGACCATACTCCGAGCTCTGCTCTTTCAGTCTTATTGTGTCGCCACGCTCCTCGATCCACTGCTGGCGTATCTTAGGTAGCCCTTGGTGCGGATCGACATGATAGTCGGGATCGGTGTAGGGACCCGAGGTGTCGTAGACTACGACCGAGCCGTTGTTGTGCCGTACACCCTCCTCGTCGATGGTGTCAGAGAGTGTGATGCGACGCATCGGCACGCGAATGTCGGGGCGAGAGCCGGTGACATATATCTTAGTAGAGCCAGGGAGTGGACCTTGAGAGATGTTTAGATTGTCCGTTTGATCTTTTTGCTTCATAGAGTAAAGAGATTAAGTGTGTTTGGAAGAAAAGGTGTGTTTTAGCCACCCATCGCTGCTGTAATGATCGTTACGGCATCACCCTCGCAGAGCTGGTGCGTAGGCCAGGCATCACGTGGTATGACACGATGGTTGACCGCTAGCGCCGTGTGGTCGAGCGTAGCGACGACAGGCGATACCGCCTCTAGTAGCGAGGTACCTGCCGGCAGGTCGTGTGGAGTCTTATTGATCGTTACTTGCATAAGCCATATAAAAAGAAAAAGAGCCTACATCCCTTCATCAGTCTGGTATGTAAAACTCTTAGTGTGTACCGCCAAGCCAATGAGGCTTGACAAGTAGGGTGTCCCAGTATGAGAGTCTGCACGGTCAGCGTGTCGTCGTTCTCTTTGCCTACGCCAGTATTATCTGGATCAGGTCGAGGGTCTCATCTCAGCCACTATGCAGTCGCACTGTGGCACCCCTAAGAGTCTACCGCAAAGGTAATGAAAAAATCTCACACCAGCCCCCCTTACGTAGAACCAAGACGCCTCAAAACGTACGAGTCCCCCTTTCTAGGGGAGCAAAGCTCGGTTGTCCCTGCTCAGGACCACCTGTATAACTCCGATGCATTCGGACTATTCCGATTCTTCCGAAGGATTTCCGAAATAGCTCCGTGGAAAATAAAAAATATCCACGGAGGCAAGAAGAATTTCTTCGGAAGAATCAAATGAAACTTCGGAAGAATCAAACGATAAGTCCGAAGAATTTTTTTCGTAGCTCCGAGGAACAGAAAAATTTCTACGCCCAAATCTCGAATTGCCTCCGTAAGGTCCGAAAGAAGTCTAGTCAGTAGAAACGTAAAAACAGGTCGGAGATACGTATCTCCGACCTGTCTATCGGCATCACTCTTAGAGTGACGTTACAACATGAGACTGCTGCTATCCAGCAACAGTCTCATGAGCACAACCAAGTAGTAGAGCCCCCCTCTTAAGCTACTCAGTTGGCCTTAACTACTAACCATTATTAACTATGACGTTCTGTGTGTCGAAGAGATGCTCTAGCGATACCACCTGGATGGTCTCTGCGCAGGCGCTCTTGTTCGAGAGGAAGGTGCACCTGAGCGTCCGATCAGCCGGCAGCGTAGAGATGATTGTCGTGTAGCATGGTCGACCCTCTGGATTTGCACCATCCTTGGCTAGGCCGAAGGAAAACTTGCCCATGACACCATCTGCCACGGAGGCATCTGGATAGAAATGCTCCGTAAAGAAGCGCAAGCGCATCGGGAGCTGCTGCGCCCTAAAGTCTTCTGGTAGGGTAATGACGAAAGAGAGTCTACCCTGCTGCTGATTAACAGTAGCTGTAACCGTATTGCTAACCGCAGCCTGACCATTGACCTGAAAGAGCTCGTAACTATAAGGCTCTCTCACCTCAACCCGTACGATGCGCATCAAGTCGGGGTCACCTGCTACTCCTACGATAATGTCGGATATACGACTCGTTCCAATCAAAGCCGATTGGAGCCTTGCTGTAATCTGTCCTGTGGTATTATCGACCCTGACATCACCCTTACCTATTATGGCGTTGTAGTCAGTAGCATTACGCACGTCAACGATCCGTAGCTTATCATTTTGAGCTGTGGCACTGCCCTCGGGGTAATAATTTGCCTTAAAGGTGAGAGTCGTCTCTCCATGTGTTAGGATATAGTTGGCCGCCTCTACCTCTAGTCGTCCCTTACCATCGGAGTACGAGGGGTAGGCTTGCAGCTCCTCAGAGAGTGCGAGGTTATTGACCGCGGGTCCTGCGACAGCCTCTTCTAATGTGGGAGCACCAGCAGCTAGGGCATCTTTGATGACCACCCTGTACCAGTAGTTGCGGAGCAGGTCGTAGCGCTCTAGACGATTATCACTCTTGACGAAGTCAATCTTGTAGTAAGAGTCTTCTGTTGCGCCATTATACTTAGCTCGGAGCACGAGACAAGAGATAGGCTTTGCCATCTTATTCTTTCGCTCGAAGCCGTAGACGGGCTCACCACTTATGTACCAGCCGAGATCCCCATTGGGTAGGAAGGTCTCTCTCGGTATGGTCGGCACTCGATCCACTAGGCTAAATGCTCCGTCAAGATCTGGCATCGCAATCCGCTTAAAGGGAGCTACGGTACCGCAGTCATAACTATTGCACAGTGTGTAGTAAACATCAGTGAGCTTAGGGGTGTCTTTCTCTAGCGTAAACTTAACCATAGAGCGTAAGAGCTTGATTTCTCCTAGGTTGCTATTCTCCTGCACCTCATTATACTTATAGCGAGCCCACATCGGGATGGTTTGAGATTGGACAACCTCGGCCATAGTTACTAGGTTTGAGAGGAGTACATCGCTCTCCTTACGCCCTAGGTACTGTCGACCCGAGTCGCTACCACCATAGTTGTGGTTGGCAACAAAGTGAATGACACACGGCTCTGTCTGTGGCTTCAACTGGGCGGTGAAGGTGTACTTGCCATCGTTCTGCTTGGTCAGATCCTTAGCGAGTGCGTAGTCTGCCATCAGTCCTGCCTTATTGAAGACTAGTAGCTCTAGCGTCTTAATCTCATTCTCATTGATGCCCTCTTGGTGCACAGCACGCATGAGGGCGTAGTGCGGTACATCTACCGAGAAGGATACAGAGACCCGCTCACCATCCTGATCTACGGGGGCTGTACGCTGCTCCTGCTGGCATGCAAATAGCGCCATAAAGGCTAGCAGCAGGAGGGGGTATAGAAATATCTTCGTTCTAGTCATAACTTTCTATCGGTCTAATCTGTATGGTATATGTGACTGAATCGTCGGATCCTTGACATCTCGTACGCAACGGGTGTAAGCTTTAGTTGGGGAACCCTCGCTACCACCTTGCAACTCTATTGCGGCATCGCTCTTAGCACTCCAGTAGTATCTACCCGTCATAATGGATTTGACTGCACTATTGGGGTCGTTCTGTAGCTGGTCTATCAGTCTGATCTCAGCCTCTGTCGGTAGTCGCCAATCATCGAGGGTCTCCTCCTGTCCATCGACTATACGCGTCTCTGTATAGAGAGCACAGTCGCACAGCGCGGTCTCCTCAAAGGCTCCTATCTTGTTAGTTCTGCTCCAAGTCGGGTTGAACCATGAACCACCTTCAGTCCAACCATACTCTAGGTAAGGCCACCGCTTTGTGGCTCCAAGCTGGGAAGCAAGCTCAAAGCTGGGTGAGACCATCTGAGCGGTCTCAGCATCACGCTTGGTGGTAAGCTTAGAGGTCTTATTGCCTCCATTTAGCACCCAGCGACTACCATTCCAGTATCCAGGCCAGAAGTCTGTCGTCTCTCTCGGGGGGAAGCCGAGGATCATACCTGCGGGTGGATTCTGTACAGTGATACGGTAGATCGCTTTGTTATTCAGACCATCTGCCAATCTCCCGTTAGGTCTTCGCGAAGACTTCGCACCATTCGTGTGGGTAATAAAGTGGGATGGATACTGATAGACGGTTACCTCCTTATCTAGCTCTGCAATGCCATTGCTGACCTTAATGCGGATCTTCTTGGGGATATTGTTGATCGGTAGCTTGGACTCGATCTTAATCTGATTGCCCACCACGGTAATCGTTGGGTACTGATCACTGGAGGTGGGGATAGCGTCTGTTATCGCCTGTCCCGTAGCTCCATTGACATAACTGAAGCTAACCTCCACGATCTGGGTCGTGACTGGCTTTTTAGAGGACTCATAAGATATGGTATGAGTCTCCACATTGTAGATATGAGCCTCTCTCTCTGACACCTCCAGATAGTTAGCTGCGGGTAGATCATACTGATCATCGCAGAGAGTCCAGGGGAGGATAGAGAGACTGCCTGTGATTGACACTGGCTCTTCGGGAGTTGTGGAGCCTAGCTTATGGATGCCCAGCGTGAGATCGTAGAGCTTATTGGCCGTAAAGTGTGACTCCGCAGGCGTCAGGGCTACGCGATAGTAGTTGTAGACAACTGTCGTCTCGCCCTCCTTCTTGAGTGGCACGGAGAGGAGGTAGTAAGGAGCCTGGTCAGGATCGCTACTCCAATTACTATAGTAAGAGTAGAAGAGCTGAGGCTGCTGGTCCTGAGTATCTCGATAGCCATAGTCAATAGCGGAGACGCCTGTAGCTGGCTCCTCAGCTATAAGACATCCACGATCTGTAGCTCCGACGAACTTAATCTGGATCGTACCATCTAGTGCATATCCCTCGACAGCGACAGTAGGCGTGATGCGTAGCTTGCTGGCTACACGACGTAGTGCTACCTCACCGAGCTGCTTGCCCTCAGGGGTCCCTAAGTTAATCTGCTTAGAGGTCTGACCCTGCATGACAAACTTAGCGTTAGGCTTGTCTGCTACCGACTCGGTGACTACAATCTTCGCTAGATCGCTCTCTTGTTGTGGTGCCGTGAGGTTCATATTGGTCACGACATAGATGTCATACGTAGAGCTACCATCGAAGCCTCCCTGCTGAGCCTCTGGGATCGGTATAATGTAGTTGCCTTCGGCAGCGGGTGCTGGTGAGACTGACCAGTAGAGCGTACCCCCCTTGTAGAAGAGGATCTGGAGGCTCTCGATCTTGTTCTCATTAAGAGCATCAACCCCTGGCTCTGTAGCACGCAGCGAGCGGATCTCCTGCACAGCGAGTCGCAGTGAGAGTTCTGCTGTGGAGCCTTCATCGGGACACGCCACAGGCCTCTCCGTAACACAGCCTGATACCATCAGCAGTATCAAGGCATATCCCACTAAGCGGGTAGAAATATCTATTAGTCTATTCATAATCTATGATGCTTCTAATGGTTGCTAAGCGTGCTTCTGACAGATCTTAATACCCTCCGCAGGTATTCCAGATCCCTGTAGATCTAGATACTCAGAGGTGAAGAGTAGATGCGTACAGCGTAGTGAGGCGCCTGCGGGTTTCGTAGCGATAACCCGAACAGTGTACTCCGTAGTACCATCAGCTAATCCCTCTCGTACGACTCCATCCTCGACGACAAGCTTGAAGTCGAGCGCATTGGTCAGTGTGGCGCGCCACTTGGATGGATCGCTGCTGGAGCTTATCTTGACTCGGAACTCGACAGCCTCTGTGTCTGTCACGTAGTAGATTTCCTTAGGATCGGGAGAGAGGCTCACGATCTTAGGATTTTCGAGCTGCTCATCAGTCTTCTCTACCTCCCATGGTAATACTCGCGTGGTCAGCAGTAGCGCATTGTGCGCTCCGATCTTGGTGATCGTACCTGTCAGCTGGTAGTGATGATTGCGATGCAGTGCGTAGTGATGATCGGCATCACTCGTCGCATCATTGACATAGGCCGTATAAGTCGTAGGGACTCCGTTGTAGAGTGCCTGAACGGTCAGAATAGGTGCCCGATCTGTCGTGTCTGCTACGCTACCGATATTCTCATAGGTGTAGAGCGTTTTGTCAGCGATGTAAGAGGTAGGTGCTGCGTTATTGACTAGTGTTGCGTCTCCATCCTTTGTGTAGATCCACGTGTCGCCTAGGCTATAAGGAGTTGGTGTCAAGAGCATACTGGTCTTAGGCAAGCGACTGATCGACACGCTACGGATGATCACCTGATCATCGGCTGGTGTCGCCTGCTTGAAGTCGAGGGTGATCTTGGCTCTTGTCTTGATCAAGTCGATCTCAGCCTGGACGTTTTGATCCTTAACGAGAGTCGCTGTACCCTGACCAACCATCAGGATTGGCTGGGACTCTGCAGCATTGCTGGGATCCTCATCAGGGATAGCCATGCTGAGCAGGTCTTGCTTGAAGATGACCTTATTAAGGGCAGTGCTCATAGCAGGACTCTCGTTGGCAATGACGTAGATATCCTTCGCTCCTTCGTGAGCCTCTACGCGTAGCCAGTCACTGAGGTCGGTCGGAGTGCTAAAGCTCTGCTGCACATCTAGTGCTCCTCCAGTCTGATTAAAGACTAGGATGCGGATCGTCTGCACAGGTAGATCCTCTACGAGGAGCTCCCCACCGCGCAGGGTCATCGTCGGGATAGAGAGCTGTACGGTGGCTGACTCTAAAGTCTCTCTCAGCTCACTGCGCTTACACCCTGACAGCGCTGTCAAGAGGAGTGCCGATAGTGCGAGCAGCAATGTAAGTATATGTCTATATGGTTTCATAGGATTTCAAACTTTGCATGTGAATGAGACTTTAGTAGATGACAAACTGGTGTACAATATTCCAAGGTGTCACAACAATCTGCACTGATATATTGCCAGATCGCATGTCAATGAGGATATTGAGCATCTTGCCTATCTCGGGTAGCATGAGCGTGTCTCGAGAGTCTCTTGTAAAGCTCTCTAAGCATTTGTCGCCGACGTAGAAGTCTAGCTGGAATGGCTTGCCATCGATAGGCGGATAGACCCTAAAGGGTGCTATGTGATAGTCGCCTGTGGAGCCATCTAGAGATCCCGTCAGGCGGTAGGTTGTGGGATTACCACTGTATGTGTCAACTATAGAGTAGTTGTCTAGGGACTTGCCAAAGAGTATCTGGGCTGAAGCATAGTCGGTAGGATCAAATGGCTTCTTGTCACCATGGATCTCGAGCCACTGCTCGTAGCCTAGGACTGTCACATTGACCTGACAGGTGCGTCGGTAAATGTCTATAGTAGCAGGCTCGCCTAGCTTGAGTACGCCGTACTGCTGCTGACGATCTAATCGACCTGAGAATAGGTCTGTAGGATACTGTCCAAAGCCGTCTGTGCGCAGTAGAGGCATCTGTACATCCTCGATGCGCTGTACGGACTCTAGTCGTGTTACATCTTCTGGAGCCACATTACCCCAAGCTACGAAAGTAAGGAACTTAGGGCCATAGTGCTCGATGTGTATAGGTTTGCGAGACTTGACCTCTTCGGCTGTTAAGATGATCTTGTCTATGCGCTTACCATTCTCGTCGAATGTGAATAGGATCACGTTCTCAACATCCCCATCAGAAGTTATATCCTTGTTGGAGATATCTACAGCTCGTACGGTCAGCTCGAATGGTTGAGGACAATCCTCGATATTCTCTGCGATACAGCCAGACAAGA
>OGRA01002683.1_pt1 | contig 14537 bp, 9 predicted proteins | sample 1553351 | NCBI WGS metagenome assembly OGRA01 (sample SAMEA2580056, study PRJEB22360) | human gut metagenome | biome: human gut; feature: human-associated habitat; material: faeces | place: Denmark | collected 2008/2010
GGGTCGCCCTGTCCTACCTGCTGTACGCCATCGCCAACGTGGCCACCACCGGCGTGCTCATGTACATGTTCAAGTTCATCCTGAACAACTCCGCCGCCTACTCCATCGTCGGCGTTGTCTCGGTCATCGCCGGCATCATCATGGCGCCGCTGTACCCGATTCTGAACAAGCGCATACCGCGTCGCTACCTGTACCTCGGCGGTATGGTGCTCATGGTCCTCGGCTACCTGCTGTTCATCGTCGGCACCAACAACCTCGCTGTCGTCACCGTCGGCCTGGTGTTCTTCTACCTGCCGCAGACCTTCATCCAGATGACTGCCATCCTCTCCCTGACCGACTCCATCGAATATGGCCAGCTGAAGAACGGCAAACGTAACGAGGCCGTCACCCTGTCCGTGCGTCCGATGCTCGATAAGATCGCAGGCGCCTGCTCCAACGGTATCGTCGGTGCTGTCGCCATCGCCGCCGGCATGATTGGTGACGCCACCGCCGCCGACATGACTGCCGCGAACATCCACACTTTCAAGGTCTGCGCCTTCTATGTGCCGCTGGCTGTCATCATCCTGAGCGGTGTTGTGTTCCTGCTCAAGGTGAAGATCAGCGAGAAGATGCATGCTGACATTGTCGAGCAGCTGGAAACTCAGCTCAACGAAGGCTGATTCGCTTTTGATTGCGATTGAATTTCAATCGTCGCGCTGAAGGAGCCGCATGGTGGACGCCATGCGGCTTTTCGCGTTTCCTACGTTCGTGGTAAGTGCTAGGCTGACGATTTGAAACGTATAGCAATGATCCGTTATCAGCGGGGAGCTTCCGGAAGAACGGTCGGCGCTTTTGGGTGCGGCCTAGTAGAACCGGCGGGATCGGCCCGAACAGCCGAACGTCAAGCGGTCGTATGAAACCTGTGCAGGGAAGCCTGCGTAAGAAAACAGGGGAGTGCGGCAAGCGAGGTGGTACCGCGGTGTCGGACGTGCGCAATCGCACGAAAATCATCGTCCTCGTAAAGTAAGTAATGAAACCGCCAAACGAGGAGCATACGGTGAGCGAATCCACCAATCATGTGTATCCGAAGGCTGCTGCCGGTGAGCAGAGCGCCAATGTCGCGCCGAACCCCAGCTTCCCCAAGCTTGAGGAGTCCGTGCTTGACTACTGGGACAAGGACGGCACCTTCCAGAAGTCCATCGAACGCCGTCCTTCCGGCGATCACAGCCAGAACGAATTCGTCTTCTTCGACGGTCCGCCGTTCGCCAACGGCCTGCCGCACTATGGCCACCTGCTGACCGGTTACGCGAAGGACGTCATCCCGCGTTACCAGACCATGAAGGGCCACCGCGTCAACCGCGTGTTCGGCTGGGACACGCACGGTCTGCCGGCCGAGCTTGAAGCCCAGAAGGAACTGGGCATCGACTCCGTCGACCAGATCAAGGAACTGGGCATCGACAAGTTCAACGACGCCTGCCGCGCGTCCGTGCTCAAGTACACGAACGAGTGGAAGGACTACGTGCACCGTCAGGCCCGTTGGGTCGATTTCGAGCACGGCTACAAGACCCTGAACATCACGTACATGGAGTCCGTGATGTGGGCCTTCAAGCAGCTGTACGACAAGGGTCTGGCCTACCAGGGCTACCGCGTGCTGCCGTACTGCCCGAAGGACCAGACGCCGCTGTCCGCGCACGAGCTGCGCATGGACGCCGACGTGTATCAGGACCGTCAGGACACCACCGTGTCCGTGGCCGTGAAGCTGCGCGACGAGGAGGATGCCTACGCCGTCTTCTGGACCACCACTCCGTGGACCGTTCCGACCAACTTCGCCATCGTGGTCGGCGCTGACATCGACTACGTCGAGGTGCGTCCGACCGAAGGCAAGTTCGCTGGCAAGAAGTTCTACCTCGGCAAGCCGCTGCTTGGCTCCTACGAGAAGGAACTTGGCGAGAACTACGAGATCGTGCGCGAGCTTAAGGGCGCCGAAATGGAAGGCTGGCGTTACTACCCGGTCTTCCCGTACTTCGCAGGCGACGAGAACGCCGCCGAGGGCAAGGTGCCGGGGCCGGAAGGCTACCAGATCTTCACCGCCGACTACGTCGACACCGTTGAAGGTACCGGCCTGGTCCATCAGGCCCCCTACGGCGAGGACGATATGAACACGCTCAACGCCAAGGGCATCAAGAGCGTGGACGTGCTCGACGCGGGCTGCAAGTTCACGTCGCTGTGCCCGGATTACGAGGGCATGTACGTGTTCGACGCCAACAAGCCGATCCTGCGCAACCTGCGCGCCGGTGACGGCCCGCTGGCCCGCATCCCCGAAGAGCAGCGCGCCATCCTCTTCCAGGAGAAGAGCTACGTGCACTCCTACCCGCACTGCTGGCGTTGCGCCACCCCGCTGATCTACAAGCCGGTGAGCTCCTGGTTCGTGGCCGTCACCAAGATCAAGGACCGCCTGCTCGAACTCAACCAGCAGATCAACTGGATTCCGAACAACGTGAAGGACGGCCAGTTCGGCAAGTGGCTGGCGAACGCACGCGATTGGTCGATCTCCCGCAACCGTTTCTGGGGCTCTCCGATCCCGGTATGGGTTTCGGACGATCCGAAGTACCCGCGTGTGGACGTGTACGGTTCACTCGATGAGCTCAAGGCCGACTTCGGCGATTATCCGCGCGATCATGAGGGCAACATCAACATGCACCGTCCGTACATCGACGAGCTGACCCGCGTCAACCCGGACGATCCGACCGGCAAGAGCCACATGCACCGCATCAGCGACGTGATGGACTGCTGGTTCGAATCCGGTTCGATGAGCTTCGCCCAGTACCACTATCCGTTCGAAAACAAGGAAACCTTCGAACAGCACTTCCCGTGCGACTACATCGTGGAATACATCGGCCAGACCCGTGGCTGGTTCTACGTGCAGCACGTCATGGCGACCGCCCTGTTCGACAGGCCGGCGTTCAAGAACGTGATCTGCCACGGCATAGTGCTCGGCTCCGACGGACAGAAGATGTCGAAGCATCTGCGCAACTATCCGGACGTGAACGGCGTGTTCAACGACTTCGGCTCCGACGCCATGCGCTGGTTCCTCATGAGCTCGCCGATCCTGCGCGGCGGCAACCTTATCGTCACCGCCGATGGCATCCGCGACACCGTCCGCCAGGTCATGCTGCCGGTGTGGAGTTCCTACTACTTCTTCACGCTGTACGCGAACGCGGCCGGGTACGACGCGCGCAAGCTTCGCGCCGACGAAGTTGCATCGCTGTCGGAAATGGACCGTTACCTGCTGGCCCGTACCCACCGACTGGTCGAAAAGACCCAGTCCTCGCTGGACCAGTTCCTGATCTCCGATGCATGCGACGCCGTGTCCGACTTCATCGACATGCTCACCAACTGGTACATCCGCAACAACCGCGACCGCTTCTGGAAGGAAGACGAGAACGCGTTCAACACCTTGTACACCGTGCTTGAGGTGTTCATGCGCGTCCTTGCGCCGCTTGCCCCGATGGAGGCCGAATCCGTGTGGCGCGGCCTGACCGGAGGCGAATCCGTGCATCTGGCCGACTGGCCGTTCCTGGCCGACGAGAAGACCGGCGAAGCCACCGAACTTGGCCGCGTGCTCGTCGACGATCCGGCTCTGGTCGATGCGATGGAGAAGGTGCGCGAGGTCGTCTCCAGCACCCTGTCCATGCGCAAGGCGAAGCAGATCCGCGTGCGTCAGCCGCTGAGCAAGCTCACCGTGGTGGTGGAGGATACCGCCGCCGTGGCCGCGTACGACGAGATTCTGAAGTCCGAGCTCAACGTCAAGGACGTGGAGCTGTGCACGCTTGAGGATGCGGGCTCCCAGGGCCTGAAGATCATCCACGAGCTGCGCGTGAACGCCCGCGTTGCAGGCAAGCGCCTGCGCAAGGACGTGCAGTTCGCCATCAAGGCCTCCAAGTCCGGCGCATGGCATGTGGACGCTTCCGGCGCTCCGGTGTGCGAGACCCCGAACGGCGACATTACCCTGGAAGAGGGCGAGTACGAGCTGATCAACAGCGTGGAGGAGCAGAACGCCGAAGAGGCCGCCAACTCCGTGTCCGCGGCCCTGCCGACCGGCGGCTTCGTGATCCTCGACACCGAGCTGAACGACGATCTGGTTGCCGAAGGCTACGCCCGCGACGCGATCCGCGCCGTGCAGGACGCCCGTAAGGCCGCCGGTCTCGAGGTTTCCGACCATATCGCGCTGAAGCTGACCGTTCCGGCCGGCGACGTGGCGAAGGTCGAGCAGTTCAAGGATCTCATCACCTCCGAGACGCTCGCCACCTCCTTCGACGTGAAGGAAGGCACCGAGCTCAGCGTGGAAGTCGCCAAAGCCTGAACCGAAGTTTGGTCGGCTTGCGATTATTCCAAGCTGCGGCTAGAGTAATCCCTTGGCTTTCGAGCCGCCGTGGCGTTGCCCACCGCGGCTCGAGCCACGCAAGACTTGATTTGTGTCCGTGCCGCGCAGCCGCGTTTTGTACACGGTTGGCGCGCATGGAAGCAGATCGTTAAGCGAATGGTTCTCAGTACCATCCATGTGAGTCAAGCACACATTCTTGAGAAACAGTCGCGCCGCCGGACGGCGGATTCAACGGGTTCGCCCATACGGGCGGATCCAGGAATCCACCGTCCGGCTTTTTCTATAGGCAAATACATGTAGCTAATGCGGAATTAAGCTACACTTATCCGATTGCATGTAGCTAACGCAAAAATAAGCTACACTTATCAGCTCTAGTGAGCGTTCTTTGGCAAGATTCCAATTACGCATGGTATGTGAGTACTCGCCATGGCTCACAATCCCAGCCAGGCGCGCACGTCGGCAATTTCCTGATCACATATGTTGTGCGCCATGCCGGGATATTCGAAATACGTGCAACGACCGGTCGAGCCAAGTTGCTCACGGGCACACTGCTGGTCGGCGATTGGAATCGTACGGTCATCACTGCCGTAGCAAAGCGCGAATCGTGTGCGGCCGGCAGGGATCGTGTCCGCTGTTTCCCCCTTGAATGACGGGCTGAGCAACACCGCCATATCGAACACGTCCGGATACTCCGTAGTCATGCGATACGACAGGTATCCGCCCTGTGAAAAACCGATCAACACCTTGCGGAAACGCTGGAATACCGGCGATTGCAGCATGCACACCACTTCGGCGCCGACCTGGCTGCACTCATGTTGGCGCTCGCTGACGGAGCATCCGTCGGGATACCAGTAGTGGCTGCCGATGTATGGGCGCGTATATGCGCCGCGGAATGAGATGTAGTTGGGCTTGATGGGTGGGTCGGCAGCGGGATTGCGGTTGGTATTGCTATTGACGTTGCCGTTTCCGTTGGCGTTGGCGTGATGCGTGTTGTCGGGACTGCCGGTTGCACAGATCGCGTTGATGATGCGCACCATTCCCGATTCATCGTTGCTGTATCCGTGGAATCCAAGGAACAGCAGGTCATTGGATGATGCCGCACTCCCATCGGCATCAAAGCTTCCCGTCATTTCCAACCGCATGTGTTCTCCTTATGCTGTCTGAAAATCTTGTCGAAACTGGCGTTGTTGCAAGCCTTATTCAAATTCTGGTTCAAAACCGTCGTTGACGGAATGGTAATGCTCGCCGAATACGTCTATGTCGGTCAATTGTGTTCCGTCGCCATTGTGTAGGCGGTCCATGGCTTCTTGGTATAGTGCGAAATCCTCTTCCGCTTGAGTGAGGCGCCAATAGTCATCGGGGGTAATGATAACCGCGCTGGGCCGATTGCCGTCGAGCACGATGACTGGGTGGTTGTTACCGACTCGGCTTAGTGTTTTGCTTGCGCCACCGCGGTTGAGATCGGTGACGGAAATCATATTGTCGAGAATCGATGTAACCGACATGTTTCACCTTATAGTTTGCTTGAAGTATACGAGTAAGTATACAAGTCCGTTGCGGCGGAATAACTATATTTTTGTTCCCGCATGTAGCGGGTTCACGCTGCCTGATGGCACTGTGTCAATGAGTGTTTTCTGATGTTCGGACCGATACAATCGCTGTAAATGGGAGGAAGCTGGTCATTATGGCAGAAGGTAAGCAGATCAGGTTATTTCTGATTGATGGAACTTTTAGTGGTTTAGTTACAGCAGAAATCATGAACTGGACTGGCCATGTGTTTAAAGGCAGCCGCAGTGAACTTGGTCGAATCTATCAACGCGAAGAAGCTCAGCGTACAGGCGTTTATATCCTGCTTGGTGACAAAAGTGATGGAAGTCCATTGGCTTATATTGGTGAAAGCGACAATATTGCAAGTCGCTTAAAACAGCATGCGGCCAAGAAATCATTCTGGTCTGAAGTAGTGTTTGTCACTTCAAAAGATGGCAGCCTGACTAGTGCACATGCTCGCTACATTGAGGCTCAGCTTATCCAGAGAGCTAAGGAGATTGGACGTATTCCTTTGGAAAACGGCAATGAGCCTACAGGGGGTGCGGATTTGCCGGAAGCAGATGCTTCGGATATGAATCATTTCATTAAGGAATTTCTGACGATTCTGCCGGTACTTGGGGTAGAAGTGTTTCGCGGTCGTTCATCAAAATGGGATGATGCATTGAAGGCAGGGGAAGAATTGCAATATGATTCTCCGATATTCCAAGTATCGGTAAAGAAACATGGAGGTACTGCTTATGGGCAAATTATTGATGGTGAATTTACTGTGCTTAAAGGGTCTGCGATTGCTGCAGAAGTAACGCGTAAGGACAATGTTGTCGAAAGTACTCGCAGGCAGTTTGAATTACGGAAACAGCTTCATGAACGATTAAACAATGAGGGAGCAATCGTTATCGATGATAAGGGGATTGCGACTTTGACAAGAGATGTGCCTTTCTCTTCGCCTTCTGCCGCTGCTGCTTTTGTACAAGGACGTGCGACTGCTAATGGACGTCGTGAGTGGAGGACCAAAGATAATGATACATATGCAGATTGGGAGGGGCGGAAGTGATTTGTTTCAAGTTGTTTGTACCGACGCCGGTGTGCAAAGTGGCAGTAGAACCCCCTTGGTAGCGTACAATCGGTTTGGATGGTTTTCCGGATATCGGTGAATGAGAGTAGATATGGCAAAGAAGCGCATGATGGACAGTTCGTTAGTTGAATCTGTTCTTGGCAAGAATCACTCCATGATTATCGATGAAGACTGGTATGAGCATACGATCATTGACCATCTTGTGGATTCAATGGGATATGAGCATTTGTTCGGTCCGGATGTTCGTCGTTCTTCTGAGAATTATCAAGATGTTTTTATTCCTGATGTTCTCCCGGAAGCATTGTCTAATGTCAATCAAGGGTTGCCTGCGAAGGCAATTGATGAGGCAATTCTCAAAATTAAGAATATTGAGGGTGGAAGTCTTGAGCAGCGGAATGAAATTTTTAATGACTATCTTCAGTCTGGTGTGGAAGTCCGTTATTTTGATGGTAAAGAAGAACGGAATGAAATCGTTCGCCTTCTAGATTTCAACCATCCTGAAAACAATGTGTTCCAAGTTGTCAATCAATGGACTTTTGTCGAATATTCAGAGAAGCGCCCTGATATAATTATCTTCATCAATGGCATGCCATTGGTCATTTTCGAACTTAAGTCGCCGTCACGTGTGGAAACTGATGCGTCTGACGCTTATTTGCAGCTTCGTCAGTACATGAAGCAGATTCCGAGCTTGTTTGTGCCGAATGTGTTCTGCGTAATGAGCGATATGACTGAAACTAGAGTTGGTACCATTACCGCGGACGAGGATCGTTACGTGGCATGGAAGTCTGTCGATGGGGACTATTCCGAAACGAAGAACGCTTCGTGGAAGACCATGCTTGATGGAATGCTGCCAAAAGCAAGGTTGTTGGATATTATTCAGAATTTCGTGTGCTTTAACGATACTTCTGAAAAAATAGTCAAAATTCTTGGTGCATATCACCAGTATTTTGCCGTGAAAAAAGCTGTTGTCCGCGCTCAGGATGCGGTTGCTGGAGATGGCAAAATTGGCGTGTTCTGGCATACCCAGGGGAGCGGCAAATCTCTGTCGATGGTGTTCTTCGCACATTTGATTCAAAAATATTTGGAGAGCCCAACGATTGTGGTCATTACTGATCGCAATGATTTGGATGACCAGTTGTTCGGTCAGTTCACCAGATGTGCGAAGTTCCTGCGCCAGCAGGCGGTGCAGGCTGAAAGTCGGCAGAATTTGAAGGAATTGCTGGAAGGGCGGGAAGCAAACGGCATTATTTTCACCACCATGCAGAAATTCTCTGATGGAGATGAACCGCTATGCGACCGGAACAACGTTATTGTCATGGTGGATGAGGCCCACCGAGGCCAATACGGACTCACAGAAACCATCGATGAGAATGGCAAGGTGAGTATTGGCGCGGCTCGTATGGTTCGCAGGGCTTTGCCGAATGCTTCCTATATCGGTTTTACGGGTACCCCCATATCGACGGATGACCGTAATACTCGTGAGATTTTTGGTGACTACATCGATGTGTACGACATGACTCAATCAGTTGAAGATGAGTCAACTAAACCGGTTTATTATGAGAGTCGAGTTGTCGCACTGCATCTGGATGAGGGAGCCCTTGGGCGAATTGACGCCGCTTATAGGGAATTTGCTGATCAAGCAGATGAAGCAAGTATTGAGAAATCCAAGCATGACCTTGGCGGGCTTGATGCGATTTTTGATACTCCGGAAACCATCGATGCGCTCTGCCGTGACATTGTTGACCATTACGAGAACAACCGTGCTGATGTGCTTGCCGGCAAGGCTCTTATTGTTGCGTATAGTCGCCCGATTGCGATGAAAATCTACTACAAGATTTTGGAATTACGCCCTGAATGGAAAGAAAAAATCGGTGTGGTGATGACCATGTCGAATCAGGATCCCGAGGAATGGTTCGACGTGTGCGGAGGTAGCACGCATAAGAAGGAGATGGAGCGGAAGTTCAAAGATGATGACGATCCATTGAAGATTGCCATTGTCGTTGATATGTGGCTTACGGGCTTTGACGTACCAAGTCTGTCGACTATGTACGTTTTCAAACCGATGAAGGGTCATAACCTCATGCAGGCCATTGCCCGAGTGAATCGTGTTTGCAAAGGCAAGGAAGGCGGTCTGGTAGTCGACTATATAGGCATCGCCGGAGCTCTTAAGCAAGCAATGAAGGACTATACGAATCGAGATCAGCATAATTACAGCAATATGGATATTGCTGCGACGGCTTACCCGAAATTTGTTGAAAAACTTGATGTATGCCGCGACCTTATGTATGGCTTCGACTACAGGAAATTGATTTTTACGAATAGTCGAGAGGCTTTGGCAGATGCCATTGCCGAAGGAACCGATTGGCTGCTTGAGCCGAAGCGTCATGAAGATACCGAAAACTTCCTCAAGCAATGCCAACTGATGAACCAGGCATTGAGCCTATGCAAGAGCCTGGTTTCTGAAGAGGACCAGCACGAAGCAGCTTATTTGTCGGTTTTGCGTGTTCAGGTACTTCGCCTTACCGGGCGTAAAGGTAACGGTGGTGGAGGCATGACCTACGCCGAATTCAACAAGCGTGTAAGCGACATCCTTGAGCAAACCGTTCACGCTGATGGCGTGATCAACCTTTTCGACAAGAACAGTGTTGAGATTTCCTTGTTCGATGAAGCGTTTCTTCAGGAAATCGCTGGCATGAAGGAAAAGAACATCGCCGTCGAGAGTCTGAAACGACTCATCAAGGAGAAAGTTCGTGCCTATCAGCGGACCAGCGTGGTCAAAGCACAGAAATTCAGCGAGATGCTGCAAAACACATTGAACTCCTATCTCAATGGCATGCTGACCAATGCGCAGGTCATTGAAGAGCTTCTTCAAATGGCTCGTGACATTATGAAAGACCGTGATGATGCCCAGAAGCTTGGACTGAATGATGAGGAAATGGCATTCTATGATGCCATTACCAAACCTCAAGCGGTCAAGGATTTCTATAACAACGACCAGTTGGTTGCTATAGCGCGTGAGTTGACTGAAACCATGCAAAGAAGTGCCACGATTGACTGGCAGAAGAAGGAAAGTGCCCGTGCTGGAATGCGGCGTGCGATCAAACGTTTGCTGCGAAAATACAAGTATCCGCCTGAAGGCGTCGATGATGCCATGGATACTGTGATGAAGCAGTGCGAGCTTTGGGCTGATACCAAGATTGAAGAGTAGGAACAGGAAATGGCGAAGAAGAAAAACGATAATACGGCGGAAATCGGCTTTGAAGAGCAGATTTGGAAAGCCGCGGACAAGCTACGGGGCAACATTGATGCTTCGGAATACAAGAATGTGGTTCTCGGCCTGATCTTCCTGAAGTACATCTCCGACAAGTTCGATCAGAAGCATCAGGAGCTTGTGGATGAAGGCGAAGGCTTTGAAGAGGATCGCGACGAGTACATGGCAGAGAATATTTTCTTTGTGCCTGAAAATGCACGTTGGAATGTGATTGCCGCCGCTGCGCACACTCCAGAGGTTGGCAAGGTAATCGATGAGGCTATGCGTTCGATTGAATCGGAGAACGATAAGCTGAAGAATATTCTCCCCAAGAACTTTGCCCGTCAGGAGCTCGACAAGCGCCGCTTGGGCGAGGTTGTGGATCTGTTCACCAACGTAAAGATGGCGGATAAAGGTGACAGCAGAGATATTCTTGGACGCACCTATGAATACTGCTTGGCCAAGTTCGCGGAAGCTGAAGGCAAGAATGCTGGAGAGTTCTATACGCCGGCCTGCATTGTGAAAACCTTGGTTGAGATTATTGAGCCTTACCATGGGCGGGTCTATGATCCTTGCTGCGGGTCTGGCGGCATGTTCGTGCAGTCGGCCAAGTTTGTTGAACGGCATCAAGGCAAGATTTCTGATCTGTCCGTATACGGGCAGGAAAGCAACCCGACTACATGGAAAATGGCGACGATGAATCTTGCCATCCGTGGTATTGACGCCGATCTTGGCGATCATAATGCGGATACGTTCTTTAATGATCTGCATAAGAACGAGAGATTCGATTTCATTCTTGCCAATCCGCCATTCAATCTGAAAGATTGGGGAGGGGATAAGCTCAAAGAAGACCCGAGATGGGATTACGGCACTCCGCCAGAAGGCAACGCCAACTTTGCATGGATGCAACATATGATTCATCATCTGCAGCCGGCTGGAGGGCGTATTGGTCTAGTGCTTGCCAATGGCGCTTTATCAAGTCAAACGAGCGGTGAAGGCGATATTCGAGCCAACATTGTCGCAAAAGATTTGGTCGAAGGCATCATTGCCATGCCCGATAAGCTTTTCTATAGCACGGGTATTCCTGTGAGTCTGTGGATAATCACAAACAAGAAGGCCCAGCCGGGCAAGACCTTGTTTATTGATGCGAGGGACATGGGAACCATGGTTTCTCGTAAACTGCGTGAGTTCACCGATGAAGACATCGCCAAGGTATCGGGAGCGTTCGACGCATTCCGTGCTGGAACACTGGAAGAGGAGAAGGGCTTTTCTGCCATCGCCACAACTGAGGACATTGCCAAGCAAGACTACATTCTCACGCCAGGCCGCTATGTAGGCATTGCCGAACCGGAAGATGACGGTGAACCATTCGAAGAGAAAATGAAGCGGCTAACTGGTGAGATTTCCAAGTGCTTTGAGGAATCCAGCCGCTTGCAAGAGCAAATCAAGAAGAATCTGGAGGCAATTGGGTATGGGATGTAAAGTCGTACTTGGCGATATTTGCAGCTTTAGTCGTGGAGCGAGCATTCCCCGTGCCCGTATGCACGACACCGGAGATTACCTCTATATCCATTATGGTGACCTTTATAAAGGGTTTGACCTGCGCATTGATGTTGAAAGTCCATCAAAACCTATTCCGTTTATTCTCCGCGGTGAAAAGGTTAAAGAAAGTCAGTGCCTTAAAGATCAGGACATCGTGTATGTGCTTACTTCGGAAACTGTTGATGATTTGGGACATGCTTATCTTTTCAACAATCCACAAAATAAGCTTGCTGTTTCGGGTACTGAGACGACTATTGTCCGTGTTAAACGCAGAGATCTTGTTATACCTGCCTATCTCAACTACCTTATGAGTTCTCCTTGTTTTATCGGTGAGCTTCGTCGGTATGTAAGAGGTATGAAAGTATTTCGTGTCCATCCTGCTGATGTGTCTCGAATTGAAATTGAACTTCCTCACATCGAGACACAGCGAAAAGTGGTTTCAATACTTGATTCGATTTATACGAAGCAAAGAATCAATACTCAGCTAAATGGCTATTTAGCTGCATGAGATCAATCTTTGATACGTCAATTTCTCCTGACATGAGCTTGGGAAGTAACCTGTCACGAATTTCTTCCAATCGTTTATTTTCCCTCTGATTCGCAACAATGAGTTCAACCATAGGGACGGCAATCTTGTTGAATCTATTTAATGTTTTATCATCCGGGAGCACAAGTCTCATTGTCTTAACGTAATCACGAGGTAGCTCCGTCTGACCCGTGCTGCCCGTATGCAAAGATTCAATGTGTTTTTCGTGCTTGAAAGCCCAAAAACCTAAATATAGCGCATACCGGGGGTCGGCAGTGCGGACAATTGTTATATGTGAATCAGCCACTAGTTTTTTAGGTTCAAACCATACTTGTGCGGTTCTGCCGAGTGAGCCAACACCAGTTGAGTTAATAAGCAAATCATATTTTTTCAGCCATTTCTCTGTTTTCTTACGGGGAGCGTGCGTTCTGCCATTCTCTACAAGAATAAGATTGCTTCGAACACAGGTCTGTCCAAGAACAACTTCATCGGAGACATCGCTATATTTGGGCGCAATTCCACGGCAAACCATGCCAGCAATCTCAGCAATCTCCGCCCAACGCCAGTTTCGAGGCAAAATTGCATTTTTGTCATTTTCGTACTCGCAATAAAGGGTTTTGGCATAAGTCTTCAAGTATTCGAGTAAATAGCCATTTAGCCGAGTATTCCACCGTTTTAGGCAAACTGTTTCCGTTATCAACCTTGAAGGGAACAGTTATGGAGAATGCTATCCAACTCATTCTTGCCCAAATGCAGTCAGTCCTGAACTCGCCTCAGCTGAAACGCCTGAAAACCGTTCTTACAGAGATATTGCCCGGCGGCAAAACAATCAAAGACGATTCGGAATTGTTGCCGCTTTTTCTCACCGCGAAAGAGGTTGAAGGATGTTCGTCCAAAACCATTGAATATTACAGAAGCACGCTCAGCCTTATGACCGAAACCCTCGCCAAACCGTACACGCAGATCGAAAGCGACGACTTGCGCAAGTATCTCAACGATTACGAGGCATCCCGCGGTAGCAGCAAAGTTACCATAGACAACATCCGCCGCATCATGTCGAGCTTCTTCTCATGGCTCGAAGATGAAGACTACATAGTAAAAAGCCCGGTTCGCCGCATTCATCGTGTCAAGACCGTGCAGGTCGCCAAAGAGGTTCTGACCGATGAGGATCTTGAGACCCTGCGAAATGTCTGTGGCACGAAGCGGGACCTTGCAGTGATCGACCTGCTGGTTTCAACGGGCATGCGTATTGGTGAACTCGTCAAACTCAACATAGAGGATGTGAACCTTGCTGAACGTGAGTGCCTGGTTATGGGCAAGGGCAACAAGCAGCGACCCGTTTACTTTGATGCGAGAACGAAGCTGCATCTAGAGGAGTATCTGCACGCAAGAGCAGATCATGCCCCGGCGTTGTTCGTCGCCCTTGACTCAAGCGCACGCCGTGTGACCATCGGCAATCTTGAGCAACGGTTACGCAAACTTGGCAAATCTGCCGGTGTGTGTCACGTCCATCCGCATAAGTTCCGCCGCACGTTGGCAACCCATGCCATCGATAAGGGAATGCCCATAGAACAGGTGCAAAAGTTGCTGGGCCATGCCAAAATAGACACGACCATGCACTACGCGATGGTTAACCAAAACAACGTGAAAGCTTCGCATAGGAAGTATTTGGAATGAGACTCGGGGATATCTGCAGCAAAATCGGTAGTGGCGCGACACCTCGCGGAGGGAAAGAAGCTTACTCGGCATCCGGCATTCCCATCATTCGAAGTCAAAACGTTCTTGATTGGTCTTTTAGCTCCAATGGACTTGCTTACCTTAACGACGAGCAGGCAAGGACACTTTCGAATGTTGAAGTGCATCAAGGTGACATTCTTCTCAATATCACTGGTGATTCAGTCGCCCGTGCCTGTATTGTGCCAAGTGACGTTATACCTGCAAGAGTAAATCAACATGTTGCGATTCTTCGCCCCAAAGAAAAGGCAAATGCGACTTTCATCCTTGCTTGGCTGCAAACTAATAAAGACCTTCTCCTCAAGCTTGCCTCTTCAGGGGCTACACGAAATGCTTTAACTAAAAGGATGCTTGAAGGATTAGATATTAATCTACCCTCCATAGATATTCAGAACCATATTGCAGCACTCATTAGCCTTATCCAATCAAAAATAAACTTAAACATTAAGCTAAATGGCTATTTAGCTGAGCGACATCAATCTTGGAAACATCAATCTCTCCT
>OGRA01002700.1_pt1 | contig 14469 bp, 9 predicted proteins | sample 1553351 | NCBI WGS metagenome assembly OGRA01 (sample SAMEA2580056, study PRJEB22360) | human gut metagenome | biome: human gut; feature: human-associated habitat; material: faeces | place: Denmark | collected 2008/2010
AATACGCGCAGTGCCCCTGCGCCGCGCTGTTTGCGGCTGCCGCAGCCGCATGACGCCGTTCGGCGTCAGCCTCATCCGGGAGAAGATCGCCCCCGCGCTTCTGGAAGAATTACAAACGACGCATACCGCATTGGAGGCGTTCGAATACTGACATGGAACAGGAACTGACGTTGGTGCGCATCGGCCATAGTGCGCGGCTGGAGCGCCTGCTGCCGCGGGCGCTGGCCGGGCTCCGCGTGAAGGAGCTTCCGCCGGAGAGAATCGAACAGGCGGCGGGCTGCCGCCTGCTTTTTGCCGCCGCGCTGGATGAATACGGCCCGGATGAGACGGTTTGCCGCCTGCTGCGGACGCTTCGGAAGCATCCGGACTGTCTGTCCGGCAGCTATGGCGGCGTGATCGTCGACGGGGCAGGGGAGCTTTATACGAAGCAGACCGCGCGGGAGCTGGTTCTTGCGGCAAATCAGGCAGGCTGCGCGTTTCCCGGCAAGCCGCTCGTCGAGGGGACGGGCTCTCTTTATAACCAGCATATTCAGGCTGGGATCCTGCATCTGAGCTGGGAGCAGACCTATGCGCACCAGCTGCGCCAGCTGGCACAGCGGCTTCTGAAGTATGAGCCGCCGTGCTTTGCCCGGCCAAAGCTTCTCATGCTCCACGCGTCGGATAACAAGCGCTCCAATACGGTCTGGATCGGCGAACAGGTGCTTGCGCGTCTGCCGGATGCATTTGAAACAAAGACCATTTCCCTGCAGAACGGCTCCATCCACGACTGCCGGGGCTGCTCGTATGAAGCCTGTCTGCACTTTGCCGCGCAGAGCCGCTGCTTCTACGGCGGAAGCATCTCCGACGAGGTTCTGCCCGCCATCAGCGCCTGCGACGCGATGCTCTTCCTGTGCCCGAATTATAACGACGCGGTCAGCGCCAATATCATGGCGCTGTTCAACCGCCTGACCAATCTGCTCGTCAAGCAGGATCTGTATCAGAAATATCTGTACGGCATTGTCGTTTCCGGCTATTCCGGCAGCGATATCGTCGCGCGGCAGCTGCTGGGCGCAATGTGCCTGAACAAGACGGCCATCCTGCCGCCGAACTTCTGCCTCATGCAGACGGCGCACGACCCCGGCTCCGTCCGGACTGCGGACGGGATCGACGCACGGATCACGGAATTTGCCGCACGTATTGCGAAAATTCAAACTGTACAAAAATGAAAATCCGGCGGGCATATAGTTTGTCAAACCTGCACGCTTGACGAATCGGGATGCCGGGTGTAGAATTGTTCCATCATTTAAAGCTTCACTCAATAAAAGAATATCGCAAAATGCAATGAGGAAGAAAAGTAACGCGGGACATGGCCGCAGAGAGCCGGGGATGCTGGGATCCCGGCGCCAGCGCCTTCGTGAACGAACACTTCTTAGCAGCGACCTGAACCGGAACACCGCAGTAGGGAAGACGCGCAGCGCGGCGTTAAAGCGCAGGGGCTTGTCAGAGTCCCGGAAAAGAGACTGGGTATTCCAGTAAGTTAGGTGGCACCGCGGATCGGCAGCAATTCGTCCTAAAATTTATTTTAGGCAATGCTGCGCAAATGATTCGGAGGTGCTTTTTATGTGCGCAATTTTTGGTTTTACGTCCCCCAGTCTCAAAAAGGAACAGATTCTCCCGTATTTTGAAAAAACAAAATCCCGCGGCCCGGACGACACCCGGCTTGAGCCCGCAGGCAGCGGTATGCTGGGCTTCCACAGGCTGGCCATCATGGGCCTGCACCCGGAGGGAATGCAGCCGTTCCATCGCGGCGGCGATATGGCCGTGTGCAACGGCGAGCTGTACGGCTTCCGCCCGGTCAAAAAGGCGCTCGAAGCCAAGGGCTATGTCTTCGCGTCCGATTCCGACTGCGAAATTATCCTTCCCCTGTGGCAGGAATACGGTACCGAGATGTTTGCCGGGCTTGACGCGGAGTTCGCCATGATCATCTATGATTCGGCTTCCGATTCCCTTGTCGCCGCGCGTGATCCCATCGGCATCCGTCCGCTGTTCTACGGCTATCTTGCCGACGGCTCGATCATCTTCGCCAGCGAAGCGAAAAATCTTGTCGGCCTCTGCGCGCACGTCTTCCCGTTCCCGCCGGGACATTATTATAAGGACGGCAAATTCGTCCGCTACGCTGATCTGACCACCGTTACACGTTATTCGGATGACGATCTCGATACCGTCACCAAAAAGATCCGTGAAAAGCTGATCTCCGCCGTGGAAAAGCGGCTCGACGCGGACGCGCCGCTCGGCTTCCTGCTCTCCGGCGGCCTCGATTCCAGCCTTGTCTGCGCGATCTCGGCCAAGCTCCTCGGCAAGAAGATCCGCACGTTCGCCATCGGCATGGATTTAGACCCCATCGATCTGAAATACGCGAAGGAAACCGCTGATTTCATCGGCGCGGAGCACACCGAGGTCACCATGACGCGGCAGCAGGTGCTGGACTCCCTCGAAACGGTCATCGCTCTGCTCGGAACCTATGACATCACGACCATACGCGCCAGCATGGGGATGTACCTGTGCTGCAAGGCTATCCACGAGCAGACGGACGTGCGCGTCCTCATGACCGGCGAAATTTCCGACGAGCTGTTCGGCTATAAATACACCGATTTTGCCCCCAGCGCCGAGGCCTTCCAGCAGGAGGCAAAAAAGCGCGTGGACGAGCTTTATATGTACGATGTCCTGCGCGCCGACCGCTGCATTTCCGTCAACTCGCTCGAAGCCAGAGTCCCGTTCGGCGATCTGGATTTTGTAAAATACGTCATGTCCATCCGTCCGGAGCTGAAGCTGAACACGTATGACATGGGCAAATACCTCCTGCGTAAGGCGTTCGCGGACGATCATATTCTGCCGGACGATATCCTCTGGCGGCAGAAGGCGGCCTTCTCCGACGCCGTGGGCCACTCCATGGTCGACGATCTGAAGGCGTATGCCGAAAGCCTCTATTCCGATGAAGCGTTTGGAAGAGGCTGCGAAAAATACACGTTTGCAAAGCCGTTTACAAAGGAAAGCCTTCTGTACCGCGATATTTTTGAGAAATACTATCCCGGTCAGGCGGACATGGTCAAGGACTTCTGGATGCCGAACAAAGCGTGGAAGGGCTGCGATGTAAAAGACCCCTCCGCCCGTGTCCTGTCCAACTACGGCGCAAGCGGCAAATAAGCGCCTGCCTGCCGGCAGCCCGAAAAAAACGCCTCCGCTTTTCAGCGGAGGCGTTTTTCACGATCGGGTCTGTAAGCCGGGTTCTGTAATCGACAGTCATCTATCTAGGCGCACCGTTGCCGGTGCGCTCCAGCCACCTTCTCGGAAGCAGCCGGGCAAGCCTTGCCTCCTCTGCGGTGTTGCTCCGGATAGAGTTTACAGCAATGGACGCTTTCACACGCCATTGGGTGCGCTCTTACCGCACCTTTCCACCCTTGCCGGAGGCGGCGCGAGCCGCCTCCGGCGGTTTATTTCTGTTGCACTTTTCCTCAGATCGCTCTGGGCGGGCGTTACCCGTTATCCTTGCCCTGTGGAGCCCGGACTTTCCTCACAGCGGGCCTTTCGGCCTCGCCGCGCGACTGTCTGTCATACTCGCACAACTATTTTAGCCCATGGCGCGGGGCTTGTCAACGGAAAATCCATTGCTATTTTGCCGTTCCTGCGCTATACTATATATTGAATTTATATGTGCAGACGAAAGGATGAACGTCTATGACGATACAGGAATATCTATCCTCCCTGCGAGGAAAAACAGCGGCAGTGCTCGGCATCGGCGTGAGCAACACGCCGCTCATCGAACTTTTGTGCCGAAACGGTGTGCAGGTCATCGCCTGCGACAAAAAGAGCCGCGAAGACCTCGGCGAGCGCGCGAAGCAGCTTGAAGCGCTGGGCGCGCACTTGCAGCTTGGCGAAGGCTACCTCGATGATCTGCGCGCGGACGTCGTTTTCCGCACGCCGGGCATGCGGCCGGACGTTCCGGCGCTGCTCGAGGCGAAAGCGCGCGGCAGCATCGTGACGTCGGAAATGGAGATCTTTTTCGAGGTCTGCCCATGTACGATCATCGGCGTGACGGGCAGCGACGGCAAGACCACCACGACGAGCATCATCGCCGAAATGCTGCGCGCGGCGGGGAAGACAGTGTATCTCGGCGGCAACATCGGCCATCCGTTGCTGTGCGACGCGGAGAAGATGCAGCCTGAAGACTTCGCGGTCGTCGAGCTCTCGTCGTTCCAGCTGCTTGATATGAAGCGCTCGCCGCACATCGCGGTGATGACGAACCTTGCGCCGAACCATCTGGATGTGCACAAGGATATGGACGAGTACATCGCGGCGAAGGAGAATATCTATCTCCATCAGCACGAGGGCGACATCGCTATTTTCAACGAAGACAACGACATTACGCGCTCTCTTTCGGAAAAGGTATCCGCGCGGATGCGGCTCTTCAGCCGCCGCGAAGAGGTCGCGGACGGCGCATTCCTTCGCGGAGATACCATCGTTCTGCGCCATGACGGATGCGAGGAAGCGGTCATGCAGATCTCTGACATCCGTCTGCCGGGGATGCACAATGTCGAAAACTACCTCGCCGCCGTGACGGCGCTCGACGGTTTGGTGCCCTACGAGGTCATGCGCGAGACTGCGCGTACCTTTGTCGGCGTCGAGCACCGCATCGAGCCGGTGCGGACGATCCGTGGCGTGCAGTGGTACAACGATTCCATCGCGTCGAGCCCGACGCGTACCATCGCGGGGCTCAACGCGTTTAACGAAAAGGTCATTCTGCTCGCTGGCGGATATGACAAGCATATTCCCTTTGCACCCCTTGCACCCGAGGTGGTAAAGCACGTCAAGCTGCTTATTTTGTGCGGCGCGACAGCGGACGCCATCGAAAAGGCCGTGCGCGAGTGCCCGGGCTATCACGGCAGCCCCGAGATCGTGCGCTGCGAAAGTCTGGAGGACTGCGTGAAGACCGCCTACGAGCGCGCAGTGCGCGGCGACATCGTGACGCTCTCGCCCGCATGCGCGGCGTTCGACCAGTTCGCGAACTTCATGGAGCGCGGCAAGGCGTTCAAAAAGCTCGTCATGGGGCTGGGCGAATAGGGAAAAGCCCGCGCGGCATAGGCTTCACTGGAATCGGGGTGAGGCTCTGTGCCGAAATGGAGACACAGGAGACTTTCAGGAAAGAAGCGGGCGCTGCTGCTTGTGCTGTTTTTGCTCGCGGCGCTGCTGGCGCTCGCCATCGTGGCAATGACGCACCTAAAACCCGTGCTCACGTCGCTCGCAACGGCGCGCGTGTCAAATACGGTCAACGGCATCGTGACCGCCGCCGTGAACGAAACGATCTACAGCGGCGGCGTAGATTACGACCAGCTCATCTCCTTTGAAAAGGACAACGAGGGAAAGATCACGGCGGTCAAGAGCAACATGGCGGAGTTCAACCGTTTGCAGTCCGCCATCATCGACGAGGTACTCGAAAAGCTCTCCGAGGTGACGACCAAGGAGCTTTCCGTGCCGGTCGGCACGCTGCTCGGCTCGCCGTTTTTGGCGGGGCGCGGGCCGCTGATCCGCGTGCGGATGCAGTCGGTCGGCTCGTCGAGCGCGCATTTTGAAAATGCGTTCACGTCGGCGGGCATCAACCAGACGAAGCACCAAATTTATCTTGTGGTGGACGTCTACGTCAGCATTCTCCTGCCGGGCTTTTCCACAACGACAAAATTCAGCAACACCTATTCCGTGGCGGAGACCGTTATCGTCGGCTCCGTGCCGGACAATTACACCTATTTCAGCAATGGCGAGGACATGGAGCAGAACGCGGAAGATTACATCATGAACAACGGCTGACTGCCTTTTGCGCACCGCCGGAGAGAGGGAACGCACTATGGACAAAAATATCCGGATCGACGAGATCGTAACACGGCTGAATGCCGCCTCCGACGCTTACTACGGCGGGCAGGAGGAGCAGATGACGAACTACGAGTGGGACGCTCTGTTTGACGAGCTGACCGCACTCGAAAAAGAGACCGGCTATGTCCGGCCCGACAGTCCCACGCAGGTGACGAGCCATTCCGGAAACGAAATGGACGGCGAGGGGGAGAAGGAAGCGCACGAGTACCCCGCGCTCTCGCTCGCCAAGACGAAAAAGGTCGAGGAATTGCAGGACTGGGCGGGTGAGCGCGACATTTGGCTCTCGTGGAAGCTCGACGGCTCGACGCTTGTGGCGACGTATGACGGCGGCGTGCTCACGCGCGTTTTGACGCGCGGCAACGGCACCGTCGGCACGAACATCACCTATATGGCCTCCACCATCCGCGGTATTCCCGCGAAAATCAGCGACAAGGGCCACCTCGTCGTGCGCGGTGAGGCGACCATCTCCTACGCAGATTTCGAGGCCATCAACGACACGCTCGAGGACGCGGACGACCGCTACGCAAACCCCCGCAACCTCGCCGCCGGCACGCTGGCGCTCGACAAGACGAATCTCGACAAGGTGAAAGAGCGAAACGTGACATTCACACCGTTCACGCTCGTCCACACGGATGAAGTGATCCGCTCCTGGGGCGCGCGGATGGACTATCTTGACCAAATGGGCTTTACAACTGTCGAGCGCGAGCACACGGATGCGAAAAATCTGCCCGACGCCATCGCGCGCTGGACGAAAAAGGTCGATTCCGGCGAGATGGGCATTCCCGTGGACGGCCTTGTCATCACCTACGACGACACGGACTACGCAGCGACCGGCAGCGTGACGGGTCATCACGCGACGCGCGCGGGTCTTGCCTACAAGTGGGCGGACGTGTCCGCCGACACGGTGCTCGATCACATCGAATGGTCGTGCGCGGCTTCGACCATCACGCCGGTCGCGGTCTTTGACCCTGTGCAGCTCGAGGGCACGACTGTCACGCGCGCGAGCCTCTGCAATGTCAGCGAGCTCGAGCGCCTTGGCATCGGCAAGGACCGCAAGACAGAGCTTCGCATCATCAAGGCCAACAAGATCATCCCGAAGTGCATCGCGGTCGTCAGGGCCGAGGGCAGCTATGAAGTCCCGACGGCCTGTCCCGTCTGCGGCGCGGCGACCGAGGTGCGTATCAGTCCCATCAGCGGCGTGAAGACGCTGCGCTGCACCGATCCGAACTGTCCCGCCAAGCACTTGAAGCGCTTTGTCCGCTTTGCGAGCAAGGGCGGGCTTGATATCGACGGCCTCTCCGTGCAAACGCTGCACGAGTTCGTCAACCGCGGCTATCTGCGCGATTTTGCCGACCTCTATCATCTGGACGCGCACGCGGACGAGATCGTAAAGCTCGAAGGCTTTGGCGAAAAGTCCTGCGCGAACCTGTTGGCGGCCATCGAAAAGAGCCGCAAAGTCGACCCCATCCACCTGATCTTCGCCCTCTGCATCCCAAACATCGGCGCGGACGCGGGCAAGAAGCTCATCGCAGCGCTCGGCACGAAGGGCTTTTTATCACGCATCGAGAGCGGCGAGGGCTTCGAGGACGTGGACGGCATCGGCGTCGAGCGTTCAAACGCGCTCCTGAACTGGTTTGCTGACGATGAAAACAAAAACCTCTTCGACCGCCTGATGGCAGAGCTCACACTGGAGGACGTCGCCCCCAAGCAGGAGGCCGACGGAACCTGCAAAGGTCTGAGCTTCGTCATCACGGGCGATGTGCACCTCTTCAAAAACCGCAGCGCGTTCAAAGCCTACGTCGAACAGCAAGGCGGCGCCGTGACCGGCAGCGTCTCGGGGAAGACAACGTACCTCGTCAGCAACGACGGGGAATCGAATTCGTCGAAGACGAAAAAGGCAAAGGAACTGGGGGTTCCTATTCTTTCCGAGGAAGAATTTGTCTCTCAATTCGGGAGTCCAGAGGCGGTTGGTTCCTCGGAGGAGGAACAGATCTCGATGCTGTAAACAGCAGGAAATTCCCCCCTGCGCCGCGCAGGGGAAAGCGAATCAAAGGGGGATACTCTCTTTCAAAAGAGAGTATCCCCCTTTCAATCCCCCGAGAGAAATTTTACATTGGCAGTTTGTAGCTCGAAGAGCTGCACGCGCTGCGCAATCAGGTGCGGTGTACATGGCTTTGCCATGAATCCCTACCGCCTCGTTACCACTCTCAACCGCGCCTTACTACCGTGAGGCGCGAGTGACGTTTACTCGGCGGCAGACTGTGTGCCAAATGCGGCGTTGCTGTGCTCGCCGCTCTTCGAGTTGCTCGCTTGCAATGAAAATTTTCTCAGGGAGGGTGTAAGGGAGGGATGTCTCTTTTTCAAAAAGAGACATCCCTCCCTTATCCGCGTCCCCACACAGTGTGGGGAACATTCCTTCCACATGGAGTGCGGAAAACTCACATCATATCCTTGATATGATTCAGCCGATCCAGCGCAGCGTACAGCGTCTCATCCTTCTTCGCGAAGTGCAGACGCACAATATTGTTGATCGGTTCATTGAAGAACGAGCTGCCCGGCACGGCGCCGACGCCGGCTTTCCTCGCCAGCTGCTCGCAGAAGTCGACGTCGCTCTGGCCCTTCTTGAGGTACGGGGAGATGTCGGCCAGCACGAAGTACGTACCCTCGGGATCGGTGAAGGGGATGCCGATGTCGCGCATGCCCTCGGTGAAGATCTTTTTCATGTGCGCGTAGTGCGCGCCGAACTCGTCATAGTAGCTCAGCGGCATGTTGAGGCCGACGACGGCGGCCTCCATCAGAGGCGACGGGCAGCCGACGGCGTTGAAGTCGTGGTACTGGCGGATACGCGCCATGATGTTCTCCGGCGCGATGGCATAGCCGAGTCTCCAGCCGGTGACGGAGTAGGTCTTGGAGAGCGACGAGCAGGAGACCGTGCGCTCCCACATGCCGGGGATGCTGTTCATGTAGACGTGCTTGCGGCCGTCGTAGATGATGTGCTCATACACCTCGTCCATGATGGCGTAAACGTCATAGCGGATGCAGAGGTCGGCGATGGTCTTGAGCTCTTCCTCGGTGAAGACCTTGCCGCTCGGGTTCGAGGGATTGCAGATGATGATGGCCTTCGCACCGCCGCGGAACGCATCTTCGAGCACGTTCGGGTCAAAGGAGAACGTCGGCGGATTCAGAGGGACAAAGACCGGCTCGCAGTCGGCCATGATGACCTGTGCGCGGTAGTTTTCGAAGAACGGGGAGAACATCACGACGCGGTCGCCCGGATTCGTCAGGGCGAAGAGCGTGTCGACCATCGCTTCGGTCGAGCCGATGGTCGCGACGATCTCGGTCTCGGGGTCGATGGTGCGGCCCATGAAGTGACCGCATTTGCGCGCGATGGCCTGGCGGAAATTCGGCGCACCCATCGTGATGGGGTACTGATGGGGGCCTTCGTGGCTCACGACCTCGAGGCGGTCCATCATCTCCTTGGGCGGGTCAAAATCGGGGAAGCCCTGCGCTAAGTTGATCGCGCCGCATTCGTTGGAGATACGCGTCATTCTGCGAATGACGGAGTCGGTAAAGTGCTGATTTCTTCTGCTCATTTCCTGCATGGGTGTGCCGTCCTTTCCATTGCGGTCAGTGCGGAACACGCTCGCAGAGCCGCGATCAAGTGAAGTTGTTCTTAATATTACATAAAGATGAGAGAATGTCAAGTATTACAAAGGACAAGATGACGAAGTTCGACGCTTTGTCACGATAAAGCAGGAACGCGGCGGCCGCTTTTGTATAGAATGGAGCAGGCGAACGCCGGGAGAGGAGGGGAAAAGCATGTATTCGAATCCGCCGCCGCGCCCGCCAGGACCGCCGCTGTTCGGCCCGTGGCACTGCGTGGGTGTTTGCGCGCTGGCGCTGGGGCTCGGTATTTTCATCGCGGCTGTTTTTCCGGTGGGGGCGCTGATGTTTCTGGTCGCGTTTCTTCTCATCTTCTGCGGCATCGGCTGCCTGCGCAGATTTTAATATTGGTTGAAAAGGGCATGAATATTGGGAGGGGGAAAAGCATGAAAATTGTCGTTTGGAAGTCACCAAAGGTTCTCTCGTCGCTGCTGCGGCGCGTATTTGGCGTCAAAGAGGAGGCATAATGCGCGTCCACCCGGCATAAAGTGCAGTAACCACTTAGCCGAAGGAGAGGGACTGCAATGGAACTGGAATTGAAAAAGGAGCAGTTTGCCTGTTATCAGGCGTTACCGCAGCTCAGCGAGAACCGCGAGGAGACAACGGAGACCATCGTGCCGGACTATCTGCCGGACATCGCCCGCATCGTGGATGCGAGCGGGTGCCTTTTCCTGCGCAGCCGTGAGATCGCAGACGGAAAAGCGCAGGTGTCGGGCACGGTCCGCATGACGCTTTTGTACGTGGCCGAGGACGCGCAGGGGATGAAGTCGTTTGAATACACGCTGCCGCTCGACGAGACGATCGAGGGGCGCGCGCTGAGCGGCAGCGCGGACAGCTGCCTCGACGGCCGGCTCTGCTCGTGCGAGGTGCGCGTGCTCAACCCGCGCAAGGTGTTCACGCGCGTGAACGTGGAGCTGACGCTTACGCCCTACGTGCCCGCGTCGCTGAGCGTGTGCAGCGGCGTGAAGGAGCAGGAAGCCTACAAGATCGAAACGCTGTGCGAGAAAAAGGACATCGGTATTATCCGCGCCATTCGGGAAAAGGACTTCACGTTTTCCGATGAAGTGCTGCTTTCGGGCACGAAGGAGCCCATTCAGGAGCTTTTACGCACAAAGTGTGCGCTGCGCGTGACTGACTGCAAGTCGATCGGCAATAAGATCGTGCTCAAGGGCGTCGCGCGGCTGGATGCCATCTACTTGGATGAGAGCGGGAACCTTGCGTCGATGAGCAGTGAATTGCCGTTTTCGCAGATCCTAGACGGACTTGCCGAAGAGGAGGGCGAGACGACGGTGCGCGCGTCGCTGCGCCTGACAGGCGCGGAGATCCATGTCGGCAGCGAGAGCGAGCCGGACAACAACCGCGCCATCTCGCTGCGGCTCTACATCAGCGCGTTCACAGCGGTGCGCGAGGTGAAAAGCGTTTGCTGTGTGGCGGACCTTTACAGCACGGCCTACGACCTGACCGCGAAGACGGAGACGGTCGAGCTGTGCGACAGCGCGGCGCTGGTGCTGCGCGAGCAGCTCGTGCGCGAAAAGATCGAGACCGGGGCCGAGGTGCAGACGGTGCTGGCGACGGACGTGATCTTCAGCAGCGCGGGCGTGAGCGGCGGGGGAGAGAGCGCGTCGCTGCGCGCGACGGCGAATCTGCGCGTGCTGTATCTCGACGAAAACGCCGTGCCGCTGCTCTCCGAGCGGCGGAGCGAGGTGCTGCTCGAGACCGACCTTCCGGGCAGCGGACAGGCGCGGGTGCAGGACATGTACGCGGGTGAGATCGCCGCGTCCGTCGGCGCGGACGGCGTGGAGCTGCGCTTCCCCGTAACGTTTGCCGTCAGCGTGGCGGAAACGCCGCGTTATCCTTGTCTTCAGTCGCTTGAGGCCGAGGAGTGCGGAAAAAAGGACGAGAACGTCCCCTCGCTCGTGCTGCGCGCGATGAAGCAGGGCGAGCGGCTGTGGGATATTGCTAAGCTCTACCGCACGACGGTCGAGGCCATCCTTGCGGCCAACGAGCTCAAGGAGGAATCCGCCGCGGTGATCGGAAAGCTGCTGCTGATCCCACGCAGGCGATGAGGAACGGAGGAAGAAGGTATGAGCATGAATACGGAGATCTATCAGGATATTTCGACCCGCACGGCGGGGGACATCTACATCGGCGTCGTCGGCCCCGTGCGCGCGGGCAAGTCGACGTTCATCAAGCGCTTTATGGAAACGCAGGTCATCCCGAACATCAACAATGTCTACCGCCGCGAGCGGGCGAAGGATGAGCTGCCGCAGAGCGGCAGCGGCCGCATGGTGATGACGGCGGAGCCGAAGTTCGTGCCGGAAGAGGCGGTGGACATCGCGCTCGACGAGGGAAGCAACTGCTCGGTCCGGCTCATCGACTGCGTGGGCTATATGATCCCGGGCGCGACGGGGCAGATGGAGGGCGAGAGCCCGCGCATGGTCTCGACGCCGTGGCTCGACCACGAGGTGACGATGAGTGAGGCGGCGGAGCTCGGCACAACGCGCGTCATCCGCGAGCATTCGACCATCGGCGTCGTTGTGACGACCGACGGCAGTATCACCGATATCCCGCGCGAGGACTACATAGAGGCCGAGGGCCGCGTCATCCGCGAATTACAGAAGATCGGCAAGCCCTTCCTCGTCCTGCTCAACGCGACAGAGCCGGAAAGCGATCGCGTGCAGGTAATGGCAAGGGATATCGCTTCACGCTATGGCGTGACATGTCTGCCCGTCAACTGCCTGACGCTCGACGACAACGCAGTGGGAATGATTCTCAAGGCCATCCTTTACGAGTTCCCGCTCTGCGAGCTGGACCTCTTCATCCCGCCGTGGGTCGAGGCGCTTGCCGACGATCACCCAATCAAAAGCGGCCTCTATCAGGCCATCCGCGAGAACACAGGCAGCCTCCACTGTATCCGAGAGGTGCAGGGCGCGATCAGCGCCATCGGCGGCTGCGAAAGCGTCAGCAGCGCGCGCATCACGTCCATTCAGCTCGGCACGGGCGTCGCCGCGGCGGAATTGCAGCTCCCGCGCGCGCTGTTCTACCGGACGCTGAGCGAGCAGTCGGGCTTCGATGTGAAGGATGACGGCGATCTGCTGAGCCTTCTCACTGAGCTTTCGTCGGTCAAGGCGGAGTACGACAAGGTGGCGCAGGCGGTGTCCGACGCGCGCGAGAGAGGCTACGGCATCGTTGTGCCGACGGTCGACGAGCTGAACCTCGAAGAGCCGGAGATCATGAAGCAGGGCGGGCGCTACGGTGTGAGGCTCAAGGCGAGCGCGCCGAGCCTGCACATCATCCGCGCCGACATCGAAACGACCGTTTCACCCATCGTCGGCAATGAAAAGCAGAGCGAAGACATGGTCAACTACCTCTTGCAGGAGTTCGAGGGCGACACGACGAAGATCTGGCAGTCCAACATCTTCGGCCGCAGCTTCCACGAGATCGTGAACGAAGACTTGCAGGCAAAGCTCAAGCACATGCCGGACGACGCGCGCCTCAAGCTCCGCCAGACGCTTGAGCGCATTATCAACGAGGGCACGGGCGGTCTCATCTGTATCATCCTGTAAAGAAACAAAGCGAGAGGAGGTTCCTCTCGCTTTGTTACATTCCTGTAACTGGAATGTCATCACTTTGTAACTTGTCATTTCCACTGCCCGCTGTTATGCTGTTCTATAAGAAGAATAACAGGAGGAAGAGGATATGAGCCGAAAGATCGCGCTGCCGCTGCTGGTGGCAGCGGCGCTTGTCAGCATCATCTTAGCAAGCCGCACCCCGCAGCCCATCATAGAGGAATTGCCACCGGAGGAGGCTGACGCGCCCACCGTGCTGCTCACGCAGACCGAGGAGGTCGGTGATCAGACCGTCACGCTGAGAGTCTACGAGCCGGATGAGGCTGGCTATGCGCGCTACGCGCTCTTTGGCGCGGACGGTGCGGAGATCGACATACCGTTCGGCGTGGATCGCGGCACTTGGATCGGAAATGGGGACGCTGCCGAAAAAGTCTCCCTGACTGCATGGGACGATGTGCTCGGATTTCCGGGCTTCGAGCTTGAAACGATCCAAGGCATAGTTATGACTGTTTGTGACTTCTATGCGCTGACGGAGCAGGGCTTTGTCTATGCGGGAAGGACCGTTGGCTATGACTTTGATGATGCGGCGGAGGGCGACGGCGCGTGGCCGCTTGATCTCACGGGAGATGGGCGCAGCGAACTCATTACGCGCAGCACCTTTGGCGACGGTATGTCGTGTGTTTTTGTCTACCGTTGGAACGCCGCGGAGGGGGGCTCTCAGCGCAGTGAGGTCGACTGGGATAAGGCGGACGCGCAGCTTGCGCGCCTGAGTGCGCCCCTCGGCGTGACCGCGCGGGCGGAGACCTATCACGCACAGGACAATACCGTTACGCTGACGCTCTACACGGAAAGCGGCACGAAGGAAACGACGCTGCCGCTTACCACAGATGTTCTCGGTGAGTGGTCCACGGAATAAGCGGAATGCGTGGACTAGGATAAAAAAGGAACCGATTCTTTTGAATCGGTTCCTTTTTTATTGAAAATCTTACTTGGCCAGCACCTTTTTGAGCTTGGCGAAGCGGGGGAGGGAATCCTCCTTCGGGAGTTTCGGCTCGCCTTGAATGAGGGGCAGCACATAGTCGATGAGCTCCTGCTTGACGCCGTTGTGTGCATCGTTGATCCACTCGAGCGGGATCTTCTTTTCATAGTTTGCAACGGACGTGAGCGGAAGGAGCTTCGTCTTGCAGGCGTAGTGACCGTTCACGGTCTCGCGCTCGAAGGCAACCATCTTGTCGGTGATGCCGACAACGGCGTTTTCTACCGCGGCACGACCGGCCATGACGGCCTCTTCAATGTCGGTCTCAGAGGCCAGGTGTGCGCCGCAGCGCTGGAGCAG
>OGRA01002707.1_pt1 | contig 14450 bp, 12 predicted proteins | sample 1553351 | NCBI WGS metagenome assembly OGRA01 (sample SAMEA2580056, study PRJEB22360) | human gut metagenome | biome: human gut; feature: human-associated habitat; material: faeces | place: Denmark | collected 2008/2010
AAGAGCGCCTGCCGAGCGCGACTTATAAATCTTTGCATGAGACGATCCGGCGCGGTGCGCCGCTGGACGTGGAAGTAGCCAACGTGGTGGCCAACGCCATGAAGGACTGGGCCATTGAGCACGGCGCCACGCACTATACCCACTGGTTCCAGCCGCTGACGGGCGTGACCAGTGAAAAGCACGACAGCTTCATCAGCCCCACCAAAGACGGCCGCGTTATTATGGAGTTTTCCGGCAAGGAGCTTGTGAAGGGCGAGCCGGACGCGTCCAGCTTCCCTTCCGGCGGCCTGCGCGCTACGGCCGAGGCCCGCGGCTACACCGCCTGGGACCCCACCTCCTACGCCTTTGTCAAGGACGAGGTGCTGTGCATCCCCACCGCGTTCTGCAGCTATTCCGGCGAGGTGCTGGACGAAAAGACGCCGCTGCTGCGCAGCATGTCCGCCATCAGCACGCAGGCCTGCCGCATCTTAAAGCTGTTCGGCAAAACGGTGCCTCAGGTCTCCACCACCGTAGGGCCGGAGCAGGAGTATTTCCTTGTGGACAGGGAGCAGTACCTCCAGCGCGAGGATCTGCGCCTGTGCGGCCGCACACTGTTCGGCGCGATGCCCCCCAAGGGGCAGGAGCTGGACGACCACTACTTCGGTGTCATCAAGCCCCGTGTTTCAGGCTATATGAAGGAGCTGGACGACGAACTGTGGAAGCTGGGCGTCGCAGCCAAAACGAAGCACAATGAGGTGGCCCCCGCCCAGCATGAGCTGGCGCCCATTTTCTCGACCACCAATATCGCCGTGGATCACAATCAGCTCACTATGGAGATGATGAAGCGCGTTGCCACACGCCACGGCATGGCCTGCTTATTGCATGAAAAGCCCTTCGACGGCGTGAACGGCAGCGGCAAGCACAACAACTGGAGCATCTCCACACCCACGGAAAATCTGCTGGACCCAGGCAAAACGCCCATGGAAAACCTGCAGTTCCTGCTGTTCCTCGCGGCCGTAATCAAGGCTGTGGACCAGTATCAGGACCTGCTCCGTGTGACCGTCGCCTCCGCGGGCAACGACCATCGTCTGGGCGCCAATGAAGCGCCGCCGGCCATCATCTCTATTTTTGTGGGCGAGGAGCTGGAAGCCATCATTGAATCCATCGCCTCCGGCGCGGACTACATTGCCCCGGCCAAAACGCGCATGGAGCTGGGTGTGGATATCCTGCCCACGTTCTCCAAGGATACGACCGACCGCAACCGCACCTCTCCGTTCGCGTTCACCGGCAATAAATTCGAATTCCGCATGCCGGGAAGCGCCATGAGCATCGCTGACGCAAACATCGTGCTGAACACCGCAGTTGCCAAAGAGCTGAAAGGCTATGCCGACGAGCTGGAGAATGCGGAGGATTTCGACACCGCCGTTATCAAACTGGTGAAGCGCACCATCCGCGACCACAAGCGCATCATCTTCAACGGCAACGGTTACAGCCATGAATGGGAACAAGAGGCGGAAAAGCGCGGCCTGTGCAACCTGAAATCCACCGTAGACGCGCTGCCCTGTGTGTTGGAACGAAAAAATATCGAACTGTTTGAGGAATTCGGCATTTTCAGCGAGGCTGAGGTGCGCGCCCGTTATGAAGTGAGCCTGGAAAACTACACCAAAGCGCTGCACATTGAAGCGCTGACCATGCTGGATATGGCCAAAAAACAGATCGTCCCGGCGGTAGCCGCCTACATGGGCGACCTTGCCGATACCGCCTGCAGCAAAAAGGCACTGTCCTCTGCCCTTTCCACCCGCGCTGAGGAAACGCTGCTGGCCAAGCTCTCAGCCGGGGCCGACATGCTGGTGGAAAAAATCGACGAGCTGCAGGCCGCCGTGGACGGCGCTTCCCGCGGCGACAGCCTGCAGGAGGCCGCCTGCTACAAAGACAGGGTGCTGCCGAAGATGGCCGAGCTGCGCGCGGTGGCTGATGCGCTGGAGCTTGCCACGGGGAAAGACTACTGGCCCTTCCCCACTTACGCAGATCTTCTGTTCGGCGTAAACTGAACCCGTACCGGTTCCGTCCGGTACGGGGCACGGAACCTTTTCCTTATTCTCCTATACTGGCAAAGGGCGTTGCCGCGCAAGCGGCAGCGCCTTTTGTCAATTTTGGGGCAGATATACAATTATGTATGCAGTTCTTTCCAACAGGCTTAACATAAAGTATGTCTCCCATGGGAAAGAAGCTCTTTTTTCCACCACATAGTGCGCACCGCGCTTTTCTGGGATAAATCATCCGTTTTCCCTCTTGCTCATCCACGCAGAGAACATCTCCCGCTTGAAGATTTTTTTGTTTGCGATAACCTGCAGGCAGTACGATCCTCCCCAACGCATCCATCTGTCGCTCCATCGTTTTCACTCCGTTTCTTTTTATTTCAGCATCATTCTTTTTTGGAATTATATCAAGTTGTTTTCTCCTTATAATTCTGTTAAAGAATCAAAAAGAGGAGAGCGGCAGATGCGGGAACGTGTGGCACCACTGGGTGATAAAAATATTGTCGGCGCGACCGTCACCCGGCTCCGCCTTGAACAGGGTATTACACAAAAAGCGTTGATGGCTAAAATGCAGACCTTTGGTGCTGATATCAGCTATTCCAGTTTATCAAAGTTGGAGGGCCAGACCCGTTCGGTTTCTGACAGAGAGGTTTATGCGCTCGCCCGAAGTCTTGAAGTAGAGATCAGCGCATTGTTTTCAGTAAAATAAAAGCCGTCCCATGAGATATGGGGGCGGCTTTTATAATCTGTTTTCCGGGCTTAAAACGTGCCCGGGATGATGCTGCGGTTCTCATCGAAAGCAATGGGTGTGGCGGTGTTGCGGGTGTAGCGCAGCATGTCGCGCACGCGCTTGTGCTCTTCCTTCGTGTACAGCACATAGGCCTCGCCCGTATGCTTCGCGCGCCCTGTGCGGCCGATGCGGTGCGTGTAATATTCGTTGGAGTCCGGCACATCGTAGTTGAACACGGCGTCCACCTCGGACACGTCGATGCCGCGGGCGGCCACGTCTGTCGCCACCAGCACAGCGATATTGCCCGCTTTGAATTCGCCCATAATTTTGTTGCGTTCCGCCTGGGAAAGGTCTCCGTGCAGGCAGTCCACCACAAAATTCAGCCGGGCCATCTGGTTCGCCAGCATAGCGGTGGTGTATTTCTGGTTGCAGAACACCATCACGCGCTTGTAACCCTTCTGTACGATGATCTCCGCCATGTCCGCCAGCTTGTTGCGGCCTGTCGTCAGTACCAGGTACTGGTCGATCCTGGGCGCGGAATCCTCCACAGGCTGCACGGTGATTTCTTCGGCGTCCCGCTGATACAGCCAGCCGATGTCCATCACCTCGCGGCTGATGGTGGCGCTGAACATTGCCAAACGCTGGCGGGATTTGATTTGGTCCAGAATTTTGCGCACATCCTTGTAAAAGCCCATGTTGAGCATCTCGTCGGCCTCGTCCAGCACCACGGTGGTAACGTGGGAAAGGTCCACGGTGCGGCGGTTCATGTGGTCCTGCAGGCGACCGGGTGGGGCCACGACGCTCTGCGCGCCCTTTTTCAGCTTTTCGATCTGCTTTTGAATATTCGCGCCGCCGTAGACGGTGACGACGCGGATGTCCGGATAAAAATGCGCCAGGTCCTGCAGGTCTTCGGTGATCTGCTGCGCCAGCTCCCGCGTGGGCGCCATGACGACGGCCTGCGGGTAATTCCGGCTTTGGTCCAGCCCGAGAATGAGCGGGATGCCGAAAGCGCAGGTTTTACCCGTGCCCGTGGGCGCTTTGGCGATGATGTCCTTGCCCTCCATCATAGGGGGGATCGCCTTTTCCTGTACTTCGGTCATTTCGGTAAAGCCCATGCGCTCCACAGCCTTGTGGATCTGCTCGGGCACGTTCAGTTCGCTGTAATTCATGCTTCGCTCCTGCAACACATATTTTCAATTCCGTTCTTTTTCATACAAAATTCAGTATATCATATCCTGTTGAAAAAAGAAACCCGCACGTATCAACGCGACGGGTCTCATATTGAAATTTTTTATATTTCTTGTATACTGAAATTATTCCTCCTTCGAAAAATTTCTTCTTTCCAGCAGCCTTCGCAGTATATCAAAGTAATCATCATCCTGGCTGTCCTCCGCACCGTTGATGCCTTTGTGTGTGGGTGCCGCCGCCAACGCCGTCTGTACATCGCAGCCAACGAAAAATATCTCCCATCCACACTTTTGCTGCTGCCGCTCCAGCATCTCCCAAATCATTTTTTTCGTATAGGTCAGGCTGGCATTGTCCCCTCCATTCGTCCTGATGAACAGATAGGTCTTGGGGCGCTTGCTCTCTGCAAGCTGCGCATGGCAGGCATTGACGGTTGTTATAGTGCGGCCAATCGCATCGTACAACGCACAAGCACCCCGCACGTAATACTGCTCGGGATAAAGCTGTGCATAACCGATGGGAAGGCAATAATACAACAGTACATATTGGTCGTCAAACAATACTGTCGTAACATTGTAATCTCCCCGCCCATTCTGTAAAAGAAATGCATTATATTCCGCGATAACTTCTGCTTCTTTTCCTGCCATGTTGCTGCTCCTGTCAAGCAAAAAAATAATTTCTCTACTCATTGCCATGTATCTCCCCCAAACAGCTTTCTGTTTTTATTTTAGCTTCCCATAAAAAAATTTGGTCGCTGCTACGGCGACAAATTGGAGGAATCCATATGCTGCACCCCCAGCTCCTATCCGAGCTAGAAGAACTGTTGAGGCAAAAAGGGCTGCTGGAAAATGACCCGCAGTCCGAAATTGTTCCAAAGGCCCCTGTCTTTAGAGGTGCAGCCCCATCAATGCCTCTGGCCTGTCCAAACTGCGAAGAAGATGATAACACTTCATATTTTGACGACATCCTCGGTCTTCTTAACAATCGCGAAGCGGACGAGGGACGGAAACTGGAACAGTTTGTCGCCAACGAGCTGAAACCCAGTTTCCACACCCTTCTGTTCGGGTATATCGACAATATGGAACTTGCCGATACGGATGTTTACCGCCGCGCCGGTATCGACCGCCGTCTGTTCTCCAAAATCCGTTCCAACCCGAATTATCATCCTTCCAAGCAAACAGCGCTGGCATTATCATTGGCGCTTCATTTATCCAAAGAGCAAACTGAAGAAATGCTTGCTTCCGCCGGGCACGCCCTTTCCCAGAGCATGGTTCGAGATATTATCATTTTGTTCTGCATTGAACATCAGATTTATGACCTGCACGATGTCAATGAAATACTTGCCCATTTTGAGCAGCCTGTTTTCGGTGCAGTTTTATAAAACACAAAAAAAGGACCCGCTGACGCGGGTCCTTTTTCTTTTTCAAATGGTCGAAATATCCACCAGGTCCACATCCGCCAGCGTTTTGCCGCTGCGCAGGCATTTCACCAGCACCTGCGCCGTGTCGATGGCCGTCAGGCACGGAATGGAAAGCTCCACCGCCTTGCGGCGCATCTTTACACTGTCGTGGGAGGGAATGCGGCCCTTTGAGGACGTGGAGATCACATAGTCCACCAGCCCGCTTTCAAACAGGTCCATGATATTGGGCCGCGCCTCGCTGAGCTTGCGCACCTCGTTGCAGGCCACCATGTTCTGGCCCAGATAGTACGCCGTGCCGGACGTGCCGTACAGCTTGTACCCCATGTCCTTGAGCTGCCAGGCGATGTCCACCAGCTCGCGCTTGTCCGCGTCCTTTACCGTCAGGATAACGCATTTGCCCGGCGTGGGCTGCCGCAGGCTGTAGCCCGCGCCCACAAGGCCCTTGAGCAGCGCGTCCTCAAAGGTTTTGTCGATGCCCAGCACCTCGCCGGTGGATTTCATTTCCGGCCCCAGCTGGGTGTCCACATCGTGCAGCTTTTCGAAGCTGAACACCGGTACCTTTACGGCGCAGTAATCGCCCGTGGGATACAGGCCCGTGCCATAGCCCATGTCCCGCAGCTTTTCGCCCAGCATACAGCGCACGGCCAGCTCCACCATGGGCACGCCCGTCACCTTGCTGATGTACGGCACCGTGCGGCTGGAACGGGGGTTCACCTCAATGATGAACACCTCGTTGTTGTATACCACGAACTGGATATTCATCAGGCCCACCACGTTCAGCGCGCGGGCCAGACGGCCCGTATAATCCACAATGGTGCCCTTGATCTTCTGCTTGAGGTTCTGCGGCGGATACACCGAGATGGAGTCGCCCGAATGGATGCCCGCACGCTCGATGTGTTCCATCATACCCGGAATGAGGAAGTCCTCGCCGTCGCAGATGGCGTCCACCTCGCACTCGGTGCCCATCAGGTATTTGTCCACCAGCACCGGGTTCGACATATCCACATGGCTGGTGATGATGGCCATGTATTCCCTCACATCGTTCTCATTGTAGGCGATGATCATATTCTGTCCGCCCAGCACGTAGGACGGACGCAGCAGCACCGGGTAGCCCAGCTGTGCGCCGGCGGCCAGTGCCTCCTCACAGGTGAACACCGTGTGGCCCTGCGGGCGCGGAATGCCGCACTTTTCCAGCAGCGCGTCGAAACGCTCCCGGTCCTCCGCCTCGTCGATGGCGTCCGCACTGGTGCCCAGAATCTTCACACCCAGCTTTGTCAGGTGTTTTGTCAGCTTGATGGCCGTCTGGCCGCCGAACTGCACCACACAGGCCCATGGCTTTTCCGTGGCGATGATATGCTCCACGCTTTCTTCCGTGAGCGGGTCGAAATACAAACGGTCGCCGGTATCGAAGTCCGTGGAGACGGTCTCGGGGTTGTTGTTGACGATGACAGCCTCGCAGCCGTGGCTTTTCAGCACCCATGTGCAGTGCACGCTGCAATAATCGAACTCGATGCCCTGCCCGATGCGGATGGGGCCGCTGCCGAACACCAGCACCTTTTTCCTGTCGGAGGGGTGTTCCGCGATAAACTGCGCCGCTTCGTTCTCCTCGTCAAAAGTGGAATAGAAATACGGCGTTTTCGCACTGAACTCGGCCGCGCAGGTGTCCACCATCTTATAGGACGCGCGCAGCTTTTCACAGGGCAGCGCATCCAGTCCCGTCAGACGCAGCACGGTCTTGTCCAGGAAGCCCTGCATTTTTGCGGTGCGGTACAGCTCTTCCGTCAGTATGCCGCCTCGCAGCCCGGCCAGCGCAAGCTCTGTTTCGGCCAACCCTTGCAGCTTTGCCAAAAACCACGGGTCAATTTTAGTGATATTGTAAATCGTCTCAAACGACACGCCGCGCTTGATGGCCTCGTACACAACAAAAGAGCGGTCGGAATCGCACACATGCAGTTTTTCCACCACTTCTTCGTCCGTCAGCGCAGACAGCGTTTCCAGCGTGGGCGTTTCCAGCCCCAGCTCGATGCTCTGCACCGCTTTCATGAAGGCGTGTTCGAAGCTGTTGGCAATGGCCATCACCTCGCCCGTGGCCATCATCTGCGTGCCCAGGGATTTCTTGGCGTATACGAATTTGTCGAACGGCCATTTCGGGAACTTGACCACACAGTAATCCAGCGCGGGCTCGAAGCAGGCGCAGGTCTGCCCCGTGACGTCGTTGGTGATCTCGTCCAGCGAATAGCCGATAGCGATCTTCGCGGCCACCTTGGCGATGGGATAGCCCGTGGCCTTGCTGGCCAGCGCCGAGGAACGGGACACGCGGGGGTTCACCTCGATGACGGCGTATTCGAAGCTGTCGGGCTTTAAGGCAAACTGACAGTTGCAGCCGCCCTCAATGCCAAGCTCGGTGATGATATTCAGCGCCGAGGTGCGCAGCATCTGGTATTCCTTGTCGGAGAGCGTCTGGCTGGGCGCCACGACGATGGAATCGCCGGTGTGAACGCCCACGGGGTCAAAGTTTTCCATATTGCAGACGGTAATGACGTTGCCCTTTCCGTCGCGCATGACCTCGTATTCAATCTCCTTCCAGCCGGAGATGCATTTTTCAATGAGCACCTGATGGATGGGCGAAAGGCGCAGACCGTTGGTGCCGATCTCGTGCAGCTCCTCCACGGTCTCACAGATGCCGCCGCCCGTGCCGCCCATGGTGAACGCCGGGCGCACGATGACCGGGTAACCGATCTCGCCCGCGAACGCAAGCGCGTCGGACAGGCTCTCCACCACCTTGGAAGGGATAACCGGCTCGCCCAGCTTCTCCATGGTGTCCTTGAAGAGCTGGCGGTCCTCGGCGCGGTCGATGGTGTCGGGCTTCGCGCCCAGCAGGCGCACGCCGGCCTGCTCCAGATAACCGCTGCGGGCCAGCTCCATGGCCAGGTTCAGGCCCGTCTGGCCGCCCAGGTTCGGCAGGATGGAATCCGGCTTTTCCTTTTCAATGATGCGCTTCAGCACCGTCAGGGTCATCGGCTCCACATACACGCGGTCCGCGATGTCCGGGTCCGTCATAATGGTGGCGGGGTTGGAGTTGATGAGCACCACCTCGATGCCCTCGCTTTTCAGCGCGCGGCACGCCTGCGTGCCGGAGTAGTCGAACTCGGCGGCCTGGCCGATGATGATGGGACCGCTGCCGATGACGAGCACCTTTTTGATAGACGGGTCCTTTGGCATTTCAGCAGCCTCCTTTCATCATGGCGACAAAATCGTCGAACAGGTATTCGGTGTCCCTGGGGCCGCCGCAGGCCTCCGGGTGGAACTGCACCGTAAAGCAGGGGATGTTTTTATAGCGGATGCCCTCGGTGGTACCGTCGTTGGCGTTTACATGGCTCACCTCGGCCACGGCGGGGTCCACGGTACCGGCCACAACGGCATAGCCGTGGTTCTGGCTGGTTATGAACGTGCGGTCCTTGGCAAAATCCGTCACCGGCTGGTTCACCGCGGTGGCCGTATTTCAGTTTTTCCGTTTTTGCGCCCGTGGCAAGAGCCATGAGCTGGTGGCCCAGACAGATGCCGAAAACAGGCCGGCCCAGCGCCGCGATCTCCTTCAGGTTTTCAATGATCTTCACATTTTCGGCCGGGTCGCCCGGGCCGTTGGAGAGCATCACGCCGTCCACCTCCAGCGCCGCAAGCTCGGCCGCGGTGGTGCGTCCGGGCACCAGCGTCACCTTGCAGCCGCGTTTTACAAGATTGCGCAGGATGTTGCGTTTATAGCCGAAATCGAACAGCGCAACATGGTACTTTCCGTTTTCGTTAAATGTTTCCATACATTTTGTAGTAACGCTGTCCACCGCGTCCTTCACCGTATAGGCTTTGATCTTTTCCATCAAAGCGGCGTCGGCGCGCACGGCGTCCGCGCTCTTATATTCGGTGGTGAGCGCGCCGTTCATCACGCCGCTCTCGCGGATGATGCGCGTCAGGCGGCGGGTGTCCACGCCCGCGATGCCGATGATCCCCTGCTCCTTCAAAAATTCGTCCAGCGTTTTTTGGCAGCGGAAATTGGACGGCGTGCCGCACAACTCCCGCACGATGTAGCCGAAGGCCCAAATGCGCGCGGATTCGGCATCCTCGCCGTTCACGCCGTAGTTCCCCACCAGCGGATAGGTCTGTGTGATGATCTGGCCGTAATAGCTGGGGTCGGTGAGGGTTTCCTCGTAGCCGACCATGCCCGTGTTGAACACGACCTCGCCCACACTGGTACCGGCTGCGCCGAAGGCCCGGCCTTCGAACACCATGCCGTTCGCCAGCAGCAAATATGCTTTCATATGCGCTCCCCCTTTTTTCAAGCTCTGCGCGCTCACAGCGTCTGCCTGGCCTGTTCTTTCATCTTACGGCTGCCCAGATGCACCAGCGGCAGCTTTCCCTCTTTGCAGATGGGGCATTCCTCCGGCGCATAGTTGGGGAGGTCCAGCTTGGCGGCGCTGGCCAGGATGGGAATGGGCGAGGGCGCGTCCGCTTTGGTGCGGTCCACCACGCACACGATGCCCAGGCATTCGCCGCCGGCCTCCTCGATGACGCGCTTCGTCTCCAGAGAAGACACGCCCGTGGTCACCACATCCTCGGCGATGATACACTTTTCGCCCGGCCGGATGGAAAAGCGCTTGAGCGTCATCACATTGTCCACACGCTCGGTGAAGATAGCGCGTTTGCCCGTCTGGCGGGCCAGCTCGTAGGCGTACACGATGCCGCCCATGGCAGGGCCGACGATGACGTCCACGTCCAGTTCCCGCAGCTTTTCGGCCACGGGCTTCATGGCCGCGGCGCATTTTTCGGGGTACTGCTGCAGATACGCCATCTGGCAGTAGGCCGAGGAATGGCGGCCGGAGGACAGCAGGAAGTGGCCCTCCAGAAACGCGTCGCAGGACTTCAATATTTCAAGCACATCGTTCATGTGGATTCTCCTTTTTATTCCAATCAGATCTGTGTATTTTCGGCTTAGACCTGCGCGCAGCCGCGGATCTCCGCAAGGGAGCGCACACCGTGGCCCTGCATCCAGGCGGCGATGCCGTCGGTGATCTTTTCGCAGGCGCGCGGGTCGCTGAAATTGGCGGTGCCCACCTGCACGGCCGCCGCGCCGGCCATGATGAACTCCAGCGCGTCCCCGGCTGTGGCAATGCCGCCCAGCCCCACCACGGGCACCTGCACGGCCCTGCACACCTGATACACCATGCGCAGGGCGATGGGGCGGATGGCCGGGCCGGACAGCCCTGCAAACACATTGTTGAATACAGGGCGGCGTTTTTCCAGGTCAATGGCCATGGCCTGGAACGTGTTGACGAGGGAAAGCCCATCCGCGCCCGCCGCCTCGCAGGCAAGGGCCATTTCGGTGATGTTCTCCGCGTTGGGAGAGAGCTTCACGATAAGGGGCTTTTTCGTGCAGGCCCGCACGCGGGACACTACTTCCCGCGCGCTTTCCGCTTTCACGCCATAGGCGATTCCGCCCGCCTTCACGTTGGGGCAGCTGATGTTCAGTTCGATGAAGTCCACATTCGTTTCATCCAGCAGCCGCGCGCCCTCCTCGTAAGTCTCGATGGTGCTGCCGCCCAGATTCGCCAACACCGCGGGGCCAAGCTTTTTCATGCCGGGCAGCTCATACTCAATGAAATGCCCCACGCCGGGATTCTGCAGACCGATGGAGTTGATGAGCCCGGCAGGTGTCTCCCACAGACGCTCGCCCTCGTTTCCGTACTTGCCCTCCAGCGTCAGCCCCTTGCCGGAGATACCGCCCAGCTTTTTCATGTCCACGATGCCCGCGTACTCGCCGCCGAAGCCGAAGGTACCGGACGCGGCGATGACCGGGCTGCACAGCGTTTTGCCGCACAGGGTAACGTCAGTCAAGCTCATACAGCACGCTCCCTTCAAACACCGGCCCATCCTTGCAGACAGACACGCCGCCGTTTTTGCTCTTGCAGGTGCAGCCCAGACACGCGCCCACGCCGCAGGCCATCTTGGCCTCCCTGCTCACATATACGCGCACGCCCGCACGCAGACACATTTTGGCCACCTTTTCCATCATGATCTCCGGCCCGCAGGTACACACGGCGGTGTACTTCGCAGGGTCCAGCAGGTCCGTCACAAAGCCGTGGTGGCCGTGGCGGCCGGAATCCGTGGCGATGTGTACCGAACGGCACGCAGCGCTGAACGCGTCAACACGGTACGGCTCGTCCCGAAAGCCCGCATAAAGGTCCACGTCCACGCCCTGCGCGGCCAGCTCTGCCGCAAGCTGCAGCAGCGGCGCGGTGCCAATACCGCCGCCCACAACAGCGATCTTGCCGTTTTTGCCGCCTGCCGCCCGGGCGATCGCGGCCACATCAAATCCGTTGCCGCATGGGCCGGTCACCGTCAGGGTGTCGCCCTCTTTCAGGGCGGCCAGCTTCTGGGTTCCCTCACCCTTGACCTGATACAGGAAAGTCAGTGCGCCGGTCGCGGCGTCAAAATCATGCACGCTGATGGGGCGGGACAGGATGGGCGTTTCGTTGGCAGCCCAGGCGCGCAGCATAAAGAACTGCCCCGCCTTGGCCGGGCGGCTGGCATCCGGCCACTGCACCGTCAGGCAGCGGATATCCGCTGCAACGGTACTCTGGCGCAGGACCGTTACCTTACAGCTTGTTGCATTCACCCTGGATATCCTCCTTCATTCGCACGCATTCATTATAAGCAGCTTCATCAAAGGCAACGCCGGGCTGCTTTTTGTAAGCCAGCAAGATGCCGCGGCTGGAGTTGACCACACCGCCGTTGCTGTTGTTCATATACTGGGCAATATCGGCAGCTTTGCCGCCCTGTGCGCCGTAGCCGGGGATCAGGAAGAAGGTCTGGGGGTAAGCAGCGCGGATGGCGGTTGCTTCCTCGGTATGGGTGCCGCCGATGACCAGACCGATGCTGGAATAACCAGATTCGCCGATGTAATCCCTGCCCAGCTCGCTCAGGCTGTCGCCCACCAGGTCGTACACATGGCGGCCGTCCTCCAGCTTTTTATACTCAAAATCTTTTGCGCCGGGGTTGGAGGTGCGGCACAGTACAAACAGGCCCTTGCCCTGTTCCTTGCAGTACGGCAGGTAGGGGCTGATGGAATCCAGGCCCATATAGGGGGCCAGCGTGATGATATCAGCCTCAAAGTCGCCGGTAAAATGTGCCTTGGCGTACATCTCGGCGGTTTTGGCAATATCGCCGCGCTTGATATCGGCAATGACCGGCAGGCCGGTGGCGCGCACCATCTTCAGGGTTTCGGCGTAAGCGCGCATGCCATCCAGACCAAGGGATTCATAATAAGCGATCTGAACCTTGTAGCAGCCTGCGGAAGCCTTGGTAGCTTCTATAATGCGGCGGTTGAATTCCACCACATTTTCACCGGCAGTCTTGGTGTCGTCCACCACATCGGCGGGCAGGTAGCTGAACTCGGTATCCAGACCCACGCACACCGGGCCGTTGGCTGCCACGCTGGCATACAGTTTATCCATGTTGGTCATTGCTGTTCCTCCGTTTTCTGTATCAAAAAAGCTCGTTCTAACTTTTCTGCGGGTTACTGTTTATCTTTCTGGTAGGTCACTTTGCCGTCCTTGATGGTCATCATGACCTGGCCATAGAAGTTTTCGCCGTCATAAGGGCAGTTTTTGCTCTTACTGTGCAGCTCGTCCGCATGTACGGTAAACATGTGGTCGGTATCCACCAGAACAATATCGGCATCAAAGCCGGGCACCAGGCGGCCCTTATGCTCATCCAGGCCAAGCACCTGAGCGGGGCCGGAGCTCATCAAAAAGCTCAGCATTTCCAGCGGCAAGCCCTCCATGCGGCACAATTTGGTGTAGCACACGGCAAAGGCGGTTTCCAGCCCAACCATACCGGCAGCGCCCTTGGCCTTATCCTCGGCGCTGTGGGGGGCATGGTCGGTGCCGATGCAGCTGACTGTGCCATCCTTAATTGCCGTCACCAGGGCGGCCACATCGTCCGCCTTGCGGATGGGTGGGTTGACCTTATACTGCAGGCGGGAATCATCGAACCACAGGTGGTGCGGGGTCACTTCGCAGCTGACCATTGCACCGCGGCGGCGGCTCTGGCGCACCATATCCACAGATTCTTTGGTGGAAACATGGCACATATGCAGGCGGGTGCCGTAATATTCGGCCAGGTGGCAGTTGCGCACCGTCTCAATGTTTTCGGCCAGGCGGTAATCCCACGGGCTGATCTCGCGGTCCTCTGCGTGGGACATCACGGTCAGACCGCGCTCGGCTGCCACAGCAAACACGCGAGCCATCGTGGCGTTATTCATCACGCCGTTGCCGTCCTCGGTGATAAATTTGATATCATCCGGCAGGTCCAGCAGATGGTCAATGGTGTGGCCGTCAAAGTTTTTGGTAATGGAAACGGTCTGGTTGGCATCACACAGGCCAATCTCGCGCGCTTTCTCCTCCACCTCATGCACGATCTCTGCCGAGGAGCAGACCGGCTTGGTGTTGGGCATCAGGTTGACGAAAGTATATCCGCCTGCCGCTGCAGCCGCAGAGCCGGTGGCAATATCCTCTTTATATTCAAAGCCGGGGGTACGCCAATGGCAGTGGGTATCAATAAACGCGGGCAGAATGGTCAGCCCTTTTGCATTGATCACCTCGCCTGCTTCCGGCAGGTCGGTTCCGATTGCTCTAATTTTGCCGTCCGCGATCAGATAATCGCAGATGCGGCCCTCGTAGTCCCGTGCATTTTTAATCAGCATGGCTGGCCCTCCTTTTGGTGTGGGGTTGCAAGATTCTGTGTGAGAATTTGTGGTGGTTGTGGGCGCGGCAGGAACAGCCTATCCTCACGTTAAGTGCCAACTTTGCGCGGCGTGGCGATAGCTTGTTGGCGGTGGTGCGGGGTTTGCTGCTCCCCCAGCAGTAGGGCCAGGTTGTCTCCTCCACCCATTCGCCGCCTGTTCGGCGGCGGGTGAACAGAGGAACATCCTATCTCCGCGCCAAGTGCCGCCTGCGGCGGTTGCGCTCCGAAACGCGCCTGCGGGCGCAGCGCTCTGCGCTCCGGCTGTTTTTTGCACCGCGCTTCGCGCGATTGCGCGGCATAG
>OGRA01002736.1_pt1 | contig 14279 bp, 12 predicted proteins | sample 1553351 | NCBI WGS metagenome assembly OGRA01 (sample SAMEA2580056, study PRJEB22360) | human gut metagenome | biome: human gut; feature: human-associated habitat; material: faeces | place: Denmark | collected 2008/2010
CTGCCGAGGACACTGCGGAAACCGCCGACGCCGAATAAGCAGCGTTCAATCGTCGTAAAAATATCGGCGAATACAACGCAAGCACAACACGCGGAGTGTGGAATTGCATTTTTCCACACTCCGTACTAATATTTCGAGAGTTGTCTTGCTAAACAAGGTGACGCACATGGGGCTGTAGCTCAGTTGGTAGAGCGCTTCGTTCGCATCGAAGAGGTCGCGGTTTCGACTACCGTCAGCTCCACGAAGCCCGCTGCATTCATTCCACCGCAGCGGGCTTTTTCTTTTGTTTTCCGCGGTTTCCGGCATTTCTTGCGATTCCCATACGCACTTTCCAGCGCTCTTCGCACCGTGCATACGCCCGTCCGCACGCACGCACCGCGCCGTCCGCACCGGCCACGCAAACGCAACCCAGCCGAATCGCCATACATGCCGACTTCTAAAAAGCCATTTAACGGGGTCATTTTCGCGATTTTTACGATTTTAACCCCGTTAAAATCGCATTTTTCGCAAAACCCGTACGATAGTCCACGTCAAACAGTCCACACAAACCCAAAAATACGTTAAACTAGCGTTTTAACGGGGTCATTTTTGCAATTTTCGCAATTTTGACCCCGTTAAACCACATCTCAGGGATTATCGGTATCTAAAAAGTCACAAGGAGCACCACATGAGCACCTATCGCAGAGAGCACTATTTGGCCAAGCTCCGTCCTTTCTACAACGATTCCGGTCTCATCAAAGTAATCACCGGCATCCGCAGATGCGGCAAATCCAGCCTGCTCATCACAGTTCTCAACGAGCTCTTTGAGCAGGGAATCCCTGAAACCAATCTCATCTACCTCAACCTCGATCGCCGCGAATACCGTAATGTGACCACTCCGGACCAACTCGATCAACTCATCGAACAAGCCATGTCGAATGCCTACGGTGCAGGACTGCGTTATCTGTTCATCGATGAAGTACAGAACGTGAAAGGCTTCGAAACCGTCATCAACGGCTGGCGGGAGGAAGGTAATTGCTCCATTTTCATCACTGGCTCAAATTCCTATCTGCTGTCCGGAGAGCTTGCCACGAAACTTACCGGCCGCTATATCAAGCTGGAAATGTTCACCCTTTCCTTTCAGGAATACCTCGGCATGCGGAATTTCCTAAACAAACCGGAAATTCCGGTATCGCAAGCCTTCCGCGACTATCTCACATACGGCGGGTTCCCGAAATCGCTGGAATATGACGATCCCGACGCAAAAGCCGCATATATTCAAGACGTCATCGGGCAGATCTTCAACAAGGACATCACCGCCCACAAAAAAGTACGCAATCGCGATACTTTCACCCGTGTGCAGGACTATCTCATCAATAATTTCGCAGCGCCCACGAATCTTTCCGGCATTATCGCGTATCTGAAACACAGCGAAGGCATCAGCATCAAACGCGAAACGCTTTCCAGCTACGTCCGTCTGCTGGAAAGCGCCAAAATCCTCTACAAGTGTCCTCGCTTCGATCTGAAATCCCGCAAGTCGCTCAGGGGCGGGGAAAAATACTATCTTGCCGATCCCGGTATCCGGTTCGCCCGTAATACCGATACGCGAGTCAGCTACGGTCCGTCACTGGAGAACGCGCTATATACGCATCTGCGGTCGAAAGGCTATGACGTCAGCGTCGGCACCATCGGCAAACTTGAATGTGACTTCATTGTCCGAAAGCGCAACCAGTACGCCTATATCCAAGTGTCTATGAGCGTTCAGGATCCGCAGGTCGAGGAACGCGAATATCGCCCGTTCAGCAAATTGGCGGACGGGTATCCGAAATACCTGTTCACATTGGATCCGCTACCATTGCAGCGCGACGGCGTACGTCACCTCAATCTCATGGAATTTCTGCAAAACGACGGCGATATCGACTTCGATTAAACATTAATAATGGCGATTATGTCGTGTGGCGCGCCGGTTGTGCAGACGCACCACACGCATTGCGGAGGCGTCAGGCGTTGCGGCGGCGGATGTAGGCGTCGAGCGTGGCGGCGGTGATGCCGTCGTAGCCGTTGATTGAGGCAAACTGCGGGCCGTTGGAATTGTCGATGCGCATGAAGCCGGTCTGGCCGAGCGTGGTGGCACCGGATGCGGCCGCGGAGCGCAGGCCGGACATGGAATCCTCCACCGCGATGCAATACTTCATGTCTTCGGACGCGATGCCAAGCTTGCGGCCCGCCGCAAGATACGGTGCGGGCGACGGCTTCTTCTCGACATCGTCATCACCGCACACGTAACCGGCGAACGTGCCGGCCGGTGCCTGCGCGATCAGGTTTTCCGCCAGATGACGCGGCGATGTGGTGACAAGCATCGACGGCACGCCCGCCTCCTTCAGCGACAGCAGCACGTCTTCGACGCCATCGATCCACGGAATGCGTTCGAATTCCTTCTGCGCAACATAATCGATCATGCCCTTGCCGATTTCTTCGATCGACAGCTTGCAGCCGTGCTCCACCATGCGGCGGGCCACGTCCGGAACCGGCGTTCCGGAACCCTGCCAAGCGAGGTCCTCATCCCAGTATCCGCCGTGGTCGGCTGCGATTTTCAGCTCGCCTTCGTGCCAATACGGTTCGGAATCGATCAACGTGCCGTCCATGTCCCAGAACACGGCTTTGAGCATCAGCTTCGAAACTTCCTGGGCGCCGTTCTGGATACCGTTGTTCAGCTCGGTCATTACGTTTCCTCGCAATCGTTACGCTTCGTTCTCCGATAGCTACATTCTTCGTCAGCTACGACCATTTCAGCAGAGCGGCACGACGGAAGCGCTTCAGCGCGCAGAAAAAACAGGACGGTTCCATCAAGCCGGCCCGCCAATCGGTTCATACCAATCGGCTCGCACCAATCGGTTCACGCAAACCGACTCATGCACAAGCCAATTCGCGCAAGCCAACGCAGCAACCAACCCATAGCAACGGAGGCACTTGGAAATCCCCCAAGTGCCTCCGCAACGAACAACGCATCCGACGAAATCGGTCGGCCGCAATCGCAGCAATCCGTCATAGACCCCTTTTAGACGAATCGCAAGACTTGCGTGCGACTACTCCTGAGCCTCCTGCTCCTGAGCGGCCTTCTCGGCATTCTCCGCCTTCCAGCGGGCGATGCAACGCTCGACGCGCTTGTAGCCGATGATCTTCGGATCCAAGCCGGCCTCGCGGAAAATCGCGGCAGGCGAGCCACCCTCGGCATACCTGCGCATGCAGTCGTCACGGAATTCCTTGGAATAGCAAATTCGATACTGAGTGACTGATTCCACAGCATCGAGAGACCCCAGGTATTTGCGGGTCTTTGCGGTGAACGCAACTCTTGGCACTGTACGCTCCTAACCTTTCTGTATCCACCGCATGCCCTCCCCCGATTCTTCGCGGAAATAAGCAGTCATATTTCATCGAAGCTGTAGGCCAGCCGGAAGAAATACGAACTTCAACGCGGATACGTAATATTATTCCTCACAATAGAGACATCATTGCAAGACAGATGCGGCGTTATGAGTAGTTGCATACCAAAAATCGGGCATACCCCCGCGATATATGCCCGATTTTGCTGTTTTTTTAGATTTTTTTAGGGTTTTCCAGCGCTTTTCAGGAAAGTCAGCGAATGGGCTGTCAGCGAATTCCCCAAACTACCACTGACCTGGAGCCCATATCGTCCCCCTCTTCCGCACGTTCCGCCCGTACGGATTCGCGCGACGGAAGCTGCCGTGCATCGGCTCGCAGCTGCCTGCGCCACATGCGCGCGCGCTGGGACCGCTCGACTTCCACGATGCCACCGTCCGCGTCCGCGGCGAACACGCTGGAACCGGCCGGCTTGCGCAGTCGCTCCACTTGGCGGCGCAGCTCGCGGTTCTCCTCCTCAAGTTCGAGGATGCGCGTGATTCCAGCCAGGTTGATGCCCTCCTCCTGGCTGAGTTGCTGCGCCTGCGCGAGGCGGGAGATGTCGCGCAGCGAATAGCGTCGCGCGCCACCTTCCGTACGTTGCGGTACGACCAAGCCAAGGCGATCGTACTGGCGCAGCGTCTGCGGATGCACGTTGGCGAGCTCGCCGGCCGCACCGACCGAGAAGACGGGCAGCTCGATGTCGAAACCGACTTCGGCGGCACCGTCCAGGTCGGCCCGGCCGGCCACGATCGCCATGGCGCACATTTCATACAGCCGCTTGATCTGCCGTGCGGCGCGCGCTTGGGAGGCTTGGGAAGTCCGCGATGAGCGTGCCATGGCGGTCAGCGCTCCCGAGCGAGCTCGTCGGCGAAGTCACCGCATGCCTTGTCGAATTCCTTCGCGGCATGCTTGGCAACGAGGTTCGGATGCTCCGGAATGCGGATCTCCACACGACCGACCAAATCGCCGTTCTCGTGCGGATTCACCACGCCCTTGCCCGAAATGCGCACTTCCGCGCCGCTGGACGAGCCGGCGGGCACTTTGAAGGCGATTTCGTTTCCGTCGATGTCCTTCGCCGTCACTTTCGCGCCGTTCACGGCTTGGCTGACGGTGATGGGCAGCGGCATGATGATGTCACGTCCGCGCAGGGTGAATTTCGGGTCTTCGGCGACGGTGATATGCAGGTACAGATCGCCGTTTTTGCCGCCATTGCGGCCCGGCTTACCCTTACCGGTGAGACGGATCTTCTGCCCGTCGTGCACGCCGGCGGGGATGTGCGTCTTGAACTTCTTGCCGTCCGCGGACAGCGAAACCGTGGCTCCCTTGACGGCCTGGCGGAAGGTCAGGCGGATCTTGGAGTTGCGGTCCTCGCCGTTTTCCGGCTGCGGCTGCTCGTAATCGTCAGCGCCGTAGCGTTCGTAGGCGGAGCCTGCGCCCGGGCCGCCCGCACCGCCGCCGAACATCGAGAAGATGTCGTTGAGGTTCGGATTGCCGCCGCCATTGGTCTGGAAGCGGATACGCGAGCCATTGCCGCCCATGCCTGCGCCGCCGCCGAACATCGAGCCGAAGATGTCGGAGAACGCGCCCGCGTCGAAGCCGCCCTGGCCGGAACCGCCGGCGAAACGCGCGCCGCCCATGCCGAACTGGCGGATCGCATCGTATTTCTGACGATTCTCCTTGTTGCTCAGCACGTCGTACGCTTCGGAGATGTCCTTGAACTTCTCCTCCGCTTCCTTCGTCTTGTTCAGGTCGGGATGGTATTTGCGCGCCAGCTTGCGGTACGCTTTGGTGATTTCGGCGTCAGTGGCGTCTTTGGAGACACCGAGGACCTTATAGAAATCCTTGCTCAGCCATTCATTCTCAGCCATGATGTGCCTCCTTTCGTGAGGTTTTCATGCAGTAAAAAGTACAGTTTTTCAAACTTTCAAACAGTTGTCGTTGAACCGTTGTTTCAGATAATCGAAGGCCCCTCGTTTTTCAGAGGGGCCCGATTACTCGTCACATGCGTTTCGCGCGGATACGCGGATTGTGCGAATGCGCGATCAGTTCTGCGGAGAAGCCACGACCACACGGGCCGCGCGGATCACGCGGTCGCCGATGCGGTAGCCGGCTTCCACCACGGTGTCGACGGTTTCCTTCTCGGCATTCGGATCCGGCTTGTGCAGGATCGCGTCATGCTTCGTCGGGTCGAAATCCTCGCCCTTTTCGCCGAACTTCTCAACGCCGAACTTCTCGAACGCCTTGTCGATCTTGTTGGCGACGGCCTTGAACGAATCGTCCATTTCGCTGTGTTCGCGAATGCGGTCGATGTCGTCGAGGGCCGGCAGCAGGGCGGTCAGCACGTCGATGATGCCGTGCTGACGGAAGCGTTCCTGCTCCTTCTGCGCGCGGTTGCGGAAGTTGATGAACTCCGCGCGTTCGCGCTGCAGCGCCTCCAGATATTCGGCGGCTTCCTTCTTGGCCTGGCCAAGGGGGGTCAGCGTATCGTCGGCCTTGCCGTCGGCAGCGTCTGCCTTGTCAGCACCGTCAGCGGCAGCGGAATCGCCATTTTCTTGCGATTGCGCGGCAGCCGGCTGAGCTGCACCTTCCTGCGTTGCGCCAGCGGCGGCAGCGGCGGAATCGGCGGAAGCGCCGTCAGCAGCGGAAGCGGCGGCCGGGGCGGCCTGCCCGGACAGGTCATCCATGTCGGGCAGGTCGTTCAGGTACTCGTCCTTGTTGAAATCGGACATGATTACTTGTTGTCCTTGTCGTCATCGTCCACGACTTCGGCGTCAACCACGTCGTCGTCGGAGCCGTTGGAAGCGGAGCCAGCAGCGCCTGCGCCAGCAGCGCCGGCCGCACCGGCGGCGTCGGCGGCACCCTGCTGTGCGTAGAGGGCCTGGCCGATCTTCTGGGCGGAGGTCATCAGCTCGCTCTGGGCGGACTTGATCTTCTCGATGTCCTCACCCTTCAGGGCTTCCTTGAGCTCGTTGACCTTGTCGGTGACTTCCTTGGCCACGTCGTCGGAGAGCTTGTCCTTGTTGTCGTTGACGAGCTTCTCGGTCTGGTAGGCGAAGGACTCGGCCTGGTTGCGGGTCTCGGCGTCTTCCTTGCGCTTCTTGTCCTCGGCCTCGTGGGCTTCGGCTTCCTTGACCATGCGGTCGATCTCGTCCTTCGGCAGGCCGGAACCACCGGTGATGGTCATGGACTGTTCCTTGCCGGTGCCCTTGTCCTTGGCGGACACGTGCACGATGCCGTTGGCGTCGATGTCGAAGGTGACTTCGATCTGCGGGACGCCACGCGGAGCCGGAGCGATGCCGGTCAGTTCGAAGGTGCCCAGTGGCTTGTTGTCGCGAGCGAACTCACGCTCGCCCTGGTAGACCTGGATGAGCACGGACGGCTGGTTGTCTTCAGCGGTGGAGAAGACTTCGGAACGCTTCGTCGGGATGGCGGTGTTGCGCTCGATCAGCTTGGTCATGATGCCACCCTTGGTTTCGATGCCGAGGGACAGCGGGGTCACGTCGATAAGCAGGACGTCCTTACGGTCGCCCTTGATGACGCCGGACTGCACGGCTGCGCCGACGGCCACGACTTCATCCGGGTTCACGGACTGGTTGGCTTCCTTACCGCCGGTGAGCTCCTTGACGAGCTCCTTGACGGCCGGCATACGGGTGGAGCCACCGACGAGGACCACGTGGTCGATGTCGGAGACGCTGATGCCAGCGTCGCGCAGCACGTTGTTGAACGGGGTGCGGCAGCGGCCCAGCAGGTCGGAGGTCATTTCCTCGAAGTGCGCACGGGTCAGGGTCTCGTCCAGATGCACCGGGGTGCCGTCAGGGGTCATGGCCAGGTACTGCATGGAGATGGAGGTGCTGGTGGAGCTGGACAGTTCCTTCTTGGCCTGCTCGGCGGCTTCCTTCAGACGCTGCAGGGCGATCTTGTCCTTGCTCAGGTCAACGCCGTACTTGTTCTTGACTTCGCCGACGAGCCAGTCGATGATCTTCTGGTCCCAATCGTCGCCGCCCAGGTGGTTGTCGCCGTTGGTGGCCTGCACCTGGATGGTGGAGAAGCCGTCGTCGTCCTTGCCGATTTCCAGCAGGGACACATCGAAGGTGCCGCCGCCGAGGTCGAAGACCAGGATGGTTTCGTCTTCCTTGCCCTTTTCAAGGCCGTAGGCCAGTGCGGCTGCGGTCGGCTCGTTGATGATACGCAGAACGTTCAGGCCTGCGATGGTGCCGGCGTCCTTGGTGGCCTGACGCTGGGCGTCGTTGAAGTATGCCGGGCAGGTGATGACGGCGTCGGTGACCGGTTCGCCAAGATAGGCTTCGGCGTCGCGCTTAAGCTTCATCAGGACCTGGGCGGAAATCTCCTGCGGGGTCCACTTCTTGCCGTCGATCTCAACAGTCCAGTCGGTGCCCATGTGGCGCTTGACGGAGCTGATGGTGCGGTCGACGTTGGTAACGGCCTGGCGCTTGGCGACTTCGCCGACCAGAATCTCGCCGGACTTGCTGAAAGCCACGACCGACGGTGTGGTGCGAGCGCCTTCGGCGTTCACGATAACGGTGGGCTGGCCACCTTCAAGAGTTGCGATGCAGGAATTGGTAGTACCCAGATCGATGCCAACTGCGCGTCCCATAACTTGTCTCCTTTGTAGATAGGTTCGCTATACGTTCTTTTCGTTCTTCGCTCGAGTTTCGGATCGCCGTTTCCGGATTGCCGTCTCTCATGCTTTCCAAAACTTGAGCCTACACCACTCAACTTTGAATCGCAAGTTATTATTCCCGAAATCGCAAAAATTCTTGAGCACACCTCACTCAACTTTGCGCAAAACCCAAAACCGCCGGCGCTGGGGAGCATCTCAGCGGCGGCGGTTTCGGGGATTATCGGAGGTTATTCAGCCAATCAGCGGTCGTTCTTGGCGGCCTTCGCGGTCTTGATGAGCATCGCGACGGCAACCAGCATGGCGATCGCAACAGCCGCAGCCAGCACAGCGGTGCCGGTCTTGCCGAGCAGTGCGGCGCCAAACGGGCCGGCCTTCGTATCGTTGTTGACCTTGCCGGAAGCGATCACGCCGTTCTTGTCAGCGTTGCCAGCGCCCGGCTTGCCGTTGTTCTTATCGGCGGAGTTGGCGGCCGGAGCCTGGAAGTCGACGGTCACGGCCTTGCCGGACTGGCGGCCGGTGACGGTGAGCTTGTATTCGGAACCTTCGGTGACGCCGTCCAGCGCGATCGGAGTGGTCTGTGCGGTCTTGACGCGCACGCCGGAGAGCGGAGTGGAGGAATCGGACGCGGCCACGGTCTTGTCGTTCTTGTCCTTCAGCTCGTAGCTGAGCACAGCGTCGCCGTTGAAGCCATCGACGTCCGCGGTGAACTTACCGTCGGCAGCAGAGACCTTCACAGTGCCGTTGTCAGACAGTGCCTTCTGCGATTCGGTGGAAGTGGCCAGTCCCAGAGCGCCAGCGATGGTGTAGAAGTTGTCGGTCTGGTCGGTCAGGCCGATGACGCGCTGTGCGCCAGGGCCGGAAGCCGCGATACGCAGCTGGGTGCCGGTGTGCTCCATGTCGCCGCCGTTGTAGCCGCCGTCTGCATCGCGAGAATCGTCCTGGGCGGTGCCGTAGGAGACGACCATGTTGTTGCCATCAGCGGTCTTCAGCACGGTGGACAGTGCGTAAGCCGGCTGGGCGTTGAGGATCTGGGAGGTGTGCGCGTGGTCGGCGGTGACGATCACCAGCGTGTTCGTGAGGTCCACGTTCTGCATGGCGTAGGCAATGGCCTGGTCGAAGTCGTCGGTCTCGCCAATCTGGCCGCAGGCATTGCCTGCGTGGTCCTGCTTATCGATCGAGGCGCCCTCGACCTGCAGGAAGAAGCCGTTCTTCTGGCCGTTCGGGTTGTCGTTCAGCAAATCGAGCGCCTTCTTGGTCATGTCCTTGAGCGAGGAGCCCTGGTTGCCGAGCCAATTGGCGTTCGGCGTGCACACGGTCGGGTTGGCGTCCTTGGCCGGATCCTTGGCGGTGGCCTTGGACGGGTCGAACTTGGTCGGCATGTTGCCGTCACTCATCAGGGCGAGCACTGGCTGGCCGTCCTTGTACTGCAGGGCGTTCATCGCGGCCGGATCGTTCTCGACGGTCTGGAAGCCCATTTCCTTGGCCTGCTCCCACACAGTCTTGCCCTTGTATTCACCGCCCTGCACGGTCTGACGGAAGTACTTGGAACCACCGCCGATGGTTACGTCGGCGCGGGTGTCGAGCAGCTGCTCGGAGATGGAGCCGATGCCGCCGTTTTTCCTTAAGCTGGTTGATGAGGCACTGCTTGGAGGCATTGTTGGACGTGCCGTCGGTCTTGCCCTGTGGGCCGTAGCAGGCACGTTCGGACGAATGCGATTCCAGCACGGCCGGGGTAGCATCCTGGATTTCGGCGGTGGTCACATTGCCGGTGGCTTTGCCGGCCGCCTTGGCCAGCTCGAAGAGGTTCAGCTGCGGATTGCCGTAAATATCAACGTCAACGGCGTTGTTGTAGGTCTTGGTGCCGGTGGCCCATGTGGAACCGGATGCGGAGGAATCGGTTACGGGGGTAAGCTTGCCCGGATTGGGGTTGGCGACCAGCTTGCCGTCGCCATCCTTGCCGACGGCGCTGTCCTTCCTGCCGTTGCCGACCGAGAAGGTCGTGTACTGGCCGGTGCCCGCCTGCACGTCGCCGAGCGCGCTCGGCTGGCCGACCGCGTCGAGACCTTCGAAGTGGCCGTTGGCGCCCTTCAGATAGTCGCGGGCGACGGTGATTTCCGAATCGCCCATGCCGTCGCCGATGAACAGCACCACATTCTTGGCTTTTTTGTTGCCGATAGCTGCGATGCGCTGCGCGCCGCCGTGTTGCGCCAGTTCCGCAACGGACTTGCCGTTGGGGCTGTAGGTGGTGTCGGCCGCGAGCGCCGGTGCGGCGAGCGCGCCGAGCGTCGCTACGGATGCGACCGCTGCGATCGCGCCCTTCAAAGCTTTGTGCTTGCTCATGTTTCTTCTTTCTTCCATGCAGTTTCTTCCGTGCCGTCCAACCTGCCGTTTCGGTTGCGCCCGTTAGGTAACGCCCGTTTCGACCATGTTTTCCGGCTGCGCGGAACCTTTCCGCGGCTGCATTGCTTGGATCTTTCGATGCCACCGCCCACGCTATGCGCCGCAAGCCAACGCACACCGCACTACAGAAGAACGACAGATGAACACTCATCGCCATATGATGACCGCAACATATCCACCGCATGAACAGGGGGAATACGGCCAATAAAATCGCCATATTCCGTCAAACAACACCCCCACCGCACCCCACAAGCCAAAATCCCCCACTGGCTGGATAAATCCAACCTCTCAGACCCCACTCACACGCCAAAAATCCCAGTGACTGGATAAAAACCACCTCTGACGCACCACTCACGCGACTAAATCATCCAGCCACTGGGAAAAATGCCCGCGCCACTCAGCCCCGCGCAACCCGCGCCGCACGCGTGGCCTTTACGGCCACGAACACGGACCGCACCAGCAGCACGCACAGATAGCAGGCGAACATAATCGCCCCAACTCGTGGCGAAACCTCCCCCGCAATCCACGTGCCGAGCGGCGCGGTCACGGCCGCGGTCACACCAATAATCAGCGCGGTTTTCACATGCGCTAGCCTGCGCTTCAAGTTCGCCGCGCTGGTCGTGATCGAATTCGGAAACATTGCCAGCAGCGAAGTGCCGCGCGCAATCAAATCGGACGCGCCAAACAGCATCGACAGCGACGGCACCGCAAGCGCACCGCCCCCGATGCCCAGCAGTCCCGCCAACGTGCCGATGATCACGCCCAGCAACGCCAGGCAGATGCCGGTCGTTACGCTCATGGCGATCTGGTGGTCGCGCGACGGAACGAAACTCACCTGATTGATCACCACAAACACGAGAAACGCTACGAAAATCCACCGCAGCACCAATTCCGGCAGCCGTGACAGCAGCCAACTGCCGATCTGTCCGCCAATGAACATGCCGCAGAACAGCAGAGCTGCGGCGAGCCAGTCGACGTGCCCGCCGGTCGCGTACGAAATGACGCCGGAAATGGAGGTCGGCACGATCGCCAGCATGGACGTGGCGGCCGCGTTGCGTTGAGATAGCCCCAGCCAGACGAGCGCGGGCACGATCACCGTGCCGCCGCCAATGCCGAACATGCCGGACAGCACACCCACCAGCAGTCCGACGGCGACCAGCACCACGATTCCGCGCGCCGATTCGTCCAGCCCTGCCGGGTCGTTGCCGAACAGCCGATCCGCTTTTCTCCAATCGCCGCTCACCTTGCCGCCCACAGCCGATTCCTTTCCGCGTATTTCCACGCCCGATACTAGCTATTCGCGGCACGTCGCCGCCCGTTGGTTTCATATTCCGCCCACGCGGCATCCGTCGTCATGCACGACGCCACGGCCGCCCCGTATATGTGCCCACGCGGCATCCCCCCGCACGCATACCAGCCACGTTGTCCGGAAGAAGCAATGCGGCACGGCGGGTCTATGACTAGCCCCGCACGCCGGAGGAGTGGCGCGGGCCACCAGCACCAGCACCCTCTCGCCCACCGGTCAGTGCGGCACCGGCCACGCGACCGTGCCGCACGAGCCACGACCGCCGCCACAGCCCAGCGAGCCGCACGAGAGCACAGCCCGCCACAAATACAAGCAACCCCACAACAGCAGCCGCCACAGCCGTCATCTCCCCCGGCTCGTCGTATTGCGTGGTGTCCGGGACCTTCGGGTTCGGAATCCTGTGGCCGCGCACCAGCAGCCGGTGTGAGTTCACTCCGTATGGCGTGCAGGTGATCAGTGTCGCGTAGTCGGCGCCCGGCTCGATGTTGAGTTTGCTGATTTCGCTCGGCAGCACCACTGAGATCTGGTCCACTTGGTACGTGTAGGTTTCGTCGAGCACGTGGAATGCGAACGTGTCGCCTTTTTTCAGTTCGTCGAGGCCGGTGAGCAGTCGCGCGGATGGCAGTCCGGTGTGTCCGGAGACTACCGCGTGCGTGGTCGCTCCGCCTACTGGCAGCGAGGTTCCGGCCAGGTGTCCGGCGGCGATTTGCAGTACGCCGTCGCTGGTGCCGTGGTATACGGGCAGTTTCACTTTGATGCGCGGTATGGTCACGTACCCCATGATGCCGGTGCCGGTCACGTCGAGCGTTTCATCATATTCGCGCTTCTGTGCGTCGGTCATGTGCCACCGGTCGCCGTTCGCGGCGAGCCGTTCGTTGTATTCGTGCGCCGCTTTCAGCATGGCTTTGCGTTCGGCGCCGGACATGTCTTTGGTTTGTTCCACGTAGCCTGCTACGGCGTATGACTGGTGCATGCGGTTCCACCAGTCGCTGAATGTCGGATACGCGATGAGACCCAGCGCACCGATCATGGCGATTGCGGAGATGGCAATCATCACATTGAGCAGCGCATTCGATTTCTTATGCTTGGCAGCCGGTTTAACCTGCGCACCCGGTTTAACCTGCGCATCCAATTCGACTTGCGCAGCTGGCTTGGCGTCCGATTCATCCGTCACGTTATTTATGCTACGCCCGCTTCCGCAAAGCCGTCTTGGCAACGATCAGCAGCACCAAGCCCGCGCCCAAGATGGCCACGGCAATCCAAGCGGCCTGCTGCACGTCGGCGCCGGTGTGCGGCTGGTCCGGCGTGGTGGGTGGCGTGTGCGTGTTGGTGATTTCAGTGGAGTCGCCTTCCACATCGGAGATGGTGGTGTAGCCGTCGGGCACCGCCGCTTCGACCACGGTCCATTCGTGGTCCGCGTCGAGCGCTGTCCACGAATGCGTCCACTTGTTGGACTCGTCCAGTTTCACGTTTTCCACGGGCTCGCCGTCGCGCAGGAGTTTCACGGTGATGGATTCGGGGCGCTTGCCGTCGGAATTGTTCCGGTCATTCCAGATTTTGCGCACGGTGCGTTCCACGGTTTTCGGCGGTTGCGCCACACATTCGGTTTTCGGTTCGATACTCAGCACACGCGACCCGCCGGAGACGCCGTCTTCGGGCACTGCGACGAGCATGCTGCCGGAAGAGCACGTCCATGTCTGGTTCTTTCCGGAAGCGTTGGTGACCTTCACGTCAACGCTGTCGGACACGGCCAGGTACAAGCCGTCGGACAGTCCGGTGAAGGTCAGGTGTCCGGAAGCGTTGGTGACACCGGTTGCCGTGGCGTCGGGTTGGTTCACTGCGATGAGTCCGGCGAGCGTGTTGGCCATGTCTCGCCACACCTGCGCGTCCTTGCCGGTCATCTTCGACCAGTCGACGGGGTAGGCGGTGGAGTCGGTGAACGGTGCGACGGGCTCGAAGGTGGCACCGCCGCTTGCCGGGATCTGCCCGACTTTGTAGAGGTTGAAGCTGGCGTCCGAAATGGCGAAGTTGGTAGAATCGTCGGACGTTTCGGAATCCGAGCTCTTATGGTGGTACGAAATGGCGATGCTGCCGCTGGCAGAGTCTGTTGTTGGCGCCGCGACGGCATCGCGAGTAGTGAATGCACAGGCTGCCGCGGCGAATGTGGCGGCGATTGCGCAGCATGCGGCGATGACGCGGCTTGCGATCGTGCGTTCCTTCATTGCCGACCCCTCTTCTGTGGATTGGAAAGTAAGCATGTTTGATTCGCCCCCAACGGCAAACCGGAAAATATGGGGGCCAGGCTGGATGCTCAAGAAATTAGGCAGTTTACAAGGGATTTGAGGTGATCCAGCCCAGCATATGTGGGTTCAGTTATTTAATTTTGGTTTTAGTTTTTAAATTATGTATTGCGATTCCCGTAAGCCGCTGCTGACTTGCGTCAACGCGGCTCACGGGTTTCGCATGGTTACTTCAGATTCTTATGGAATCCGGAGGATCAGGCGTTGCGACGACGCAGAGCCATCACCA
>OGRA01002756.1_pt1 | contig 14199 bp, 10 predicted proteins | sample 1553351 | NCBI WGS metagenome assembly OGRA01 (sample SAMEA2580056, study PRJEB22360) | human gut metagenome | biome: human gut; feature: human-associated habitat; material: faeces | place: Denmark | collected 2008/2010
CGTCGAGCACGACGAAGGTGATGACGAACAGCACGATGAACAGCGTGGTGTTGACATTCACCAGACCGAACATGCCGCTGAAGACGATGGCGAGCAGCACGGCCGAGACGGCACCGCCGATGAACTGCCAAGGACGGAAGCGTCCCCACTTGGTGGTGGTGTTGTCGACGATGTTGCCCAGCAACGGGTCGATGAAGATTTCTGCGATACGGATAATCACCACAAGGCTGGTGATGACACCGATAAGCTTGGCCGCCAACGCCTTGTCGACGCCGGAGAACAGGCAGCTGGTCACGTACACGACAAAGTACGTGCTCATAGCGTTGTAGAAGGCAGACTGGCCCAAGTTACCGCATGCGTAGGCGATGCGCTGGCCGAGCTTCCCCTTGCGGACTCCACCGTCCGCGGCTGTTGCGTTGCTCATTTTTCTTCTCCTCTAAGATAGTTGGAGCTGAGATCACCCATTGATCTTGTATTGCAACTATACGCCGTTTTATAAACGGAAGTAAAAAACATTAGTAATCAAGGCTTTTACCGGCGTGTTGCAATAGTTTCCATAACGCAAAGCCTATCTGTCACCGACTTAAACATATTTATGGGAGTGCTTGAAAAACAGAGGAAACCGTGGCGGTAAATACGATTTGCTTTTTCAGTAAAAAACATTTATCATTACTAGTAAAGGAAGTTTAGCTTCCACATCATTCACAACGAAGTAATGAAAGAAAGCAGGAAACATGACAAACAGCAATCGTGTTGAGCACGCATCCGAGACGTGGCTGACCGACGCGACTGTGTTCGAAGTCAACCGCACGCCGGCTCATTCCAACCACAAGTGTTTCACACATGATCCGCAGAGTGGTAAGTATACCGATCTCACTCAAAGCCTTGACGGAGAATGGCGCGTCGAAATCGTACAGGCTTCCGACATCGACTTCAACGAAGAGCCATTCGTTGCAGAAAACTTCGATGATTCCGCTTTCTGCCGCGCCCAGGTTCCGGGCCATCTGCAGATGGCAGGCCTGCTGAAGAACAAGTACGTGAATATCCAGTATCCGTGGGACGGCCACGAGAACCCGCTGGAGCCGAATGTTCCGGAAAACAATCACGTGGCGCTCTACCGCAGGAAGTTCGTTGTGTCCAAGCATCTTGCGGACACCAAGGAGTCCGGAGGAAGCGTCTCCATCGTCTTCCATGGAATGGCAACCGCAATCTACGTGTGGGTCAACGGCCTGTTCGCAGGTTATGGCGAGGACGGATTCACTCCCAACGAGTTTGACATCACCGACCTGCTGCATGACGGAGAGAACGTCGTGGCGGTCGCCTGCTACGAGTACTCCAGTGCATCCTGGCTTGAAGACCAGGACTTCTGGCGTCTGCACGGTCTGTTCCGTTCCGTCGAACTGACGGCGCAGCCCCACGTCCATGTCGAGAACATGCAGCTCGAAGCCGATTGGGACGCCGAGTCCGGCACCGCCTCTCTTGACGCCGCATTGTCCGTGCGCAACGCCTCCGATGCCGCTACCATCTCGGCCACGTTGAAGGATTCCGAAGGCAATGTGGTATGGGAAACCTCGGCCTGTGCCAACGCCGATACCAAGATCGCCAGCGGATCCCTGCAGGGCCTCGAGCCGTGGAGCGCTGAAAACCCGTCACTATATGAATTCAATGTCACCATCATCGACCATGCCGGCAACATCGTCGAAGCCGTCGTTCAGAAGGTCGGCTTCCGTCGCTTCCGCATTGAAAACGGCATCATGACCCTTAACGGCAAGCGCGTCGTGTTCAAGGGCGCGGACCGTCACGAGTTCGACGCCAAGCGCGGCCGTTCCATCACCGAGCAGGACATGATCGATGATGTGATTTTCTGCAAGCGTCACAACATCAACGCCATCCGCACCTCGCATTATCCGAACCAGGAACGTTGGTACGATCTGTGCGATGAATACGGCATCTACCTGATCGATGAGACCAATCTCGAAACCCATGGCAGCTGGTGCCTGCCCGGAGACGTGGTCACCGCCGAAACCGCGGTTCCAGGAAGCAAGGTACATTGGGAAGGCGCCTGCGTCGACCGTATCAACAGCATGATGCGCCGCGACTACAACCACCCGAGCGTGGTCATTTGGTCCCTCGGCAACGAGTCCTACACCGGCGATGTGTTCCGCGCCATGTACAAGCACGCGCACGATATCGACCCGAACCGCCCCGTGCATTACGAAGGCGTGACGAAGAACCACGACTACGACGACGTGACCGACATCGAAACCCGCATGTACGCGCATGCCGATGTGGTTGAGGAATATCTCAAGAACGATCCGCAGAAGCCGTACATCTCCTGCGAGTACATGCACGCAATGGGCAACTCGGTCGGCAATCTGGACGAATACACGGCACTGGAGCGCTACCCGCACTACCAAGGTGGCTTCATCTGGGACTTCATCGACCAGGCGATCTATGCCACCCAGCCGGACGGCTCCACCCGTCTGTGCTATGGCGGAGACTTCGGCGATCGTCCGAGCGATTACGAGTTCTCCGGCAACGGACTGGTCTTCGCCGACCGTACTCCCGCGCCGAAGGCCCAGGAAGTCAAGCAGCTGTACTCCAACGTCCATATCGACGTGACCGATCGCTCGGTGTCCATCAAGAACGACAACCTGTTCATCTCGACCGGCGGATACCAGTTCGTGCTGCGCATCCTCGCTGACGGAGAGCCGGTGTGGCAGTCCGAGCGCCGCTTCGACGTGCCCGCCGATTCGACATGCACGTTCGATGTCGAATGGCCGGTGGATCTCTATCGCGCCAATGCCGATGAACTGGTGCTTGAAGTGTCCCAGCGCCTCGCCGAGGCGACCGATTGGGCTCCTGCCGGATACGAACTCGCCTTCGGCCAGACTATTGTGGCTGGAACGAAGGTAGCTGAAGACGCGGCCCTGCCTGCGGACGGCATCGTCACTGTTGGCCGTTGGAACGCGGGTGTTCAGGGTTCCGGACGAGAGATTCTTCTTTCTCGCACTCAAGGCGGCTTGGTCTCCTACACGTTCAACGGTCACGAATTCGTGCTGCGTCGCCCGGCAATCACCACATTCCGTGCGCTGACAGACAACGACCGTGGCGCCGGCCATGGATTCGAGCGAGCCCAGTGGATGGTGGCCGGACGCTATGCCCGTTGCGTGGACAATGTCATCGAACAGGTCGATGAAGACACGCTCAAGGCCGTATACACGTATGAGCTTGCCACACCGCAATGCACCAAGGTCACCGTCGGATACACCGCTGATACCACTGGCCGTCTGAACCTGCATGTGGAATATCCGGGCGAGTCCGGCGAGCTGCCCACCATTCCTGCGTTCGGCATCGAATGGACTCTGCCGGTCCAGTATTCGAATCTACGTTTCTTCGGCGCGGGCCCCGAGGAAACGTATCAGGATCGCAAGCACGCCAAGCTGGGCGTGTGGAGCACCGACGCGTTCAAGGACCATGCTCCGTATCTCATGCCGCAGGAGACAGGCAACCACGAGGAGGTCCGTTGGGCGGAGATCACCGACGAAAATGGACACGGCCTGCGAGTCAGCCGCGCGAATGGTGCCGCACCGTTCGCTGTGAGCCTGCAGCCGTATTCCAGCTTCATGATTGAAGAAGCCCAGCACCAGGACGAGTTGCCGACTCCGAAGCACATGTTCCTCCGTGTGCTCGCCGCGCAGATGGGTGTCGGAGGCGACGATTCCTGGATGTCGCCGGTCCACTCCCAGTATCACATCCCCGCCGATCAGCCGATCAGCCTCGATGTCAATCTCGAACTGATCTGACGATCGGATAGCGTGTCCCTCCTCTACTCCTTCCCGTAGAGGAGGGACGGCATCGTCTTACAAGGTTCCTTACCTTGGATTAACCGGCGACGATGCCCATAACGCAGAGGCCGCGGCATGGATTCATGTTTTTCCGCATGCCGCGGCCTCTGCTCATATCAGGAGAAGAGGCCTGATGTCCAGCCGCGAGGATTGGACATCAGGCCTCTTTCGTATGGTTTTCATAAAGAGGGCACGAAACTGTCCCTGACCACCAGTTTTGTGGAAAGCCTCATGTGCTGGTTTACGGATCGTCTGGTGGACAGCGCTTCCGACAGCATAAACACCGCGGCCTTGGCTAATTCATCTTTGTTGATGTCGTACGATGACAACGCGGGCGAGGTATACTCCGCTATCTCTTGGTTGTTGATGCTGACCATGCGTATATCTCTCGGCACTAGGATCCCAGCGGATGCAAACGCTTGAAGCACGCCGACCGCAATCGGATCGGCGGCAATGACGACGGCATCCGGAAGGTCATTACTGTGCATTTGTATGAGCCTTTTACCGAGAGCTCGTCCGTTCTCCATGGTGAACGGTCCTTCCTCCAAGACAAGACCGTTGATGTCAAGTCCGAGACGCACTGCCCAATTCCGGAACGCGAACGCACGAGGATCTTCCGGATACTCATGATCACCCATAATGTTCCCGACTCCGCCGATGAAGGCTATGCGTCGGTTTCCGGAGGCGATCAGCGTATCCAACGCGTCCAAAACGGTTTGTTCCAAATCCGGTTGCACCGAATCAAACAAGTCCGGTGCCGGATTAATATCGATGAACACTCCATGCTGAAAAGCCTCATGCAATCGTAGGAGCACAGCCTTCTCAAACGGTGCCGGACCGATTGAAATAAAACCAGCATACTTGCCCTTATTCTTGATAAGATCGTTCACATTACGATACTCAGTTACATGCATGCGCTCATCTTCCGCATGCTGGTAGAGGGATGTCTTGAGCTCGTTGAAGTACATGTCTTGCAGACCCTTGTCCGGAACGGCATTGTCCAGCAGGGCGATGTCCTGAGGAATGGTGACACGCTGGTATCGTGGCACATTCTCATATCCCAATTCAAGACTGGCGTTCAGAACTTTTTGACGGGTAGCCTCCTTGACCGACAGCGAGGGATCGTCATTGAGTATCCTCGATACGGTTGCAGGAGAGAATCCAGCCCTTTCTGCAATCTCCCTGATTGTAGCCATGACAATCTACCTCCTCTTGGCAGATGAAAGCTAAACAAATTTAGTAACAAGTTTATCATGTTTCACTTTAGAAATTCATTGGAAAATGGCGGGAAGCTCTTTTTCCATCAAAAAAAGATTGCGGACCGTCCCCCCTATTAGGAAAGATGGTCCGCAACATTTCGTAACGGATATAACGCAATACGTTAACGCCGGACAGATCCCTTGAATGGCTTATCCGGAGACAGTGCGACACGTCCCATATCGGCCCCCAGAACGTTTAGCGCAATCTCCGTGGTCTTCGAACAGCGCAACGCATATTCCACCATCTGATCCGTCCAGGTCGCATCCACTTGGATTCCACCTCTTGCACGGAGCGCATGGAAGCTTCCCTCATGCCAATCCTCCGGCAGGGCCGGAAGAACGCGAATCTAGCCATCATGGCTTTGGACAAGCATCTCCGACAGGACCACCGGGAACCCAAGGTTTCCGTCGATCTGGAACGGCGGGTGGGCGCATAATCCGCTGTCGTACACGCCTCCGCCCAGCAGATTGGTTTCAGCGTTCGCATCCACCGGCCGCAGGAACATGCCTATGATTCGCTTGTCGTGTTCCACATCACGCAGACGCGCCCACATGAACGTTGGCATCACCCATCTGGAACGTTTCACCGGCAAGTGCCCTTGCAAAATCCAGCTGGCGTTTCATGCTCTCACTGCCACCTGCAGGGGTCGAATACCGAATACGGGCCGTTCCGAATGGCTCGTAAATCTGCTCGTCCTTTTCCTGCAGTGTGGCTTCCTTGATGATTCGCGTGGCGGCGGTGTAGTACTCGTCGAATCCGGACAGCACGCTGAACGATGGATTCACCTTACGAACGGCAGCGATGACCTTCCTGGTGTGGCTGATGGTGTCGACGGTGTCCTTGATGCCGATGATGTTCTGATTCTCCGCTGCGAGATCCGCCACCAGCTCAGGGGTGAGGTCGTTGCCCGTCCTGGCTGGGAAGTTGTACAGGATGACCGGCAGCGTCGTTGCCTTGGCCACCGCAGAGAAGTAGCGCTTCGCGCAATCCGGGGATGGCCCGAAATAGTACGGGGATACAGCAACCAACGCGTCAGCTCCGGCTGCTTCGCTTTCCGCCGCCAATGTTCTCACATTGTCTAGGTTGGTGTCCCCCACTCCGACGAGCACCTTCATGCGTCCAGCGACTTTAGAGACTGCGAAACGCACCGCTTCCGCCTTCGTCTTGACATCGATGGCATAGAATTCTCCGATGCTGCCGAACAGCAGCACACCGTCGATGCCCGCGTCGATGAGATGATCAAGATGCTTGCCCCAATTGTCGTAGTCAATGGTCCCATCCGCGTTCGTGATGGTGATGGAGGGGCAGAACACGCCTTCGAATTGGGCGTTACGAGTCATGATATTTTCCTTTCGACGATATGGCAGGCGTTCCGCGTATTATTGAAGAAGAAGTCGTCGTTCCGAAACAGTTGCTTGTGAGGAAAGGAACATCCAATGTCTGAAGTCATCATCGTCAAGAACGAGGCCGAAGCCGGTGCGATATACGGACGGGCCGTGGCAGATCTAATCAAAGCCAAGCCGAACGCCGTGCTTGGACTCGCCACAGGATCGAGCCCACTCGCCGCTTATCAGTCGCTTGCACGAATCGTAAAGGACGAGCATGTGGACGTCTCGCACGTGCGCGGATTCGCTTTGGACGAATACCTCGGCATTCCGCTCGACCATCCACAGTCCTATCATTCGACGATTCATCGCACGGTGGTTGAACCACTGGGATTGAATCCCGAACTGGTGCATGTTCCCGGCGATTCGTTGGAGGGCGCACCACTTTCGGACGGTGAACGCATCGCACAAGCGGGACCGGCCTACGACGAGGCGATTGCAGCTGCCGGCGGCATCGACGTGCAGATTCTCGGCATCGGCACCGACGGCCATGTCGGATTCAACGAGCCAGGCTCATCGCTCGCCTCCGGAACCCGAGTCAAGACATTGGTGGAACAGACCCGAATCGATAATGCGCGCTTCTTCGACAACGACATCAACAAGGTGCCGACGCATTGCATCACTCAAGGCATCGGCACGATTCTTAAAGCACGGCATCTCGTGCTACTCGCCTTCGGATCCGGCAAAGCCGAAGCAGTGGCGGAAACCATCGAAGGTGGTGTGAGCGCGTTCTGCCCGGCGAGTGCGCTGCAATTGCACCCACATGCGACCATCATCATCGACGAGGAAGCCGCCTCACGCCTTCGTCATAAAGACTATTACCGTTACGTCTATGCACATAAACCGCAATGGCAGACCATCTAAGGCTTACCTGACCATTACCCATTGTGCAGGGGTTTGCGAAACCTGATCCACAAACCCCTCTTCCCATATTCGAGAGAAAGAAGATCATGGAAGAACAGCGAAAACAAGAGACCAGCCGAATTACCGGATTATTCCAAGACGAGGCAGCTCCTTTCGCTATTTGCGGAGCAAAAAAGATTGACGCACAAGGCGTTCTCAACCACACATGGCTCGTTTCCGACGGGCATTCAATCGTTGCGACCGGAACCATGAAACCTGATTTTGAAGCCGCATGCCGTCGGTTCGGCATCAACGATTCCCATGTGGTGGATGCCGGCGAATCCATAATGACTCCAGGATACGTGGATATCCATGCCCATGGCGCATGGGGCAAGTCATTCGATGATGGCTCGGAGGGCATCAGAACAGCCAGGGCGGGGCATCTGGTTCACGGCACCACCAGGCAGGTGCTGAGCCTGATCACCAATCCGATCGACGAGATCTGCGGCAACCTACGAACGGTGCACGACGAGATGGCAACTCGCCCCGATATTCTGGGCGCCCATTTGGAAGGCCCTTTCCTGTCTCCGTCCAGAAAAGGCGCCCATGATCCGAACTGCCTCATCGACCCCACGCCGGACCATGTCGAAGAGCTGCTGCACGCCGCAAACGGATGCCTGAGGCAAATCACCATTGCACCGGAACTGCCACATGGTCTTGATGCCATTCGACGTTTCGCTGCAGCTGGCGTGGTGCCGGCCGTCGGACATTGCGACGCCGACTACAGCATGGCGAAAAAAGGATTTGATGCCGGCGCCGGAATCATGACCCACATGTTCAATGCAATGAACGGCCTTCATCATCGCAATCCAGGACCAATTCCGGCTGCAGTCGAAGACTCGCGGGTCATCATCGAGCTCATCAACGATGGATTCCATGTGCAGAACCCCATGGTGAAACTTGGATTCGGATTCGCTCCGCATCGAATCGCTTTCGTCACCGACGCCATGGCTGCCACCGATTGTCCCGACGGACATTATCTGCTAGGCGCTTTGGACGTGAATGTGGAGCATGGACATGCAAGACTCGCCTCGAATGGAGCCATCGCCGGTTCGACACTGCTACTGGAGAAAGCCGTCTCGCGCGCCGTATTGGAACTTGGCATCCGCCCCGTCGATGCGGTAGAGGCCGCCACGCTCACACCGGCGAAAGCCTTCGGCTTCGACCGTCGAAATGACGTGACCGGTTCCCCGCTCGGATTGATCGCTCCCGGATACGCGGCCGATATACTTCTCATCAATCCAAAGACATGGACGGTGCGTCATATATGGTGCGACGGCCATGCTGTGCAATAATCAGTATCGACAGTTCGATGACGAACGAAAGGAATAACAGTATGACTCAACACAGAGCCTTCCATTGGCCGCAGCCATTGGAAGGGCAACAGGCCCGTATCTGGTACGGCGGAGATTATAATCCGGACCAGTGGCCCGAGGAGGTGTGGGACGAGGACGTTCGTCTGATGACGAAGGCGGGAGTGAACCTCGTGTCCGTGGGAATCTTCTCCTGGGCCCGCATCGAGCCCAGGGAGGATTTGTACGACTTCGATTGGCTTGACCGTATCATCGACAAGCTCGGCAAGGCCGGCATCGCGGTGGATCTTGCATCCGCGACCGCGTCGCCGCCGATGTGGCTCACCCAGGCCCATCCCGAGGTGCTGTGGAAGGACTACCGCGGCGACGTGTGCCAGCCGGGCGCACGCCAGCATTGGCGTCCGACCAGCCCGGTGTTCCGCGAGTATGCATTGAAGCTGTGCCGTGCGATGGCCGAGCATTACAAGGACAATCCGTACGTGGTGGCATGGCATGTGAGCAACGAGTACGGCTGCCACAACCGGTTCGACTACTCCGAGGACGCCGAACGCGCGTTCCAGAAGTGGTGCGAGAATCGATACGGCACGATCGACGCGGTGAATGACGCGTGGGGCACGGCGTTCTGGGCACAGCATATGAACGATTTCTCCGAAATCGTTCCGCCGCGCTTCATCGGCGACGGCAACTTCATGAACCCCGGCAAGCTGCTTGATTTCAAGCGATTCAGCTCGGATGCGCTGAAAGCGTTCTATATCGCCGAACGCGACACATTGGCTGAAATCACGCCGGGCATGCCGCTGACCACAAACTTCATGGTCTCTTCGGGCAACACTACCGTGGACTACGACGATTGGGGCCGAGAGGTCGATTTCGTATCGAACGACCATTACTTCATTCCCGGGGAAGCTCATCTCGATGAGCTTGCATTCTCCGCTTCGTTGGTGGACGGCATCGCACGCAAGCAGCCGTGGTTCCTGATGGAGCATTCCACATCGGCGGTGAACTGGCGTCCGATCAACTACCGCAAGGAGCCCGGACAGTTGGTACGCGACTCCCTGGCCCATGTGGCCATGGGTGCGGATGCGGTGTGCTACTTCCAGTGGCGCCAGTCCAAGGCCGGCGCGGAGAAGTACCATTCCGCGATGCTTCCCCATGCTGGAGAGAACTCGCAGATCTTCCGCGACGTATGCGAGCTGGGTGCCGATCTAAACACGCTGGCCGACAACGGACTGCTTGGCACGAAGCTAGCGAAGTCCAAGGTCGCCGTGGTGTTCGATTACGAATCCGAATGGGCCAGCGAACACACCGCAACCCCGACCCAGAAGGTCCACCACGTCGATGAGCCGCTGCAATGGTTCCGCGCGTTGGCCGACAACGGCGTGACCGCCGATGTCGTTCCGGTTAGTTCGAACTGGGACGAGTACGAGGTGGCCGTGCTGCCTAGCGTGTACATCCTGTCGGAGGAGACCACGCGCCGCGTGCGCGATTATGTGGCCAACGGCGGCAGACTGATCGTCACGTACTACACAGGACTGTCCGACGAGAAGGACCACGTCTGGCTCGGCGGCTATCCGGGATCAATCCGCGACGTGGTAGGCGTGCGTGTCGAGGAGTTCGCTCCCTTGGGCGACGATTGGCCGGGAACCCCGGACCATCTCGAGCTCAGCAACGGCACGGTGGCGCATGACATCGTCGACGTGATCGGTTCGATCGGAAAGGATGCGGAGGTGCTCGCATCGTTCAAGGACGATCCGTGGACCGGCATGAACGGACGTCCCGCAATCGTATCCAATGCATACGGCGAGGGACGTAGCGTGTACGTCGGGGCGCGTCTGGGCCGCGATGGCATCGCCAAGAGCCTGCCTGCCATTCTCAAGGCACTCGGAGCGGATGTCGAGGACTCCGCCGATCCGGATCTCCTGCGCGTGGAACGTGTGGACGAAGAGACAGGAGCAAGGTTCACATTCCTGTTCAACCGCACTCATGAGCCGATCAGCCTGCTGGTCGATGGGGAGCCGATCGTCATGTCGTTGGTCGAGCGCGACGGGGCGACTGCTACCATCAACCCCAACGGCGTGCTGATCATCAAGCGCTAAACGCCATCAATCCAATCGGTGGTCCCCGGCAAAAAGCCGGAGACCACCGATTATTTGTTTCTTTCCCGCCGGGAAGGTTCACAACGGAATTCGACCAAGGCTTATCCAGCTCCCGTTCATAGCCGGGCGAGAGCATCGACTGGACTTCAAGCTTCCACGAAGCACCATGCATATGCAATCCGTCTCCGTCACAGGCATTTACTTCTGTTTACCGGATGAAAATACAAAAGAAGCGACGAAACCGGCGAGACTTCACACCAGAGGCATGCCTACAATGAAGCCACAACAGAACAAACGGCTCCGCACGAAGCATGAACCAACAAACGAAACGACGAGCCGCGTGAAAGGAAGAAAAAATGCAGAACAATACCTTCGACCAGATCGCCAACGCCAACACCGTTTCCATGGATGCCGGCCTCAGCCAGTTCGCCTTCGCCAAGGCCTCCTCCACCTTGTTCAAGAAGGTTTTCAGCAAGTAAGATTCCATAAAAAGTCTTTATCGAACGCCTCGGCTGCTGTGATGAACCGGTCCAGCAGCCGAGGCGTTCCCATATACCTTGGACCGTCCGGCGACAAGTCGAAACAAATCGTGTTTACGCGCCGACCAATTCGAGCATCTGCGGGATGCTCTTCTTGCCGAACTCAACCTGCTGCGTGCCGTCAGCCCGTGTGATAACGATGCAGGGCACGCTCATCGCACCATAATGGTCCCTAAGCTCGGGGAAGTGCGCAACATCGTAGGCCTCGGCGCGCACGGCCGGGTTCAGTGAGGCGATGCGCTGGGAAGCGAGCACGGTCTCCGGGCACATCGTGCAGGTGAGTGAAACGAGAATCATGATACTCAACGGGTCCGTGATGGACTTTGCCCGTTCGATCAGATCATCGCCCAACGGCTGACCGGAACCAGCCACGTTGTACAGGCCCAGCACGAACGAATTGAATTCATGGCCGGAAGGCACGCCATGGAAGGCGAGGCCGGTCGGCTTGCCATCCACCACCATGCGCACGCATGGACGCGCTGCCGGCAACACGTGTTCCACGTCGAACACCGAACGACCCATATCATCCTTCTCGTACTCTCCATCGACCACCACCGATTTCAGCTTGCCACCGGACAACGCGACCATCGCATCAATGAATCCCTGCAGTTCCGTGGACAGCGGCGTATCGTCCAGTTCCAGAGCAAGCGTGACCGGCCGAGACATACGGCTAAAGACCACGTTGAGCTGCTGCCTGGTGGCGCCGGAGAACAATTCGCCGGGCTTCCTGACGGCATTCGCCGCGGCAGCGGCATCGGTATTGCGTCTGGCGGCGGGTGCCGGTGCTGGCGTTGGCGTTGCGCCGTCCAACGAGGCAGCATCTGTCTTCGCCGTGGACTGCTCGTAGGCGCAAGAGGCCGGACGCTGTGGCGTCAAGCCAGTTTTCTCGCTCATCCGCTTGGCGTACCGTTCCAACTCCACCGCGGCAATAGCGCCGTCGGCGGTGGCGGTAACCACTTGCCGCAGGTTTTTGGCCCGCAGATCACCGGCCGCATACACGCCCGGCACCGAGGTTTCAAGATAGCCGTGCGTGACCACGTAACCATAATCATCCAGCTCCACCACTCCTCGCACCAAATCCGTGGCGGGTACATATCCTGCGAACACGAATACACCGAACGTGCCACCGTCAGCAGGTTTCCACGTTTCAGCCTGGCCGGTGGCCCGGTTCAGGATCGAAGCTTCACGTAAACCGCCTTGTCCGGCAGTGATGCCTTGCAGCTCGACTTGGTAACGCACGTCGATTTTCGGATTGTTTTTGGCTGCGTCGGCCACCGCGGCGTCGCAAGTGAAGTCCTGTTCCCGCACGAGAACGGTGACTTTGGAGGCGTATGCGGTCAGGAACACGGATTCCTCAGCTGCTGCGAACCCTCCACCGACCACTAGTACTTCCTTGCCGGCGAAGAACTCGCCATCGCAGGTGGCGCAGTAGGCTACACCGCGGCCAGCGTATTCGGACTCCCCTTCGAACCCTAGTCTGCGTGGGCTGGCACCGGTGGCGATGAGAATACCAAAAGCCTTCAAGTCGCCGCGTGAGGTATGCACGGTTTTGACGTCGCCATGCACATCGAGACCGATGGCTTCGGCGGAAAGGAATTCAGCGCCGAAGTCCTGCGCCTGTTGACGCATGGTCTGGGTAAGTGCACGGCCAGTGGTGCGACCAACGCCTGGATAGTTGACCACCTCATTGGTGATGGTGATCTGTCCGCCGAAATCGTCTTTCTCGAGAATCAGCACGCGATATCGGGCGCGGGCCAGATACAATCCCGCCGTCAGACCAGCGGGACCACCGCCGATAACTATGACATCGTACAAATCATTTCGAGACATAACGACTCCCTTCGTGCCCTGATCTGGCTGTTTAAGGGGTTGCCCGGAGGCTCTCCGGACAACCCCGTCGGATTAGATTGACAATCCGTCCGTCAAGCGACGATCACAGTTGACCAACAAGATCGAGGCTAGGTTCGATGGTGTCCTCGCCCGGAGTCCAGTTGGCAGGGCAGACCTGATCGCCATGTTCGTGGACGAACTGGGAGGCTTGCACACGGCGTAGTAGTTCTTCGGCATTGCGGCCTACGTTGGATGAGATGACCTCATAGGCCACAACCTTGCCTTCAGGGCTCACAATGAAGTCACCACGTTCGGCCATGCCATCGACTTCGTTGTAGGTGTCGAGGTCTTTGGCCAATAGGGCGGTCGGGTCGGCAAGCATCGGATATTGAATCTTGGCGATCTTTTCATTGGCGTCATGCCATGCCTTGTGTACGAAGTGGGTGTCGCAGGAGACGGAGTAGACCTCACATCCGATTTCTTTGAACTTGGCGTAGTTGCGCGCCAGATCCTCAAGCTCAGTGGGGCACACGAAGGTGAAATCAGCCGGGTAGAAGAAGAACAGGGACCAGCGGCCGAGCACATCAGCCTTGGTCACCTCATGGAACTCGTTGTTCTGGAACGCGTTCACCTTAAAATCGGTCAGTTCATGCTGCAGAAGAGTCATCATCGGTCCTTTCGCTGATTGTCTAATCATCGGGCTTCTGCCGTTTCCCATCGTAACGTGATTCTCTGGAACCCGCGCGGGCGTGACGCGTGAACCTCATCACATCATTGATAACAGTCACGCTGGTGGCCCATGCGATGCGACGGCGCCGCGAAACAAAAACCTCCCGCATACCGCGGGAGCAGGGACCGGGAGACAGAAAACGGGGTTCCCGGGGCGATGCGCCCGGCGGGAACCCCAGAAAAAGACAAAACGGAATAAAAAAAAATGGGGGTTTCCGGAGCAGGATGCTCGACGGGAACCCCCAACATGTGAAGCGGCGGCGTGCTACTCTCCCACACCCTCTCGAGTGCAGTAC
>OGRA01002793.1_pt1 | contig 14076 bp, 10 predicted proteins | sample 1553351 | NCBI WGS metagenome assembly OGRA01 (sample SAMEA2580056, study PRJEB22360) | human gut metagenome | biome: human gut; feature: human-associated habitat; material: faeces | place: Denmark | collected 2008/2010
CATGGGGATGTCGTTGATGTTGTCGCCGAACGCCCAAGCGTCGGCGAGACGCTCGCCCAGGTGCTCGCAGAGCCACGTGAGGGCCGTTCCCTTGGTGGCGCCCTCGCCCATGACCTCGATATTCATGGCGTACGAACGCGTGACCTCAATGTCTCCGAGCGTGTCGAGCTCCGCCGCGATGGCGTCGCGATCAGCCGGGTCGTGCCAGTACATGGCGATGCGCTCGAGCGTCTCGACCTCGTCGATCTTGCTGTCGATATCCATGTCGATCGGTGTTCGTGTGCGCTTGAGCGAAGCCGCGATGTGGGGGTCGCCGCCGCAGAATTCGTCCAGGCGCGTGTAGAGCGAGCGGGGGAGGAAGCATTGTCCATCCGCGAAGATATCGAAGGTCACATCGTGGCCGGCGGCGATGCGATGGATGCGATGGGCAATGCCGCAATCGAGCGGACGGCTCAAGATGCACGTGGCGCGCGAGGCGTCGGTGGGCACGTCGTCGTCGAGCTGCCAGACGCTGGCGCCATTGGCGCAGACGGCATAGTGCACGGCGGGATGGGCGAGGATGGGCTCAAAGATGCCCGACAGCGGACGTCCCGTGCAGGGCACAAATTCAATCCCGCGTCGAGCGAGCTCGTCGAGCATCGCCCAGGTGGCATCGCTCATCTGCTTATCGCTCGTCAACAGCGTTCCATCCATATCGGAAAACACAATCATTTGATGCAGCCCTTTCTGCTGGCATAAAAAGCGTGGCCGAGGGCGGTGATTCCCTGGCCACGCTCGAGTTCTATAACGGTCCGCGTCCTAGCGGTCGGCGAGCGGCTTGTACGCAAGCGGCTCGATAACCGGGCGATAAGCCGGGCGAATAATGCGGTGCGCGCAGAAGAGCTCTTCCATGCGGTGTGCCGACCAGCCGGCCATGCGGGCGACGGCGAATAGCGGCGTAAAAAGCGTCTCGGGTACGCCGAGCATCTTGTAGATAAAGCCTGTGTACAGGTCGATGTTGGCGCAGATGGGCTTAGTCATGCCGTGGTCGCGCATCACCTGCGGTGCCAGGCGCTCGATGCGCTCGATGAGCGCGAACTCATCGCCCAGGTCCTTCTTGGCGGCAAGTGTGCGCGCGTAACGGCGGCACACCTCGGCGCGCGGGTCGCTCAGCGTGTAGACGGCGTGGCCCATACCGTAGATGAGGCCCGTGCCGTCGAAGGCCTGCTTGTCGAGAATCTTGCCCAGGTAGGCTGCGACCTCGTCCTCGTCTTCCCAATTGGAGACATGCGCACGGATGTCCTCGTGCATGGACACGACCTTGGCGTTGGCGCCGCCGTGGCGCGGGCCCTTGAGCGAGCCGATAGCCGCGGCGTAGGCGGAATACGGGTCGGTGGCCGAGGAGGACAGCACGCGGCAGGCAAACGTGGAGTTGTTGCCGCCGCCGTGCTCGGCATGCAGCATGAGCATAACGTCGAGCAGCATCGCCTCATCGTGAGTGAACGCCATGCCGCCGCGTAGGACCTGCAGGATGGTTTCGGCGGTTGAGAGGCCGGGCGTGGGGTGCGGCACGTGCATCTCCGAGCCGTGGCGCTTGGCGACCGATGCCATGTGCGCAAAGGCGGCGATGCGGGGCAGACGCGCCAGCATGGAGATGGCGACGTCGATTTCGTGCTCGGGTGTAATGGCGTCGGGCTCGGCGTCGAAGGCGTAGAGCAGCAGCACGGCGCGCTGAAGCACATTCATGATGCTCGACGACACCGTGGTCATGGGGAACTCGCGGACGTATTCGTCGCTCAGGTGCCTAAAAGCACCCAGGCGTCCGCAAAAACCGTCAAGCTCTTCCTTGGTGGGCAGGGAGCCCGTGATGAGCAGATAGGCGACTTCTTCGTAGCCGTAGCGGTTTTCGGCCTGGGCGTTGTTGACCAGATCCTCGATGCTGTAGCCGCGAAGCGTGAGCTTGCCCTGGTCGGGTACGACCTTGCCGTCGACCTTGTTGTAGCCGTGCACATCCGAGATACGAGTGAGGCCCGCGACCACGCCCGAGCCGTCGGCATTGCGCAGGCCGCGTTTGACATTGTGCTCGACAAACAGGTCCTCGTCATAAGGGTCGGTCGGCAGGCCGTGGTAGAGGTTTTCGCTTTCGGGCGAAATCTGACGGCTCGCCTCGTAATCCAGAACCAGGCGGCTCAGGTGATCGTCGAAGCGGTAGTAGATTTTCTTGGCGTCGTAGGCCATGCGCACTCCTCTCCGGTCCACTTTGGGGCGGCGCGCTTGGACGATATGACGTCAGGCTGCCCCGAGCGGCTTGTTCGCTACAGGCGGTACATAAAGTTAAAGACGTCCTCGCGCTGAATGGACACGTTGACGCCCGAAAGCTCGCCTGCCTCGGCCAGGGCCTTCTGCAGCTCGGCGAAGTCGAGCTTGGACTCGGCGGTGTCGGCCAACATGGTCATGGTGAAGATGTCCTCGATAATGGACTGCGTGATGTCGCGGATGTCGACGTTGGCCTCGCCCAGAACACGGGTGACGCCGGCGACGATACCGGGGCGGTTCTTGCCAAGGACGGTGATGACGATGCGGGAGGACGAGATCTCGGCCATGGGAAACCCTTTCGCGTGGTTGCGGCGCGCGGGGGCGCTCCGCTACGGTACAGTGTTCATCATTGTACCTGTCCTGCGCAAAAAAGGCGCGCTCGCTGCGGCGTTACATGCCTGCAACATGAGCGTAAGGGGGAAGGCCGCACGGGGAAGAGCCGTCTGGCGCGTGTCCGGCTCGTGTTGGGTTGATTTCCGATCTCAGCCGAACACATTGAGCGGACAGGCCGTTCCCGCAGTCAGCCGAACGCCTCCGACGGCTGATTCCGAACTGGAAGCGGAGGGCATCCTCGCCCTTCGGTAGGGGATACCGCTCCGCGGCGCATGCCGCGGGCGGCGCCCCTATCGGACCACCGTGACCTCAGTTGGGATGGGCCCAGCACTGCCGCGTACTCGGTGAGCTAGAGCCAACTGTTCGTCTTCACGTCGCGTATGGCGATATTTCGGTCGTCCGGCTCGGTGATGCCGTAGCCGAACGCCTGGAGCGTCTCGATGGACTCCTGGATCCTCTGTTGGAACATGGGACCCGGATCGACCCTCGGCCCGAGGTGCCCGCGCCAAAGGCACGGCGTGGCGCGCAGCATGTTATGGATTTTGGAGATGGGCTCGATGTCGGCGTAGACGTTGAGCGTCGCCATGGCGTCCTTGTGGCCGAGGATCGATTGGAGCGCCTTGATATCGCCGCCTTGGCGGATCCACTGCGTTGCGAACGTGTGGCGAAGGCCGTGGAACGTGATCAGCTCGTCGTTGGTGCCCATGAGGCCGTTGGTCTCCGAGAACGTCTTGAACGCCCTGCGGATATAGCTTGTCGTCGCGAAGGTCGCGCCCGGCTCCGACAGGATGTAGCAGTCCCCGATCTCGACCGCCCCGGTAAGGCCGCGCAAGCGCAGCTTTCCGCAGTCGATCTCGTGGGTCTCCTTCAGGAAGGGGAGTAGGCCGACCGGGTCGATGGGGATACCCCTGGCGTCATGGGTCTTGGTGTCCTTGATGAACGAACCCATTCCCTTCGCGTACGCCACCGAGTGTCTGATCGAGATCAGGCCCGTCTCGAAATCCACATCGCACCACCGAAGGCCGCAGGCTTCGCCGATTCGCATCCCCGTGTGCAGGGCGAGTACGACCGCCCTCTAATCCTCGGCGGACCAATCGAGTCCGAACTCCTTTCGGGCATCCTCTTCGCTCATGACTTCGAGAAGGTCTCCGGGTTGGCAACGAAGGGCGAGGCATAGCTGCTCGAGTGTGTTGAAGCGAATGCCGCGAATATGCCCTTTTTTAATACGGGACAGGTTCACGGGCGTGGTTCCAATCCTTTCGGCAAGTTCGTTCGAGGAAATCTTTCGCTCGGCCATGATCTTGTCGAGGCGAACAATTACGGGCATGGCGTTTCCTTACGCAATCTCGTCGGAGTCGAGGTACAGCTCTCGGGCGTACAAGAAGAGCTGGGAAAGCATGAACAGGACGATGCCGAGAACCAGAGAGGTCCAATCGAATGATGAAGCGATCTCTTGGGCGCCGACGGCCCCCTCGCCGCCAAACATCGAAACGGAGGTTTTGAGTGAGCCGGCGTAGAGGCTGGTGGCAGCTTGAACAACGAAGAGAATGCCGAGCACCTTCAAGCATGTCGCAGACCCTTTCTTGAAGGGGTCTCCGCTCTTGATCGTCCACACGAGAACGGCGCTGAGGATGGTCGTAGCGATACCGATGACGGCAGGGACCAATGTCGAGATCGCAAGGGCTGGATACGCGGGGGAGTCTGCAATTACAGGGTTGTCGAGCACTTCGATTGCTGGCTTTAAGGAGAACGCCACTTGTGCGATGGCGGTGGCGCAAAGGGTCGCAGAGGCTATCGCACATGCGATGCGGAAGGAATGAAGCCGGGGAGTGCGATTGTCGGAACTCATAATAACCTCCGAAGAATTTAAAAAACTCAGGTTACTTTTTAACAGTTTATGTTAAATTGACTTTGCCGGCAAGTAATCACAGCATGCTGCAATCACTAGATGCGAGGCGGGGCCGAGCATTTTGTTCGGCCCCTCTGTTCCGACTGGATGAGGTTAAGGTTGGCGATGAATATGCTCAAAATCTCGAAGGCAATCTTTAGGTCGCTCCTCTCCTCCAGGTCACTCTGTGTTGCCGTTGTTGCGTTGATGGTTCTTTGTGCTTTGCCCGTCTTCAGGAGCGCGGCTGGCATCGACGGACGGGTTGAATACCTCGAGTCGGGAATAACCCGTGTTGAGCAGGAATTGTCAGCATCCTATGCGGATGCGCTTGTGAATGCGGGGGAGGACGGTGTCTATACCTCTTCATCAAGCATGCCCGCGCTTCTGTACCCTCTTGCCGCGGGACGTCTTATCTTGGCACCGCTCTCTCCCCTACTTCCGTTTCTGCAGATATCGGATGGAGAGTACACCTATTATGACGGATCGAAGGAGTACTTGCTATGGGTCGCAACGGCCGTTGCCGTCTCGTTCCTTGCCGCGCGTCTTAACAAACGTGAAAAGCTCATCATCCAGGCACCGATGGGCGAGCTGGGTAGACTTGTTGCATCGAGCGTATGGGCGAGTGTTTTTGCAATGCTTGCCGTCCTCGCCATCAATCTTCCAGGGATAATCGCCGCGCTTGTGAAGAATGGCCCGGGCTCGCCGTTCTATCCGATAGGCTACATTCAATATGCGACTCCGGTTATCAAACCGGCTTGGCTGGTGTTCGCGCAGACGGCCATCTTGCAATTCTTGGTGGCAGCGTTCATCTCGCTTGTCGTTCACCTTGCCGTGAAGATTGCCAATAACCCTGCGCTTGGAATCGTGTTCGTATGTGCCCTGATGGGGGTGACGATGGTTCCCGGGTATTACGGAAGATCCATCGCTTTACGTGAGTTCGCCCTGTTGAATCCCCTTACGTATGCGAACACTGAGTTGACCGTCGGCGCCTATAGCCCGTACCCGACAACGCAGATAGTGAATCTGCCTGGACTTTGCTTCGAGCGTGGCGCGATTGCCCTCGTATGCGCAATCGGGATCGAGGTGCTGGCAATTAGCCTGCTTTGCGTTGCTGGAAAGAGCGGCTGCGCGTGCCCGATATCTCCGATTTGTCTTGAGAGAGGTTCCTTCACTGCATCGAGAACGGCAACTCGTTCGAGCGCTTGTGCCTCCGCCGTTGCATACGTAAGAACGATGGGGAAACTGCTCCTGCGTTCTCCTACCCTCGCCGTATGCGCGATTGCAATGTCGACGACGATGCTGGCCCCGGCTCTGGTCGAGATGTTTCCTGACGCTGATAACGTTTCCGCTGTTCGGTATAGGGATGGGGAGCTCCGTTCAATAGATCGGTATCTAGAGCAGAACGCTGCGAATATGGACGTCGAGGGCAAAGCGGCCCTGGAAGACATGCGGGATGCTCTTTCGGGTTTCGTGTACGCGCCTATGCCTGCGGAGGGGTTTCGAAGCCTTGCGACGTACGAGCGCGCTCGAGGTGAGCTGGGCGCGGCAGATGCGACTCTCCTGCAATCGATCGGAATCGAGCCGGAGACTCCTTCTCGTGCGGAGGCGCGCGCCCTTCTGCTTGAGTCGATCGCGAGCTTGCCGGACCCCAAGGTTTACGAGTTAAGTACGAAGATGCCCCCATTAATCCTCCTTTCGTATCTCCAGGCAGCGCTTCCCTCCTTATTTTTGCTGTTGCCCGCGGTTGTCACATCGCTCGCGTGCACCCACCTGCAGTGTCGTTCCCTTCTGGTTCTCCAGATCCCCGCAACAGCGCATGTGCGTTTTCTGACGGCTGTTGCGCTGGCTCTCCTGCTTGGCTTGGTGCTGCTTTTGGTGTCGATGGTTCCCGCTGTCGTTGTGTCCGTGATTAAGAACGGTGCGGGTGGATCGGAGTATCCCGTCGCTCTCATTCGGGCGGGAGCTTCGACAACGTCCATGGTGGGGGAGGCGGTGTTGTGCAGTATTCCGTTGCTGGTCATGGCATACGGCGTGATTTCCGTCGTCGCTGCGTTGACGGCAGCGATTAGCCGCAACCCCGTTGTCACCGGAATGGTTTGCGCGGTTCTCTTGGTGTTGGGTTCGTTGAGCGCTCATGTTGAAAGCGTGGGCATGGGCGTCGCGCTGCTGGCTCCATTCGCCTCGTTTGATCCCGCTTCCCAGGTGGGGACGATTGGGTTCCTTGGGCGAGGGACGAACGCGATGCCTTTTGGAGAGGTCGTCGGCGCATCGGGCGCTCTGCTGGTGGTCTTGGGCGCCGTATCTCCGTTGATGGTGCGCCTGAGTGTTCCAAAGATCGAAAGGGGATGATCTCGATGATTGACCTTCAAACGCTGACGATCTCTTATGGAAAGAAGGTGCTCGTAGATTCGGTGAACGCTGAGTTTGCCCCGGGTACGGTCTACGGTCTCGTCGCTCCGAACGGGCATGGAAAGACGACGTTGCTGCGTGCGATGGCAGGTTTGCCGGGTCCTCGCGTGGACGGGAGCATCGTTCTGGATGAGGTGCAGGGTACGGGTGCGAGAGAGGTCCGTTCTATGATCTTCTATGCACCTGGTGAGGGGACGCTGCTGTATCCCGGATTGCGTGCGGAAGATCACCTCAAGATGGTTTGCGATATGTGGCCGCATGCTCGCGATATCGAAGAGATAGTGGAACAAACGCAGATAGGCGAGTTCGCGAAGATGAGGATCCGCACTCTGAGCCAGGGCATGAAGCAGCAGCTTACCCTGGCGATTGCGTATGCGACGGGCGCGCGGGGCCTTCTATTAGATGAGCCCATGAACGCGCTCGACCCCAGCAGGGTGGACTTGCATTCCGAGATTCTCAGGAAGCTGGCCGATTCTGGTACGTGCATCATCATGTCATCCCACATCTTGGATTCGGTCGATAGGCTGTGCGATGAGATTCTGTTTTTGAAGGATGGGAGGCTCATTAGAAGCATTCCGCAAGATGATGCTGCGCCGAAGTCTCCTGGATCCCATTTCGCAAAGCCTGCCGGACGCGCCGAGGGTGCGCTAAGCACGTATCGGCGACTCTACGAAAAGGGCGGGTAGAAATGCAAGTTAAAAATCTATGTGGCCAATGTGATACCGTCGAACCCGCATATCGATACCGCTCAGCCATTCGCCTCGCCCCCATCGCACGCATCTTCATTCGGTCTGTTACTTTTAATCTAACAATTCTTTGAGGAACGTAGGTGCTTCCAAATGTACTGTCGACTTCTTCTCAAACTAATCCTAAGAGACAGGGCCGTATGGATTTGTACGCTCGTTCTCGCTGCAGCCTTTTCCGTCCCCATTGCGTTCAATTCACCCATCTACGGGCCCTTCTTTATGAAACAGGGCATGCAGGGCTTTGTCGACGCATTCAATACGCGCGCGCCCCAGGCCAGCGGCACAGACCTATCTCCAGAGCAGCAAGATGACGCGGAGCTTGCAAGATACGCGAACGCCGCCCTCGCCGCTCAAACCGACGCCGCCTTTCTCGATTCTGCCGAGAGCTACTACGCGCTCATGGGCGAAGGCTTCCAATCCGGGTCCATCGTGGGAGACCGAGAGACCAATGACGCGGCGCTCGCATATTGCCGTGCCCTGAGCAGCTCCGGCATCACGGATATCCCGGCCTCCGCAAGCGACCTGCCATTCCTTTCCTTCCTGCCTTACGCCGTTGCCACGGCGCCGTCTTTCCTTCCCTTCATCCCCTTCCTTCTCTCGTCGATACTCGTGCTCGGCGCCACAAGGCCCGGGACCCTGGCGGCAAAGGCGCCCGTGCCCAAATTCCGGCGCCTTATCCAGATCGTGTTTTCGATAATCGTCGCGGGGACCGCGATGCTCCTCGCCGGCCTCGCACCCGGGGGCATTTACGCCTTGGTCCTAAACGGCTTCGGGCAGATCGGGTACCCGATCGCCTTCTTCCATGACGGCGCGCTTACCACCACGACCGCGGGAAACGTCTTCACGACCCTGCTTCTCGCGCTGCTTGCGGGCGGAACCTTGATATCCGTTTGCTCCGCCGTCCTATCGACCGCAACGAGGCGCGTCCTCGCGGGCCCCCTTACCTCCGCGCTGCTTGTCGCGGCCCCGGCATTCCCGTTACTGTCCGATTCGGCACTGGAGCATAACGCCGCGCTCAATCTCCTGCCGCTGGCCGTATTCTCGCCTATCGAGGCAACGGGTTACGTAGGATGCTTCCCGACAGAATTCATTGGCTCCGGTTCAGGCGGTGCATCGATGCTTGCCGTGGCCCTGGCATACGTCGCGGTCCTTTTTGCGGTCGGCGCCGTTGCGACACGTTCCCCCAAACAGCCTGGACCCGCGAAAAAGCACCATGGGCTCGAGCTTCTGGACGCGAGCGTGGGATACGGAAGCACGACGATACTTTCAATCGGGTCGCTTTTCCTGAGCCCGGGAACGGCGGCGGGCCTCGTTGCTCCCAACGGCTCGGGGAAAACCACCCTTCTTGAAGCGCTGTCGGGCCAATTTCCCACCCGCATCCGCTCGGGAAGCCTGGCGGCAGACGGAATCAGCCAACGTCAATCAGCCGAATTTGCAGAACTCGTCTACCTGAGCTCTTCGGGCAGCGCGGATCTCTATCCCACGCTATCGGCCATCGAGCACCTTGCCTTCGTTAGGGAGGCGTGGAAATCGGCCGCCGACATCGACTCGCTCTGCGACTCCCTCGGAATCTCCCCATATCTCGACAAGCCGACCCGTAAACTCTCGACAGGAATGAAGCAGCAGGTAAAGCTTGCCATGGCGATAGCGACCGATTGCCCGTACCTCATCCTCGATGAACCGCTGAACGGCCTCGATCCGGGAAAGCGGAAAACCTCCTGCGACGCGATGCGCAGCGAAGTGGCGCGGGGACGCAGCGTGCTCATTTCAAGCCATCTGCTCGACGACCTGGCAGACCTCACCGACTCGTTCTACTTCATCGAGGCCGGCACGCTCGTGGAAAAGATCAAGTCGTCCTCGCAGACGCTCAAGCAGGAATACCTCGATACATACGAGGGAGGTGAATGACATGAAACTATTTGAATAGCTGAAGTCCAATGCGTCGCGCATGGCTGTCTACGCCATCCTCGTGGCAACGGCTTTATGCGGAATCGCGGCACCCGTCTATGCGCTCAACGGGGAGAAAGGCGATGTCGAACCCGCGTACATGGCTTCGACGGTTAAGGACCGGTACAAAGCCTTCTCTGGAGACACGTTTTACGTAGCAGAGTACGACACGACCTACCGTCAGCTTCGCTACAACAAGGGCTACGACTATCTAGGCGCAGAGGCAATCAGCTATACGTCGGGTTGGTACCGCTCCAACTATGGACACATAACCCAGTTCAAGTGTAACTACCGTGTGTACAACTAAAGCAACCGGCCGGGACGAGGGGTGACGCAAAAGCGTCGCCCCTCGTTTTTAACCATGCCAGCTGAACCTAGTTCAGTTTGGTTGATTTCCGATCTCAGCCGAACACATTGAGCGGAAAGGCCGTTCCCGCAGTCAGTCGAACGTCCCCGGGGCCCTTCTCAGGCCCCGGGGACGGCATTTTCCCAGTTGAAGGAACGGTGGAGATGTGTTTCGATGGGTCAGATTCGTGTCGTTCCGAAAAGACCGTGAACCTTTTGTGGGACACGCGGCGCCGTGGTACCATAGCCGAGTTTGTTGTCTTGGTCGGAAACCAAGACGCCTTATGCGCTGATCGGTAACCAGCGCCTGACCAATAAGGAGTCCTACCATGAAGCAGGGTATCCATCCCCAGTATGTCGAGTGCACGGTGACGTGCTCCTGCGGCAACACCTTCAAGACGCACGCTACCGTGTCCGAGATGAAGGTTGAGCTTTGCAACGAGTGCCACCCGTTCTACACCGGCCAGCAGAAGTTCGTCGACACCGGTGGACGCGTCCAGCGCTTCGCCGACAAGTTCGGTGGCGCCGCTGCCGCCCAGCTCAAGAAGGCTGAGGAGGCCAAGGCTGCCAAGGCCGCCAAGGCTGCTGAGGCCGAGGCCGCTCGCAAGGCCGCCGCTGAGGCTAAGGCCGCCGAGAAGGCTAAGCGTGCCGCTAAGTTTGCCGAGGAGGCTGCCAAGCAGGCCGCCGAGGCTCCCGCAGAGGCTCCCGTCGAGGAGGCCGCTGCCGAGGCCGAGACCACCGAGGCTGCTGAGTAAATAGCTCGCCGCGGAATCACTCGCATTCATGGCATGAGGGCCGTGCATCCATTTGGGTGCGCGGCCCTTTTCTTTTTATTGGTGCAAACCAACCTGCCCCCATTGCACCAAATGGCAGAGAGGCAGCGTTTGCCCAGATAAAACCTGCCAAAATTAACCTGTCCCATTGTGGCAGGTTGGTCGTAGTTATTACGTGGCGGTCGAGGTCGACCGTATAGGCCGCGCCTTGTTTGGCTAAAGTACAATCATCTGTGTTTAACTCGCCCGCAGCTGCACGGCGTGGGCGATGGCCAAAAAGGAAAACTACATGGGATTCATGTCAAAGCTGCTGTCCTTTGGATCCGATAAGGACCTTAAGCGCTACTACAAGATCGTCGACCAGATCAACGGTCTTGAGCCCCAGTTTGAGAAGATGACCGAGGAGGAGCTCCGCGGCCAGACCGATAAGTTCCGCGAGCGTTACGCCAACGGCGAGTCGCTCGACGACATGCTCCCCGAGGCCTTTGCCACCGTGCGTGAGGCTTCCAAGCGCACCATGGGTATGCGCCACTTTGACGTGCAGCTCATTGGCGCCATGGCACTGCACGAGGGCCACATCGCCGAGATGAAGACTGGCGAAGGTAAGACCCTCGTCTCCACGTTGGCCGGCTATCTCAACGCTATTGCCGGCAAGGGCGTGCACGTCGTTACTGTCAACGATTACCTTGCCAAGCGCGACTCCGAGTGGATGGGCCGCATCTATAAGTACCTGGGCATGACCGTCGGTCTGCTCCAGAACAACATGCCGCTCGAGCTCAAGCGCCCGGCCTACCAGGCCGACGTCACCTACGGCACCAACTCCGAGTTCGGCTTTGATTACCTGCGCGACAACATGGTTACCCGTCCCGAGCAGCGCGTGCAGCGCGGTCACAACTACGCCATCGTCGACGAGGTCGACTCCATCCTGATCGATGAGGCCCGCACCCCGCTGATCATCTCGGGCGCTGGCACCAAGTCCGCCAGTACCTACAAGGACTTCGCGCGTGCCGTGCGTGGCCTTGAGCGCGGCGAGGACGTGTCGCACGACATGCTCACCGCCACCGAGGACGTGGAGCCCACGGGCGACTATGTCATGGACGAGGCCAAGCACACCATCGCCGCCACCGAGCGCGGTCTTAAGAAGATTGAGCGCCGCCTGGGTATCGATGACATCTATGCCGATCTTTCCGGCCAGCTGGTCAACCACCTGCAGCAGGCGCTGAAGGCCCAGTACATGTTCCACCGCGACAAGCAGTACGTGGTCACCAACGGCGAGGTCAAGATCGTCGACGAGTTCACCGGTCGTATCATGGAGGGTCGCCGCTATTCCGAGGGCCTGCACCAGGCCATCGAGGCCAAAGAGGGCGTGCTCGTGCGCGAGGAGAACCAGACGCTGGCCACCATCACCCTTCAGAACTACTTCCGTCTGTATGACAAGCTCTCCGGCATGACCGGTACGGCACTCACCGAGGATGCCGAGTTCCGCGAGATTTACAAGCTGCCCGTCGAGGTCATCCCCTCCAACAAGCCCGTGCAGCGTGTTGACCACGAGGACCTGGTGTACCGCACCATCCAGGCCAAGTACAACGCCGTTGCCGACGACGTCGAGCGACGTCACGCCAAGGGCCAGCCGGTCCTGGTGGGCACCGTCTCCATCGAAAGCTCCGAGAAGCTGTCGGCCGCCCTTACCAAGCGCGGCATCGCACACGAGGTCCTCAACGCTAAGCACCACGAGCGCGAGGCTCATATCGTTGCCCAGGCCGGACGCTACGGCGCCGTGACCATCGCTACTAACATGGCCGGTCGTGGTACCGACATCCTGCTGGGTGGCAACCCCGACGAGCTGGTGCGCGAGCGCCTTGAGTACGAGGGCCTGACCATGGAGGACGTGACGCCCGAGCAGCTCGAGCAGTTTAACGCCGAGGCCAAGGAGACTTGCAAGGCCGAGCGCGAGCGCGTGCTTGCCGCCGGTGGCCTGACCGTTATCGGCACCGAGCGCCACGAGTCCCGCCGTATCGACAACCAGCTGCGCGGCCGCTCCGGCCGTCAGGGCGATCCGGGCGAGACCCAGTTCTACCTGTCGCTCGAGGACGACCTCATGCGCCTGTTCGGTGGCGACAAGATGGACCGCGTCTCCAAGATGATGGTCACGGCCGACATGGGCGACGACATGCCCATCCAGCACAAGATCATCTCCAAGGCCGTCGAGAGCGCCCAGCACAAGGTCGAGAGCATCAACTTCTCCATGCGTAAGAGCGTCCTTGAGTACGATGACGTTATGAACAAGCAGCGCCAGGTCATCTACGCCGAGCGCAACAAGATTCTGGACGGCAAGGATCTGACCGACCACATCACCGAGGTCATGCACGACACCGTGTACCGCTGCGTGCAGGAGTTCTGCACCAAGGACAGCCACGATGGCGAGCGCGACCTGGAGGGCCTGCGCAAGTGGGTTGTGGAGCTCACCGGCCACATCGATACGCCGAAGTTCCCCGACGAGGATTATGAGGCCCTGGCCGCCGATGTCCTGGCTTACGTAGAGAAGTGCTACAACATGAAGGCCGAGCGCTTGGGCGAGGACCTGATGCGCGAGCTCAACACCCAGGTCATGCTGCGTGTCATCGATACCCGCTGGATGAACTACCTGCAGGAGATGGACTACCTCAAGACCGGCATCGGCCTGCGCGGCTTTGGCCAGCGCGACCCGCTGGTTGAGTACAAGACCGAGGCCTACGGCGCGTTCCAGATACTCGTCGATACCATGTACGAGGATTATCTGCGCACGGTTCTGCGTATCGAGATCAAGGCTGCCCCGCGTGCCGTGGAGCACAAGGAGGACCCCGCACTCGAGGGCGCGCGCTTCTCCGGTCCTGCCGAGGTCGATGGTGACAACGGCGACTCGGTGCTGCGCAAGCAGGCGCAGGTGCAGGCCCGCACGGCTGTCCAGGGTGGTCCGGCTGCCGTCAACAACGGTGGCAAGGTGACCACCTATCGCAAGTCCGAGAGCGACGATCCGTACGTCAACGTGGGCCGCAACGACCCGTGCCCCTGCGGTAGCGGCAAGAAGTTTAAGTACTGCTACGGCAGGAATCGTTAATGGCTGAGGCTTTAGAGGTAACGCCCGCCGAGCTGGACGCGTTTGCGGACCGGCTCGGCGAGGTCGAGTCGTATCTCCACTTGGACGAGAAGCGTACCCGCGTGACCGAGCTCGAGGCTAAAAGCGTGGCCCCCGGCTTTTGGGATGACGCCGACGCCGCCCGTGCCACCATGGAGGAGATCGCGCGCACCAAGGAAGATATCGCTGCCGTGGATACCGCGCGCGGCGAGGGTTACTTCATGT
>OGRA01002796.1_pt1 | contig 14065 bp, 13 predicted proteins | sample 1553351 | NCBI WGS metagenome assembly OGRA01 (sample SAMEA2580056, study PRJEB22360) | human gut metagenome | biome: human gut; feature: human-associated habitat; material: faeces | place: Denmark | collected 2008/2010
ATTCGTGTTTGACTTCGCCCATCTTGACCCAGGCAACACCACCGGCAAGGCAAATCCCAGCGGCAAGCTGACCGAAACATGGCCGCTTTGCTACGATGATGTGCCCAGCCGTGACACCTTCGGGAAAAAGACCACCCACTACAAAGAGGGCCTGTATGCCGGCTACCGTTATTACGATAAAGCGGGCAAGGCGGTACGGTTCCCGTTCGGCTATGGGTTAAGCTATACGCAGTTTGCCTACTCTGACCTGAAAATCGAGGGGCGCACCGTGACCGCCACAGTTACCAACACCGGCAGCACCGCCGGTGCCGAGGTCGTGCAGCTGTACGTTGCACCGCCCCAAAATGGTCTATACCGCCCCGCCAAGGAATTAAAGGGCTTTGCCAAGGTCAGCCTGCAGCCCGGCGAGAGCCAAACGGTACACTTTGAACTGAACGACCGCAGCTTTGCCGTCTGGTGTGACGGTTGCTGGAAGGTGCCGATGGGCAGCTATGAGATCTGCGTTGGCGCGTCCGTGGCGGACATTCGTCTGTGCGCCGCACTGACCGTGGACGGCGTAAGCCTTGCCGCGCCCGATTGGCAGAAGGGCAGCTGGTACGAAACACTGCAGGGTCTGCCCACCGATGCCGAGTTTGAAAAGCTCTGCGGTAGCCCCCTGCAAAGCGACCCTGAGCCGAAAAAGGGCGCATTCACGATGGAGCATTCCACCATGGAGCTCAAGGATATTTCCGCCGTTATGATGCAGATGTTCAAGGGCACCGAGGCTACTATTGCCAAGAGCTTCGGCGGCAAGGCAGACTACAGCGACCCGACATTTAAAATGATGGTCATGTCCGGCGCGGATGCCCCGCTGCGTGCGGCGGTTCTGTCCAGCTGTGGTATGTTCCCGGCCAATCTAGCGGAGGGAATGCTTGCCTTGGCGAACGGTCACCCGCTGAACGGCGTGAAAAAACTCATCAAGAAATGAGGCATAGGTATGAACGAAACAGGTGACGCAGTTCCCTTGCAGAAACCGATACGGTATCATGTCGGCGGGCCGATGTTTGATACAGATGGGAATGTCATTCAGGCACACGGTGACAGAACGAGAAATGAGGTACACCATGAATGCAATCCGCTTAAAAACTGAATATCTGAAAAATCCCATCGGCATGGATATTGTAAAGCCGCAGCTGTTCTGGAACTGTGCAGAGGGGGTGCGGCAGACTGCGTACCGGATTGTCTGCCGGGACGAACACGAAAACGTATTGTAGGATTCCGGCAGGGTGAAAAGTTCTTCCGTGCAGGCGGTCTATGCGGGTGTGCCGTTGGCAAGCCGCACCCGCGTTGTGTGGCAGGTGCGGCTCTGGGATGAAAACAGTACGGCGGGGGACTGGTCGGAGTGCGCCGTTTTTGAAATCGGTCTGCTGACCGCCGCCGACTGGCAGGCGCAGTGGATTACCGGCGACTATACCCCTGACCCCAAGCGGCGTTACCCGGTGGACTGCTTTCAAAAGCATTTTACGACCAGGGAGGTGAAAAAAGCACGCCTGTATGCCACTGCTTTCGGTATCTATCAGGCGGCAGTCAATGGGCAAACCGTGGACGGCTTTGTGCTGGCCCCCGGCGTTACCGATTACCGCAAGCGCGTGCAGTACCAGACCTATGACGTCACCGCCTTACTCCTGCAGGGCGACAACACGCTGGCCTTTCAGCTGGCTGATGGCTGGTATGATGCACACATGGATGATTATTCCCTTTTTCCCTGAAGCCACACAGGATTTGAAGCGAATGAAGCATCATCTGGACGATGCCTTTTCCGGTGTATTTCAAGCAGAATCTGACATTGTTCATCTGAAATAACACTGTACCGCAAGCCATTCTATTGCAAGCAATACCGTATCTCTGTACCCATAGTCAAATACAGCTACAGCAATATGCTGCATTACAATCCAAATGGGGTATCTCAACACGAAACAACAAATTGTCAATCCGATTTTTCCGTTGGATAAATATATCCCAGACGGTGAACCGCACATTTTTGGTGACCAGCTGTATCTGTTCGGCTCCCATGACAAGGAGGGCGGCGAACGGTTCTGTATGCTGGACTACGTCTGTTATTCCGCGCCTGTTACCGATTTAACGGATTGGAAATACGAGGGAGTCATTTACAAAGCCGAGCAGAACCCCTCCTACGCGCAGATCGGCGTGCGCTCCACACTGGCTGCGCCCGATGTAGTACAGGGCAATGATGGAAAATACTATCTCTACTACACGACGGACGGCTTCAAGGATCCAATCAAAGTGGCTGTCAGCGACTCGCCCGCGGGAAAACACCAATTTCTCGGCTATGTGCGTAACCTGGACGGTACGCCGTATCGCAAACGCCTTACTTTTGACCCCACCCTTATCAACGACAACGGCGTAATTCGTTTATGCTACGGTTGGGCGCTGCCGCTGACCGGCTCTGCTTTGAATCGCTTTTCCATGGAAATCACCGGCCGGATTTTGTTCGGCAAGGCACATGACGAGAATTTTTCCGGCAACATCATGGGCGCTTATACGGTTGAGCTGGCCGATGATATGCTGACCGTGCGCACAGAACCCAAGCTGGTAGCCCCCTGCCGCATGGAAGCCAAGGGAACCGGCTTTGAGAGCCACGCCTTTTACGAGGCAAGTTCCATCCGCAAAGTGGACAGTACCTACTACTTCATCTGGTCGTCCTTCGTGAACCATGAGCTGTGCTACGCCACATCCCAATACCCAGACAGGGATTTTCAGTACCGCGGTGTTATCATTTCCAACGGTGACATCGGCTATAAGGGCCGCAAACCAGAAGAGCGACTGAACACAACCGGAAATAATCACGGCAGTATCATCTGTGTGCAGGGGCAGTGGTACATTTTTTACCACCGCCACACGCACAACCGCAGCTGCTGCCGACAGGCCTGCGCAGAAAAAATACAGCTTCTGCCGGACGGAAGTATCCCCCAGGTTGAAATGACAAACTGCGGTCTGAACAACGGTTCTCTCGCCGCAGAGGCACCTACCCTGCCGCCATTGCCTGCAATCTGCACCGCGGCGATATGGGCCATATTGTGAACGGCATTTCCAAGGCAAAGCGCCCGTATATCACGCATCAGGACAGCGAACGCTTCATCACCGGCATAACGGATGGAACAGTTATCGGCTACAAGTATTTTGCCTTTAACGGCAACTATACCCTGTCCTTCCGTGTAAGCGGCGATGGCAATGGAACGCTGACCCTCAAGTCTGACCATACCGTTCTTACAGTTGTGCCAATCCGGCCATGCCCGTAGTGGCAGACCTATACCTGTGATTTCACCTACAACGGCACCTCTGCCCTGTATTTTGTATACACTGGAAAAGGCTCTCTGGATTTTATTGATTTCATGTTTGTCCGGGGCTAACGTTTTTTGCATGATACCGGGTATATTTTAGACTTCACCTACATTGACCCTGATGATTCGATGATTACTACAATCCAGTCCGCAGGTGGTGTAGACGATTTTTTTACGGGTGCTGTATTCGCAGATGATTTTTTGGCATAAGAGTTGACCATCAACTGACCACCGGCAGTGATTTTTGCTGCCGGCGGTCAGTTTTTATCGTTGACACATTGTTTTATATCACTGTCGACAGATGTAGCAGAGCTGTGCAGAACCAACAAGAAATTACTATATATCATCAAATTACACGCCGTGTCGTAGTTCTCCGACCCGGAAGGCCAGAGGTTCGAATCCTCCCGGTCGCACCAAGAGCAGTACCTTATGGGGTGCTGCTCCTTTTGTTTTGCATGGATTTTATGGGGCAGTAAGAGAAGGGATTCGAACAGCCCGTGCCCCGCGCTTTGCGTCCCGCGGGGCAGAAACGCCCCGGTGGGGTGTTTCTAGGGCGCGGCTTGGCGAATCCCTTCGGACACACTCAAAAACCTCATTGCAATGTGTTTTTGCAATGAGGTTTTTTCTTTAATGTTATTCTGGTTTTAGAATCATTTTAGCCGCATATCATCTGCCGCATCCGTGTACTGACCTTTTGCCAGCCGTTCGTTTCTCAGCCGATTTATGGTGATTCGCATAAGGCTAATTTCTTCTATGGAGAACGTTGCTCCTTTATCGGCTGGGAGAAAATCGATTTTCAGTATCAGACTTCCCACTTCTTTACAGTCTGTACCGATGGCACGTCTGCTTTTGCATCATACATCCCAGTGCATCCTACACAGCAGAAGAAACGTTATTATTCCCGGGAACCTATTGAAGCAACAACTGCTATGCAGGCCTAAAATTCCCGCATAGCAGTTATTTTTTATTCTATATGTTTTCTAAGGTGTATTTGAAAACAAAGAAAATGACGGATATTTCGCAAACGCAAGCAGAATTTAAGGCAAAGAGCCGCAGGAATCCTTTGTGGATTCCAAGGCTTTTTAACACAAAATTTCGCTGCGTTTGTAGAAATAGACGATATTTTCGACTTTTCAGATACCCCCTAATTTATTGAATTTCAAACTTATCCTTTACCAAATCTGCTCTCAACGCAATCATATCCGCACCATGTTTCCAGCAGATGCTCAGCACCGGTGCACTCCACGTAGTCGTGATCTCAGCATCCGAGTGGAATGCCGGGTGCGTTTTGCGCAGACGCAGTAGATCCAGCTGGCGCTGGACTACATCACGCTGCAATGCTGTGTTGATCTGTTCCGCATTCAGGTTGGTTCGGTTAATCTCCTTGTGGCCGCCCGCACCGGCATGGCGCACGGCCTCCACATCGTTCTTTCCAGCAAACAGATCAAGATACCACACCTGTGGTTTGCCGGGCATGAAGAGTTGAATCGCACGGGCCAGCAGCATCTTGTCATCATCAGCACCAAGGGCGCTGTAATAAGTAGCGTTGACCTGGTAGTAAATATTTTTCTGTCCGTGCAGATCTTTCACCATACCGCCGCGCGCTACAATAGTTCCGATCAGGCTCTGAATGCGCTCCTCCGGCAGCAGTCCTTTCAAATCCAGCAGCGGAATGCCATCATGGCAGCCCAGCATATTTACGGTGTGGATCTGATGATCCCGCAATTCATCAGCCCAAGCGGCCAGGTAACTGCCATCCTTATTTTCAATGGCATCCAACACCAGCCCCGGCAGGAAGAAATCATAGGTCATGTAGCCTTTATCTGCCACTGTCTGGTAAATTTTTTCGCTGTAAGATGCATGAATTTCCGGCAGCAGCTGCAAACCATATTCATCCGCCAGTACCTTTACTTTGTCCAGCAGCTCCCAAGTAGCCGGGTCGTTCAAAAAGTTTTTCTCTCCCGGTTCCTTGGGGGCATAGGCAAAGGCATCCAGCCGCACAATGGATGCTCCATATCCAGCCAATGTCTGCAGGGTATTGCGGTAGAACTCCCACACTATGGGGCTTTTTATGTTCAAGTCCATCTGCCCCAGGTATTCACGGTGTTCCTCCAGCCAATTGATCACAACAGATTTGCAGGCTGCATATTTACCAAAGTTGATTTCATCCGGCTTTTGGCCCGCATTCAATGCTGCAGTCAGCATTGAATGCAACCGCACAGCAGCTGAATACTGTAAGCCGGAAATCTGCATCAGTTGCTGCACCGTGGGGCGCAGATAATCCACCTGCTGGTAGAATGTATTCCAATACGGCTCCTCGGTGCCGTCCGGCATGCGTGCCATCAGGATGGGTAGACCCGGCTTGCGGAAGAACATTTTTTCCAGGTATTTTGCTTCCGGTTGGATATATCCTTGCTCCGTCATGGAGCCACACCCTTGCCAGAAATCATTCCAGTTAATAAAAAAGTCTCGGTAAACAGAGTTTTTTCCGTTTTTTAACAGGTCCTGGAACTGTGGCGAAAGTACCGAAGCATGGTTCAGGATAAAATCCAGTTTAAGCTTTAACCCCAGCGCCTTTAGCCCCTCCATATCCTGCGGGCCAGCAAGTTCCCGGTTCAGGGTATAGTCAATAACTGAAAAACCACGGTCCAGATCGGTGTTGAACACGCTGGGCAAGATGTAGAACGAACCGAACACATTCTCAAATTCCGGCCGGGCCAGCAGTTGCACAATGTCATGCAGGGTGCCGCCCATACTGTCCGGGTAGGCATTCAGCATGGGGGAAATATCAAGTTTCATTTCCGGATTCCTCCAATCTGTTCAGCTCACAGCCAGCTTGCAGTATTCCGACCAGCTCAACACTTTACCCTCGCGTGAAAGGATAATTTTTGCCTTGTGCGCCTGAGATTCCAGCAGCCGCTGCTCAATTTGCAGCACCATAGTAACAAACGGGCTGTCAGCTGCACCATCCCTCGCACGGCTGACCCGGTAGGTCATAGTTTCTTGCGGGGTGCTGTACAAAAACACCGGCAAGTCCACTCCGCAGTAAAAATCACTGTTGCCATGGGTCCATTCCACAATCAAGACTTTCACCTGGCTGAAATCCACTTTATCATACCACAGAGCGGCTTCATCGCGCCCCATGCGCTTGAGCCAGATGGCATCTATACCATTTTTAAACCGAGCCAGGGTCTGCCCCAGTTCGTCAAAGTCCTGCTCGCTGGGGGTTCCCAGATATCCAGCCAGTGCTTTGCGCCCCTCGGCCTGGTACACAGCCAGCCAAGGTACATCAGCGCACAAAGTGGGATCTGCATCCCGCTGTTCGATTTGCCAGGTGTGCAGTTGCTGCCACACATCCGGGTTCAGCAGTGCCCCACTTGTCAGGCCGTGCATGCCTCCCTGACGGAAAATCCGCAGCCGCTCGGCATCGTTCAGCGCCGGATAGCGGCGGGGATAGTTATCCCCACTGAGTACATAACTGCCGATACCGATCTGCTTAAAATAATAGCCCAGCAATGCCGCCGCACCTGTTTTACCGGAACCAGACCCACCGCACACGGTAATCACTGCACGGCCATAGGGGTTGCGAGCACAGATCTCTGCCAGCTGCGGCAGCAGCAGCGGGAAAATTGCATTCGCCTTGGTGCGGTGTGCTTCACTGATATGTACTGCATCGCCGGGCATATCACCCTGAGGCATATCTGCTGCCTTTTGGGGCAGCGTTGGGGGGTTCCAGTCCTTTTGCGCAGCCTGCAACAAGCCACACACCTGTTTGCTTTGTTCTGTCATGGTCGTTTTTTCCTTTTATGTCTGCGGCAAAAATTCTGCGCGGGCGGCGGTTTCTTCTGGCCGCATGGCGTCAAAGCCGCCCACAGTGTTTTCGTGGGTAATGGCCACACCTGTACGGTCAAACGCAAAATGCACCGTCACTTCAAAACAGGTTTCCACCCAGCGCGCTGCCACGGCGAACGTATTTTTCTGCTCCCACCAACCGGCTAGTTCTACCCGGCTGGTGGGGCTGCTCTGCAGCGGCAGAATGTTCTGGCGGCGGGTGCCATCAGTACCAATGATCAGCTGCTTTTGGGTCCCACCCTGTGTAAAATGCAGCACCGCATGGTCATCCGCAAAAGTAAATTCTGCGGTTTCGATCGCCTGTTCTCCGGCCGCACCGCTCAGGCTGCCCATGCCCTCATTCCAAAGGCGCAGACGCCCCTTGGTTACAGCAAACATCTTGCCATTTATGGCACTACGCAATGGGCTAAACGGGGCAAATACCGGTGCCGCGATTGCCAAATGACGCATCCGCGTTGCCAAGCGGGCCGCTTGCTCAGGGTTTTCTTCCACATGCTGCACTGCTTTTACGCGGTCCAGGTAGGCCCACAATGTATCCAGTGTTTTTTGTGCCCAGTGGGCGCCGGTAGCGGTCTCATTCAAAGATATCTGCATATCCAAGTCGGGAATCACCACACTGAACTGCCCCATGGCACCGTCTGCACGGTAAACACCTTTAGGCTGGCACAGCCATATCTGGAACCCGTACCCCAAAAAGTTATCGCTCGCTTCAGGGTTGCCGATAGCCTCCGTGGCCGATTCATTTTGTAAGCTGACTGCTTTATGCGCGTAATCCTCCGAAAGAATGCGTTCTCCGTTCCACATACCGTCATCGGCATACAGCTTCATCAGGCGCAGGTTATCCTCAGTAGTAGCAAACAGGCCACCGCCGCCCACTTCCATGCCATCCGGCATCGTCATCCAGCGCAGGTTAGCGGCATCAATGCCAATTTTATCAAACAGGCGCGGGGTCAGATAATCCTGCAGACCCAGCCCTGTCACTTTGCGAACCATAGCCCCCAGCAGCGTAGAACCCATGGAGTTATACATGTAAGTCGTGCCCGGTTCATGCAGCACAGGCGTTGCCAAAAAGCTGCGGATCCAGTGTTCATCCGCCGGGGACATGGTATCCATACCGCAGCCCATGCAGAGCACATCCCGTACCGTCATTTTTTTCAGGTTCTCGCTGGGTTTTTCTGGCGCTTCATCTGGGAAAATATCAATCACTTTATCATCAAGGTGCAACAGCCCTTCGGTGCAGGCAATGCCAACCGCTGTGGCCGCATAGGTCTTGCTTAAGGATTGCAGCCCGTGCCGCACGCCGGGGCCATAAGGGGCCCACCACCCTTCGGCACATACTTTGCCATGCCGCATAATCATCAGGCCGTGCATCTCAGTAAAGCCGCTTTCCAGCTCGTCCAGCAGCCATTCAATATCTTCGCTGCGTAGCCCCACTGCTTCGGGGGTGGTGCGCTCAAACTCTCTGCGTTTCATCGTCAACCTCCTGTTTTTCGGCATTCAACATCCAGGGCACTGCCTTTTTGATTTCCTGGTCCCAGAACTGCCAGCTATGTGCGCCCGGCCCCTGGAACCAGGTCACATCCGCACCAAGTCCTTCCAGTTCCTTGCGCATAACAGTGTTATTGGGGAAAAGTGAATCCTCCGTTCCACAGGCAAGGTACAGCCGGGGCAATGTGCCCGTCTGTTTGGCCTTTTGGGCCCAATATAGCGGGTCTCGCGGACCGCCTGCTAAGGCATCCAGGTCACCGAACACACGGCGGTAATAGCCATAGTTGCCCACCCCGCTGGGGATCACAGCACCCGGCTTCATTCCTGCAATGTCCTGAATGATAAAAGCGGAGGAAAAACACGCCGCAGCGCTGAACGTTTCACTGAACTTGCAGGCGTTCAGCAAGGTACCGAACCCTCCCATCGAAAGCCCAGCCATCCAGGTGTGCTCCCTATCCTGGCACAGCGGGAACGCGGCACGGGTCAGCTCCACCAGTTCCTGACCAACAAAGGTGCTGTATAAAAATCCAGCTTCGGTATCATCCTCATAAAAGCTGTTTTCCCCACTGGGCATTACCACGGCAATGCCGTACTGGCGGGAAAGCTCGGCAATACAGCTGCCGTGCAGCCAGTCCTCGCTGCGGCCTGTATAGCCGTGCAGCAGGTACAACGTGGGGAACGGTCCCTCCTGCGGCTGGGGTTCCACCAGATCCTCAATCGGCAGGCAGATGTCCACATCCACCAGCCGCATCAAACATTTGGAAAAAAACTCCGCATGGAAAATCGCCATTCCAGTCCAGCCCCCTTTTACAGATAAACAAACGGTTCTTTTGCATCAATAAAGATTACCGGGCAGCAGTGATCAATCAGATCCGGCAGCCAGGTTGCCATATATTCCATTCCGGCTTCCTCGCTGCGCTCATGGCCAAGTTTGATCATGGCCTTGTTCTGCCCCAGCTGCATGGCATCCCGGATGTACGCACAGGTGGTCCATTCTGTCACATCCCCACACAGCATCACATCGGCGTGGGTTTGCTCCATGGCCTGCATCGGCATCTCTTCCACGCCAAGGCCCAGGCTGCCGCCGCCCACCAAAATCAACACTTTGTTTACCGGCATTTCCGGATCACCTATGGTTTGCAGGGTGGTCATATCCAGCTTGCGCTTTAAGTCTGCGGCCAGGTCTACCAGCGTGGTTTGGGGGATTTCGTACAGCCAAGGGGCTTTCTGGCCGGGTACCAGGTATTGGTTCCAGCCCAGCTTGTCCGCTACGCCCCAATAAATGCGGTCCCCTGCCGCGGCGTGCATATGGTCATGGTAACGCCAGATCGTCATACCCGTCTCATCGATCAGGCGGCGTTTGGCAAGGTAGGTCGAATCTTCCGCACACCAGTCCGGTACATCGCGGCCGGTGAACCAGGTGGGTTCGTGCGTAATGATAAAGTTCACACCTTTGGCAGCAGCTTCGCGGATCACCTCTACCGTTGCCATAAATGTAACGGCAATTCCCTTAACTTCCTGCTGGGGGTCGCCGGTCATCAGCTGGTCGCAGGTAGGGGCAATACGAATTTCGCCGGTGGAATCCGTCAGGACACGATCAATTACTTCCTGAATTTTCATGATTTTGTCTCCTTTAGCCTTTGACTGCGCCCATAATAACGCCCTTGGTCAGGTACTTTTGCAGGAACGGGTAGATGACCACAATGGGCAGTACACCTACAACAGCCAGCGCCATACGGATACCGGTGCTGGGCAGGGAAGCCATGCCGCTGCCCACCATCGCCGCAGCGTTGCCACTGGAAAGGAACTGGATGTTGTTCATCATGCGCACCAAAAAGTTCTGAATACCGTAATATACCGGGTCATCCACATAGTAAAGGGCATTGATCCAGTCATTCCAGTAAGCCAGGCCGGTGAACAGGCCAACCGTCACATTGACCGGTACGCTCAGCGGCACCATGATTTTCCAGAAGGTTTTCAGCTCACTGGCTCCGTCGATCTCGGCAGCTTCGACCAGCTCAAAGGGGATGCTGTTTTTGTAGTAGTTGCGTACCAGCATGATGTTCATGGCGTTCATCAGCAGGTTGGGCAGCAGCAGGGCAAAGTAGGTGTTCTTGATGTGAAAAATCTGGGTCCACATAATGTAGCTGGAAACAATACCGCCATTGAACAGCATGGTAAAGAACACAAAGAACGAAAGCTGATTGCTGTACTTGAAATCCTTGCGGGACATGGGATAAGCCAGCATGGTGGTAAATAACAGACTAACCACGGTACCCACCGCCGTAATGCCAAGGGAGGTCAAATAGGAGCGACCAATCTGTTTGCGCTGGTTCCACATGTACAGGTAACTGTCCATGCTGAACTTTTGGGGCCAGAAGCTGTAGCCATAGGTAATCAACGTGGTTTCATCCGTCAGGGAGCTTGCCAGAATCAGCACAAAGGGGGCCAGCGTTGCCACGCAGATCACAAGCAGCAGCACAAGCGATACCCATTTGAAAATGCGTTCGCCGCGGGTATAAAGTTTGCTTCCCATTTGTTTGTCCTCCTATCAGAACAGTGCACTGTCGCTGTCTGCTTTTTTGACCAACCAGTTTGCGGTTACAACGGTCACAAAGCCGACAATGGACTGAATCAGGCTGGCTGCGGCCGACATGCCCACATCGCCGTTTTTAATCAATGCGCGGTACACATAGGTATCTACGGTCTGGGTCACATTGTACAGTGCACCAGAATCCATAGGCACCTGATAGAACAGGCCAAAGTCCGAAGCAAAAATGCGGCCTACGCTCAGCAGCGTCATCAGGATAATCGTGGATTTGAGCTGCGGCAACGTAACACGCACAATCTGCTTCCACTTGCCCGCACCGTCAATACGGGCTGCTTCATACAAACTGGGGTCAATACCGGCAATGCTGCCAATGTACACAATAGAAGCGTAACCGGCGTTTTTCCAGGCGTTGACGATAACCAGAATCATCGGCCAATATTTAGGTTCCGAGTACCAGTTGACAGTGGGCAGGTGCAGCAGTTCCAGGGTATTGTTCAGCAAACCGCTTTCCGGGTTCAAGAAAGCGTAAACCAGGTAAGAAACAATAACCATGGAAACCAGGTTGGGCAAGAGCAGGCTACCCTGAAAAAACTTGGAGATTGTCAGCTTATTCAGCTCATTCATCATGATAGCCAGCGTAATGGCAAGCACCGTGGTGGTAATAATGAACACAACGTTGTATGCCAAAGTATTGCGGATCATTGTGAATGCGGCATCCGAACGGAACAAAAACTCAAAGTTCTTAAAACCGCACCAGTTGCTCTTGAACGGGCCTTTGATATAGCTGTAATCCTTGAACGCAAGAAAAATGCCGATCATGGGCAGATAGTTATTGATGAGCAGATACAAAATGCCGGGCAGTGCGATCAGCAACAACGGCTTTGTGTTCTGGCGCAGCGCGCGCTTTTTCTTTGCTGCTGTTGGTTTTACAGCCTGTGTCGCCATGGGGACCATCCTTTCCGGTAAAACATAGTGTGGATTGTCTGATAAAATTGGGCCCTGCTTGCGCAGGGCCCGCATAAGGTTTTGTTTACTTCTGGGCGGCGATCCATGCATCAAGCTGTTCCTGCTTTGCCTGGATTACGGTGTTGATACCGGCTGCATCCAGTGCATTCAGGAATTCCGGCATGGTGGTTTCGGGATCGACCGTACCACAGATCAGGCCCGGAACATACTGGTTGTAAACATTGGCAATGGCGCTCATCTCAGTGGTAACGCCGGAAGCGTCAAACATAAAGCCAAAGAACGGGCTGCGCTCAGATTCCTTGTTGTGCTTCAGCTTCAGCTGGATATCGGCAATATCTGTGCCAACCGGCTGGTACTGCAAACTCTCGGAGCCGATAACGCCGGTGCAGAGTGCTGCGGTGTAACCAACGGTAGTAGCATCCTTTCCATCGGGGTATGCCCAGTGGTCAGCGTCAGGCTTTACATAGTCAACGCCCTCTTCGCCATACAGGAAGGTATTGATGAGGTATTCATCCGTCCACAGGCGGTTAATCATCTTCATGGCTGCTTCAGGCACCTTGCTGGTGCTGGCAATGCCAAAGTCAACGTAAACGGAAGCGGAATCAAAGTAGAAATTGTACAGAATTTTGCTCTTCAGGTTGTGACCAGAGGACAGGCTCAGCACTGCACCGGCAGAATCGCCGCCGTAAGCGTCAATGGTGGAGAAGCAGCGGCCCGCGCTGAAGAGCTCAGGAGCGGTGCTGGTAGTAGTTGCGGCATCTGCCTGCAGGTAACCCTTCTGGTTCCATTCCCGCATCAGTTTGCACTTTTCCATAAAGGCATCGGATGCATACAGGTTGGTCACGGTGGAATCACCGTTCATGCTAACACCAGCGTAATAGTCGGTGTCATTCAGGCAGTCAATTTTTTCTTCGGAGCGCAGGATGGGACGGATCAGGCTGGTGTCGCCCTGATTATTGGGTGCATAGCAGACGATGTTGGGGTCATATGCGTGGACCTGTTCAAATACTGCTTCCAGATCTTCAATACTGTTCACCGTGCTCATATCCACACCGGCGGCCTGGGCAATGTCATCATCCCAGATCAGGTTGCCGTTCAGGGCCATGCCCTTGTTAGCAGGCACCGCGTAAATCGTGCCGTTAATGGTGGTAGCGGTGTACGGGTTTTCGTCAAAATCCTCTTTCAGCTTGGCGGTCACTTCCTGACCGTATTTTTCCAGCAGGTCGTTCATCGGAGCCAGCATGTCGGAAGCCACGTCGTTTGCCAGCGCGCGCTCAAAGAATGCATCGATCTTATCGCCGCTCTGCATGGCCAGCTGAACTTTCTGGGTGTACTCTGCCGGTCCAAACAGCTTGATGTCAATGGCGATGTTATCGTCCGGGTAGGTCTTTGCCAGGTAATCATTCATCAGGTTCTCAATGCGGGTCACTTCACTGTCTTCCGGGATGTTATTGAAAGACATGCAGTAGACCGTAACGGTGGTCGGCTCTGACGAAGCAGAACTGCCGCCAGCAGCTGCGCTGCCGGAACCGCTTGAACCACAGGCTGCCAGGCTCATTGCCAGCATGCCTGCCGTGACCAGAGAGATCAGCTTTTTCATGGTGTTTTTCTCCTTTTATTCTGTTTTTTCTTCTCTTGGGGTCGGCATCCTTTTGTCTGCGCCTTCCCGCTTCGTTGTCTTTATTATATCAGCCACATCCCATGCCGTCTTTTGAAAATCCAAACAGGATTTTCAAAAATCCTCACACCTTCCCCCACCCCTTGCACCCGCCCGCATAAGATGCTATGCTAACCATAGAACAGCAATTTTAGAATTAGGGCAATACCGCATAATTCTAAGTGCCGATACGGCGAGCGAGGTGCGGCA
>OGRA01002803.1_pt1 | contig 14045 bp, 9 predicted proteins | sample 1553351 | NCBI WGS metagenome assembly OGRA01 (sample SAMEA2580056, study PRJEB22360) | human gut metagenome | biome: human gut; feature: human-associated habitat; material: faeces | place: Denmark | collected 2008/2010
GCCGGCAATAGAAGCCTGCTTTGCCTCGGCGTCAATCTTGAGAGCGTCAACGCCGCAAACACAGGGAGCACCCATGCCACGAGCGATAACAGCTGCATGAGAAGTCTTGCCGCCATGGGAGGTAAGAACGCCTTCAGCAGCAATCATGCCAGCAAGATCGTCGGGAGTGGTTTCCCAACGAACCAGAACGGTCTTGCGACCTTCATTAGCAGCCTCTACGGCATCGTCAGCGGAGAATACAGCTTCACCAACAGCAGCACCAGGAGAAGCGTTGAGGCCCTTGGCAACTACATCGTAGTCAGCCTTGGCATCGAACTGAGGATGCAGCAACTGATCAAGCTGCTCGGGGTCTACGCGCTGTACAGCTTCTTCCTTGGTGATAAGGCCTTCCTGCTCCATCTCGATTGCGATGTGCAAAGCTGCAGCAGCAGTACGCTTACCAACACGGGTCTGAAGCATCCAAAGCTTGCCCTGTTCAATGGTGAACTCGATGTCGCACATATCGCGGAAATGGTTTTCGAGGATGGTGAATACCTCTTCGAGCTCACGACCAGCCTCTTCAAGGCCAGGAGTTTCCTTGAGCTCTGCAATGGGGCTGGTGTTACGAATACCGGCAACAACGTCTTCGCCCTGTGCGTTAACAAGGTAGTCGCCGTAGAATTCCTTTTCGCCATTTGCGGGGTTACGCGTAAAAGCAACGCCCGTAGCGGAGGTATTACCCTTGTTGCCGAAAATCATGGACTGAACGTTTACGGCAGTACCCAGATCATCGGAGATCTTGTTCTGCTTGCGGTAGAGAATAGCGCGAGGATTATTCCAGCTGCCAAATACCGCTTCAATAGCAAGCTGAAGCTGGACATCAGGGCTCTGGGGGAACTGAACCGCACCATCCACAACCAGAGAAGGATACTCCGCGGCATCTACGTTCTCAGAGAAGATCTTCTTGAACTCAGCAACAAGTTCCTGAAGATCCTCAGCGGAAAGGTCAGTATCAGTCTCAACACCGCGAGAGCGCTTCATCAGGTTAATCGCGTTCTCGAACAGATCGCCATCAAGACCCATAACAACGTTGGAGAACATCTGGATAAAACGACGATAAGAGTCCCATGCAAAACGGGGGTTCTCGGTCTGCTTGATCAAGCCATTGATGGAATGATCATTAAGGCCGAGGTTCAATACGGTGTCCATCATGCCAGGCATGGACATAGGAGCACCGGAGCGAACAGAAACGAGCAGAGGATCTTCTGCGTCGCCGATTTTCTTGCCAATGCGCTCTTCAAGGTCGAGGCGGTATTCCTGGATGGTGTCCAAAACGCCTTCGGGCCAGGTATTGTTGGAGTTTGCATACTCCATGCAAGTCTGGCAGGAAATCGTGAATCCCGGAGGTACCGGCAGTCCGATGTTAGCCATCTCAGCAAGGTTAGCGCCCTTGCCGCCAAGGATGGCCTTCATGTTGGTGTTGCCCTCCGTAACGTTCTTCCCATTTGCGTCTTTGCCGAAAGCGTAGACGCGCTTAAGTTGGTCTGTCACCATCTTCTCCTTAGACTTAAACATTTCTCCCTCATTTCCCAGGTCCAAAAACCTGAGGATGAGCGTTTTCATAATACCGCAAGATTTCTTGCGCTGTTTCCTCAATTGCCCTGTTGTCGGTACGAACAACGATGCATCCCAGCTTGCGCATCAAAGCCCTTGCGCACTCCAAATCTTGATACACGCACTCCAAATCTGCATATGAAGAAGCCACGTTGCTGGCATTCCCAAGGCGCCGCTTGCGTATGTCCGCAAGAATCTCAGGCGAGATAATGAGCCCAAATAAGCGCGTAGGATCAACTTCGAAGATTTCTTTTGGCGGTTCGCTTTGGGGGTCGAGCGGCACATTTGCTACGCGATAGCCCAGTTGCGATAGGTAAATCGACAGCGGCGTTTTAGAAGATCGCGACACTCCGATAAGTACGATATCGGCTTCACGAAGGTCTTGCGGGTTGCGACCGTCGTCATGGGAAATAGTGAATTCCATTGCATCAATACGACGGAAATAATATTCGTTCACCGAATGCAATCGCCCAGGTTCCTGCAGCGGCTCCCTGCCCGTTGCCCGTACAAGTGCGCATAGAGCATTACTCATCAAATCAACGCCAATTACCTCTTCGAGATGAGTTCGAAGAAACTCCTCCATGCAGGAGCGCAAGTCGGCACGAATTAGGGTATAGAACAATACGAAGGGAATCCGGCCTAGCTCTGAATGCTTCGCGAGGTGAGCCTCTAAATCCTCGATCATGCTGTTGCAGGACTCAACACGCGGCAAGATCTCAATTGCCGGGTCGTATACCTCAAAACAAGATGATGCAGCACGAACCAACGTTTGAGCAGTGGTGCCAACCGAATCGGAAACAACGTGGATCACTGGAAAAGTGTCAGAGGCCTTCCCTTGTGTTATCCATTTCTGCAAAATGAAATTCCCCCTTAACAAAAAGCGGCCCATCACTGGGCCGCTTCAAGAAACGCGAAAGCGAAATTGCCCGCTAACCTGGATTATTTTACCTTGGACAGCAGAGCAAAGTCAGCAACGTTGGCGAATACCGCAACGAAGCTATTCAATAGACGAAGGCGATTTTCGCGCAATGTCTGGTCTTCGTCCATAACCATCGTGTTCTCGAAGAACAAGTCGATGGGTTTACGCAAAGCAGCAAGCTCGGACAATGCAGCAGCGTAATTGTTGTTTTCAAGGGCGCTAGCAACATTGCTTTCGGCCTGGCAAACAGCACGAACCAATGCTTGCTCAACCTCAGAAAGAAGACCCTCATTAACTTCAGTACCGAGTTTGGAATCGCAAAGGTTGTTCGCACGAGCATAAGCTGTTGCAAGATCCTCGAACACCTCGGGCTGTTCGCTACGAGCAGCCTCAAGAGCCGAAACGCGATTAATGAGCTCAACAGGCTCCTGAATGCCTGCAGAAAGTACGGCATCAATTGCGTCAATGCTGTTGCCAGCATCGCGCATCATTACCTTGGTGCGCGTAATAAAGAACTCAATTACATCACGACGAGCAGCATCGGTATCGAATTCGATGCCCTGCTGAGCATAAGATGCCAGCGCGGCGTCAATTGCAGCTACAAGCGATACTTCAACGGCATCTTTACCGGACAACATAGCCACGATGCCAATAGCGCTACGACGCAAAGCAAACGGATCGGAAGAACCCGTAGGGCCTTGACCAACGGCAAACAAACCGCATACGGTATCAAGCTTGTCGGCAATAGCCACAATCTTGCCCACAACTGTATCAGGAGCTTCGTCGCCCGCGAAACGGGGGCGATAGTGTTGCTCGATAGCCTGAGCGACCTGGGCGGTTTCGCCACTTGCCGCAGCATAATAGCTACCCATTACACCCTGAACGCTAGTGAACTCAACTACAGCGCTCGTCACCAAGTCAGCCTTGCAAAGACGAGCAGCGCGCTCAACATCGCTAAGATCCTGACCAGCAAGACCGGCATCTTCCGCAAGGTGATCTGCCAAGCGCTGGATACGGTTAGTCTTGTCGAGCATGGTGCCCAACTTTTCCTGGAAGACCACTTTGCCCAGATGATCAACGTAAGACTCAAGAGGCTGTTTCAAGTCTTCGTCATAGAAGAACTTCGCGTCATAAAGGCGAGCACGAACAACACGCTCATTGCCATCGACGATGGTTTCGGCGCAAGCAGGGTCGCCATTGCTTACCACAATAAAACGATTGGTAAGCTTGCCATCCTTGTCATACAACGGGAAATAACGCTGGTGAACCAACATGGCATCAACGATGATTTCTTCGGGAACTTTTAAGAATTCCTCGTCGAAAGTGCCAACAAGCACAGTGGGATACTCGGCCAGATTAATAACTTCGACAAGCGTCTTAGGATGAAGCACCGCAGTAAAGCCGGTTTCAGCTTCGGCTTTAGCAACACCTTCACGAATAACCTGCTCGCGTTCAGCCTCAGAAGGAATAACAGAAGCACTACGCACAACATCAACCAACGAGTCTGCATCAGCAACTTCGAATGGACCAGGGGCCAAGAAGCGATGGCCGTATGTAGTGCGGCCGGCGACAAGGCCCGCAAAAGTAAAGTCGATAACTTCATTACCGAAAAGGGCAACGATCCAACGTACTGGGCGAGTAAAGTACTCGCTCTGGACACCCCAACGCTGAGAGCGAGGCCAAGATAGTCCATGGATAATTTTATTGAGCACCGAAGAAAGCAAGGATGCCACATTCACAGAGGGCGTATGCGTACGGGCATACACGTAGCCGTCCTCTACGACCAACGAAGAAGGATCTACACCCTTGCCACGCGCAAAACCCTGAGCCGCCTTGGTGGGATTGCCCTCGGCATCAAAGGCGATCTTGGCAGAAGGACCCTTGAAAACTTCATTTTTTTCTTCCGTAGCCTCGGGAATTTCTTCGGCAATAACGATAAGACGACGAGGGGAAGAGAAGATCTTGACGGCACCATGCGGAATAGCGGCATCATCGAGGAGGCTCGGAACCATGGTAGAGAGCTGCTTTACAGCACCCGCAAGGTCGAAAGCCGGAATTTCTTCGGTACCGATTTCGAAGGCGAGCGTACGCTTTTCCATCAGTTACTCCCCCTTCTTCTCGGAGCTGTCAGGCTCCGGAGCCTGACCTACAACATGTTCGAGATATGAAGCGCAGCACGCCTTCGCAATAGTGCGCACACGCAAAATATAGCCCATGCGCTCAGTGGCGCTAATAACGCCGCGTGCGTCAAGCAGATTAAAGGCATGAGAGCACTTCAGAACGTAATCATAAGCGGCAAGCGGAAGCTTAGCTTCAAGCGCGCGAGTGCATTCAGCCTCGTAACGATCGAATTCGCCAAAGAGCAGATCAGTGTCGGCGATTTCAAAGTTGTATGCAGAAAACTCACGCTCATTTTCCAGAAATACATCGCCATAGGTAAACACCGTGCCATCGGCGCCGCGTGCCCAAATCAGATCATATACCGAGTCTACGCCCTGAATATACATAGCCAATCGCTCAAGGCCATAGGTGATTTCAGAAGGAACCGGACGGCACTCGAAACCGCCAACCTGCTGGAAGTAAGTAAACTGAGTGACTTCCATGCCATTGAGCCAGACTTCCCAGCCAAGACCCCAAGCACCAAGCGTCGGGCTTTCCCAGTCGTCTTCAACAAAGCGGATATCGTGTTTTTCAACTTCAATACCGATAGCGCGAAGCGATTCGAGATACAAGTCCTGAACATTGTCGGGAGAAGGCTTCAGCAGGACCTGAAACTGATAGTAATGCTGGAGGCGGTTGGGGTTTTCACCATAACGGCCGTCGGTGGGTCGGCGACAAGGCTGCACATAGGCAGTCTTCCACGTAGCGGGGCCAAGGCTGCGCAATGTAGTGGCGGTATGAAACGTACCGGCACCAACTTCGTTGTCGTACGGCTGCATGATTACACAACCCAAATCTGCCCAATAGCGCTGAAGGCGCAGGATCATATCCTGAAACGTCAGCACCTGAGCGGCGTCGGCATTCGCCTTGCCTACTTCGTGGTTAGTCATAATGCTCCTTATCGATAAACGATGAATGTAAACTAATTCAGTAGTCCAATACGGTTAATCGGCCAGTATGTTACGAAGGCCTTTCCGAAAATCGAATCAGAATCGACCGGACCAAAATAGCGAGAATCGGAAGAATTTTCACGATTGTCCCCCATTACCCAAACTTCGCCGGCAGGAATAGTGCAGGGAAAAGAAAGGGAAACATTGCTGGCAGTTTTGGAAAGAGGATACGACAGACCCTGTGTATAAGGCTCAGAGAGCTTTACGCCATCAACATAGACGTATCCGTTAACCAGGTTTACCGTTTGACCTTCTGTGGCTATGATGCGTTTAACTAAAACGCGAGAAGGAACTTGAGGATCGGAAAAAACAACGATGTCGCCCGCTTTTGGTTCCGAGAAATGGTAACTGACCTTCTCTGCAAAAAGCCTGTCACCCGTCATGATGGTGGTTTCCATAGAAGCAGAGGGCACTTCAAAGGGTTCAATAACGAATGACCTAATGCCCCATGCCGCCGCCAAGACAATGGCGATGCAAACAACGAGATTAACAAATCTCCGAATAATACCGGGACGGCGCACGCCAGCGTGTTGTCCGGAATCCAAACCTATCCCATCCCTTCAAGGGTGTAAACCAGCAGTCGAATGCTCCTATGATAGAGCAAACAACACGTCACTGACAAATTACCCTTCTACTCTGCTAAATCGAGGAAATCGCGTTCCTTTTTTGAGAGATTTGCCCCCTCGAGCAAATCTGGTCGCCAGCGCTTGGTACGCAAAAGGCTTTGCTCACGACGCCATTGAGCGATTTTCGCATGATGGCCGGATAGAAGGATGTCGGGCACTTCCATGCCTCGATAACTGGCCGGACGCGTATATTGAGGGTATTCAAGAAGCCCATCATAGAAACTTTCATCAACGGCGCTACCTTCATCGCCCAACACACCGTCAATACGACGCACTACAGCATCAATAACGACCATCGAAGCAAGCTCGCCGCTGGTAAGAACGTAATCGCCTAAAGAAATAACCTTATCCGCAAGTGAGTAAGCACGTTCATCGATTCCTTCATAATGACCGCAAATAAAAAACAGGTGATCCTGCTGAGCAAGCTCAAGAGTCATTGCGTCATCAAAACGCTCTCCCGTGGGAGAAAGGAAGATAACATAGGGCTTCTTCAAGGCAGAGGAAAATAACTCATCAGTAGCCTCGAAAATAGGTTCGCATTTCATCACAAGGCCCTGACCACCGCCATAAGGCTCATCGTCGGTGGTGCGATGCTTGTCATGCGTCCACTTACGCAAGTCGTGCGCTTTAAAATCAAGGAAGCCCTTTTCTTGCGCGATACGCATAATAGACTCGTTCATAACCGAGTCATAGCATTGGGGAAACACCGAAAGGGTTTCAATTTTCACGTGAGCTCCTATAGATCAAGCAAACCGTCAGGAAGGGATACTCGTATCTCCCCCATTTCCTCTTCGACGGCTACCAAGAACTCATCGACCAGAGGAATCAATACCTCATCTTCTCTGCCCTCGAACGAATCAGAAACTGAACCACGATCAACAACGAGCAAAGCATGGGCGGGGTTTTCGTCAATGCGAACCACCCTTCCTATGCAACCAGCGTTTTCGTCGACAACAGAAAAGCCCGTAAGATCGATATCCTGTTTATCCATGTAGTTTTCAGGTAAACAGGAGGTACGTACCAAGCAGAAATGGCCTTCAAGCTTTTCGGCATCGGTTCGATTGTCGATACAATCGAACCAAACCATATATCTGCCTTCCGCAATTTCCTCGACATCCAGCACCTCGCCAGAGCGCGGAATACGATCCTGTGCCATAAACTGCTGCGGCTGTGAAAGCTTGATTTTACGGTTTTGCTGCATATGCATAACCTCCATTCCCTTTTCAAGCAAAAAAGGAAGACCTTCCGTCGGTTTGACGGAAAGCCCTCCTTCATTTGTTTTAGCTCGTAAAAGAGCTGCAACGTTAGTCCAAGAACCCATGGTACCTGAACCTATTCGTCGATAAGTTCGACTTCAACATCGAGACCATGACGAGAACCCGCAGCGCGAGCAAGCGTGCGGATTGCTTTGATAACACGACCCTGACGGCCAATAACCTTGCCGGCATCTGCCTGAGCAACACGTACTTCAATAAGGACAGAGCCCATTTCGGTATCTGAAGACTCAATGCTTACAGCATCGGGCTCATCAACCAAAGGCAAAACCAGGGTTTCGACCAAACCCGAGATGTCTTCGCGGGATTCCGCCATCACTAAGCGTTCTTACGCTCTGCCTCAATGAGGCGTGCAACGGTATCGCTGGGCTGAGCGCCGTCAGCAATCCACTTATCAACCTTTTCAAGGTCGATCTTTACATGCTTAGGGGTGGTGGTGGGGTTGTAAGAACCAACCTGCTCAATGAAGCGACCGTCGCGACGAGCACGAGAATCAGCTACAACGATACGATAATAAGGTGCCTTTTTAGCGCCGTGACGGGCGAGGCGAATCTTGACTGCCATCGAGTTGTACTCCTTCTAAACTTTTAAGAGCGACCGGTTAAGCTAATGCTGCACAGGTCGCAAAACAGCGATTACTGATATTACCTCTTGAAAGCGGATTCATCAAGACCGCTCATCATCTCTTGCATCTTCTTCACATCGGCCACGGACATTCCCCCCATTCCGGGAAGACCCATACGGCGTTTGCCGCCCTTACCCTTCTTGCCTTTCTTGCCCTTGCCTTTGCCCTTGCGGTTCATTTGGGCTTCCTGGGCGTTCATCATGCTCCGAACCATCTTCTTGGTTTCCATAAACTGCTTAAGCAGCTGATTAACTTGGAAAACTTTGACGCCGGCGCCTGCGGCAATTCGGGCTTTACGAGAACCATTTAAGATTTCGGGATGCTCGCGCTCGCGCTTGGTCATAGATCCAATAATGACTGCCATTTCGTCAAGCGCATGCTCGTTTACCTGGCCTTCGCGCATAGCCTTGTCTCCACCTGGAAGAGCGCTGATAAGCTTCTGGACACCGCCCATTTTGCCAATCTGCTGCTTCATAAGAAGAAAGTCGTTAAGCGTCAGGTTTCCGCGCGCCATTCGCTCGGCTTCCGCTTGCTCGATTTCCTCAGCACGAAGCTTCGATGCGGACTCGATGATGCTAACGACATCGCCCATGCCCAAAATGCGCTTGGCCATTCGATCGGGATGGAAGCGTTCGAGCGAGTCGGGTTTTTCACCCTGAGAGATAAACGTGATGGGTTTGCCGGTAACCTGTTTAATGGATAAGGCGCCACCGCCACGCGCATCGCCATCCATCTTTGACATAATCACGCCATCAAAATCAACTCGATCGGCAAAAGCCTTAGCAACGTTTACCGCATCCTGGCCGGTCATGGCGTCGACAACCATATAGATCTGGTCGGGTTCAACAGCCGCCTTGATGGCTTCAGCCTCAGCCATCATCTCTTCATCAACATGGAGACGGCCCGCCGTGTCGACAATCACGACATCGCGAAGCGAATCGATGGCATCACGCACGCCTTCTTTTGCGATCTTGACTGGATCCTTCCCTTCGCCTCGATATACGCGCACGCCGATTTCTTCACCCAGCGTCTGCAACTGATCGGCTGCAGCGGGACGATATACGTCACATGCGCACAGAAGCGGGCTATGATTCTGCTGTTTAAGAAGATAGGCAAGCTTGGCAGCAGCCGTGGTTTTGCCCGAACCCTGCAAACCAACAAGCATGATCACGTTAGGAATGCGACTGGAAAGCTGGAGTGGCTTGCTTTCTTCACCCATAAGAGCCGTAAGCTCATCGAGAACGATCTTCACTACATTCTGCGCAGGCGTAAGCGAATCAAGGACCTCCGCGGTAAGGCAACGCTCTTTAGTGCGTTTGGTGAATTCCTTTACCACTTTGAAGTTAACATCGGCCTCAAGTAGCGCCATGCGAATCTCACGCATGGCGGTATCGATATCTTCTTCGGTAAGGCGACCCTTGCCGCGCAAGCCAGAGAAGATGGACTGGAGTTTATCGGAAAGGTTATCGAACATCAGCCATATCCCCAATCAGCGCACGAGCAAAATCATGCGCATCGAAATCCTGCAAATCGTCTATACCCTCGCCTACGCCGATCTTGAAAATCGGAAGCTCGAGTTCGTGCGAAACCGCCAGAGCGATACCGCCCTTAGCCGTACCATCAAGTTTCGTTACGATGACGCCATCCAAATCAAGCGCATCGTTGAACTTCTGAGCCTGCTGAAGGCCATTCTGCCCAGTTGTGGCATCGATGACAAGCACTGTGTATACAGGAACGTTTGAGCGTTTGCGCACAACGTTGACAACCTTTTGCAGCTCACGCATAAGGTCATCGGATGTATGAAGACGTCCCGCAGTGTCAATGAGCACCATATCGGAACCGTCTTTTTCGGCTCGTTCGATGGTTTCGTAGCATACGCTTGCAGGGTCGCTGCCCCGTTCGCGAGAAACAATAGTAACGTCAGCGCGCTTGGCCCACACCTCAAGCTGTTCAATAGCAGCAGCGCGGAACGTGTCTGCACTACCCAGGAGAACCTTTCTTCCCTTCTCATGATAAGAAGCAGCAAGCTTACCAACAGTGGTAGTTTTACCTGCCCCATTGATGCCGACGAACAGAACCAAAGATGGATTCTCCTCGAAGATATCAGTTTCCGCTTCGGTAAACGTCGCCGCCATCTGATCGGTAAGCATATCGAACACCGCATAGGCATCGGGAAGAGCCTTACGCTTTGCCTGATCTCGTAATTCCTCAATGATGCTATCGGCGGCAGCTGCACCGATGTCAGCAAGGATCAGCGTTTCCTCTAGGTCATCCCAAAAATCGTCGTCTACATCAGGCCCACGATCGAGCAGGATATTCATCTGCTCTTTCAGGCGGGTTCTTGAGCGATGAAGCCCCTCATTGATCTTATCGAAAAATCCCATTTAACCCTCCTTGCGGGTAGCATTGTCGAGCTTTTGACTGATCACCTTCGTAATGCCATCAGCCTGCATTGAGACACCATACAATATGTCGGCAGATTCCATAGTGCGACGCTGATGCGTGATCATAATGAATTGGGTTTCGTCGCGTACCACATTAATGTAAGCGATCAGTCGGCGCAGATTCGTATCGTCGAGCGCCGCCTCAACCTCGTCCAAGATATAGAACGGGGTCTGCCTAATGCGATACACGGCAAACAGCAACGCCATAGCGGTCATCGACTTCTCGCCACCGGAAAGCAGCGACATTTTCTTAACGCGCTTGCCCACCGGTTGAGCATTAACGTCAACACCCGTGTTTTCCAAGTCGTCAGGATCAACCAAGGAAAGGTGAGCCTGCCCGCCAGGAAACAGCGTAGAGAAGATATCAGAGAAGTTAGCATTCACCTGTTCGAACGTAGCAACAAAATCGTCTCGCATTCGTTCGTCAATGACATTGACGATTCGGGCAAGCGTCTTACGGGCGAGCCTCATGTCCTCGAGTTGAGAACTAAGATAAGTATGACGCTCGCTTACCTGCTCGAACTCTTCGGCAGCATCAGGATTAATGGCACCCATGTTCTTGATGCGACGCTCGAGCGAGGAAGCTTGCGCTTCGGCTTCTTGGCGATTATCAAGGCGATCGCCAGCAAGGGCAACCTCGAGAGGCGTGTCGCAATCACGAACGATAACGTTTACCCCCGCATCAACCTGAACTTCAAGCCTGCCCTTTTCGATACGGACCTCGGAAATACGCGAAGCAACAGACTCAAAACGCTCACGAGCTTCTCGCGACTCCTTAGTGGCTTGTGCGATTTTGTCGTGGAGCGAAAGGGACTGCTCTTTTTCGCTGCGTGATTCCTGCTCTAAGCGCGTCGAAACCAGAGAAGCAGCATCGGACAAGGAATGCAGGGTGGCCAAAAGCTCATCTGCCCTATTGGCCGCTACCCGAGCAACATGGATACGCTGCATTGAACTTGCATCTTCACGTGAAGATGCAGATATCTCCTGCTTGCGGGTGGATACCATTCGATCAGTGTAGGCAAGTCGCTCGGAGAGACGAGCCGTTTCGAGGCGAGCATCGCTCGGGCGCTCGGAAAGAGAGACGATTTCGCGACGCATTGGAGAAAGTGTTTCCTCCAACTCGGAAACCTTTTCTTTGTTCAATTCCAAATCGGCGGTAACTTGCGACAAAGTACGCTCCAACTCGTCTGAATCGGGCTGAGCCTTTTCGAAGAATGCAGTGTTCTCTTCCTGCTCTGCCAGCAAGCGTTGGTGCTCACCTTCGAGCTGCTTCAGCGCCCGCACCGATGCATCGGCATCACGACGCGCCGACTCGCTTTGCCCCTTAAGATTTGCAAGAGATTCTGAAAGCTTCAACGACGCTGTTTGCGCCTGGCGAAGCTCAGATTCAACCCTGCCATCTTCAGACTGTGCAGCTTCGTAATCCGCACGACACCGCTCCTCTTCCTTGATCGCCTGAGCAAGAGCGCGACGACGGGCAAGCGCATTATTTTGCTTGTCGGCTTCAGTGAAACGCACGAAGGAAAATTTGCCATCAGTTGAGGCGATGCATCCATCAAGTGAAGCAAAACGTGCAGCGGTCCCCTGCGAATTACGAGCGCACGAAAGAGCATCCGAAAATGTATCGACAATGAAAACATCACCGATCAGGGCATCGACCTGAGCAGAATAACGGGGGTCGATATCAAGCTCATCAACCAATCGACGAGGGCCCACAGGGAAAGAACGACCGTCTTCCTTAAAAACGCGGGCAAACGTTGCGATCGCTCCAACGGCATCACTATTAGCCACAGCGGAAATAAGCCGTTCAGCATCTGCATCTTCAGAGACCATCACAGCATGCAGTTCAGAGCCAAGCAACGCTTCAATCAATACGTCTAGACCCGCAGGAGCGGAAACCGCATGTGAAACAAGAGAGCAATCTGAGGATAGCGTCTTCGCTTCTTCCATCATTTTTGCCTGGGCAGGATTCGAGGTTTCGCTCGAACGCTCCAATTCCTCAAGAGCGGCCCGCTCAGCAGTGGCCTTCGTGAACGCAGTGCGAGCCTCGTCGAGAGCGCGGCGAGCAGCATCGCGCGCAACAACTAGCGCATTGAGCTTTTCACGCGTTGAAGCCTCTTCTTCGCGAGCACGCGCAAGATCGCCCTCAAGCCTACTGGCCTGAGTCTCCAGCGTTTCAGATTGCTCTTTAGCAAACGAAAGGCGCTCGGCAGCATCAGCAACATGGGCGTCAATAACTTGGGCACGAGCACGACGCTCCGAAAGGTTTTCACGCAGTGCCTGCTGAGTTGCCTTAGCAGTTTCCTGACGGTGGACCAACGCACGCTGCTCAGACATCAAGGTATCGATCTTCTTACGTAGATCGTTTCGTTTGTTGACCCGTTGGGTATATGAAATCTCCAAATCGCCACGAAGCTTTTCGGCCTTCACCGATTCCTCTTTAGCCTTTTCAGCTGCCTCTTGGGCTTCGGCAAGCTCATGCTCAGCAGCACCACGACGCACGCGAGCCTCTTCAAGAAAGCGAGTAAGTCGCTCGATTTCCTGAAGATAACCGCTGCGTTTCTCCCTTAAGAGCATGGCGGTAGAATTCAGGCGCTCAAATGAAGCCTGAGAGCGACGATATCGCTCGTTCAGGCTGTTCTCCTGATTGGTGCGCTCATGAAGCTGACGCTGGAGAGCGTCAAGAGCATGTTCAGATGCCTCAAGTTCCTTCTTGAATGTTTGCTGGGACGCTTCGAGTTCTTTTTCTGATGCAAGGACAGCATCCCACTTCTGCTGCAGGACGCGCAGATCGTCAACAGCAAGAGCAAGTTTCAAATTGGCAAGCTCAGAAGAAAGATCCTTATGCAAGCGAGCTTTCTTGGCCTTGCGCTCAAGGGGCTTGAGCTGACGCTCAACTTCAGCAGTAATGTCATTAACGCGGGCAAGATGAGCGTCCATTTGAGCAAGCTTACGCTCGCTTTTTGCTTTGCGTTCTTTATGCTTCAGAATGCCAGCAGCTTCTTCGATGAGAGCACGACGATCTTCTGGGCGGGATGAAAGAACAGAGTCCAAATTGCCTTGGGAGATAATGGAATTGGTACCCGTACCCATGCCAGAGTCGTGAAGGATATCAAGAACATCCATACGGCGAACCACATTACCATTAATGAGGTATTCGCTTTCTCCACTGCGGTACATACGGCGCCCAATGGAAACCTCAGCAAAATCAACAGGAAGCGTGCCGTCGGTGTTATCGAGCAGCAGCTCAACTTCCGCCACGGAAACAGGCTTACGGGCAGAAGAACCAGCAAAAATGACATCTTCCATAGATTGGCCACGCAAATTCTTAGCGTTACGTTCGCCAAGAACCCATAGAACGGCATCGGAGATGTTCGATTTGCCAGATCCGTTAGGGCCCACCACAGCAGCAACACCCGGTTCGAATCTCATAACCGTTCGATCAGCGAAAGAC
>OGRA01002832.1_pt1 | contig 13932 bp, 8 predicted proteins | sample 1553351 | NCBI WGS metagenome assembly OGRA01 (sample SAMEA2580056, study PRJEB22360) | human gut metagenome | biome: human gut; feature: human-associated habitat; material: faeces | place: Denmark | collected 2008/2010
CAGCACTATATCGCTCACGTTGGAAGATTGAGATCTTCTTTAGAAACCTCAAGCAGAACCTGCATATCAAGAGTTTTCTGGGGACCTCTCAAAACGCTGTTGAGATTCAGATTTGAACGGCTCTGATTACGATTCTCCTACTTCAATATCTCAAGCGAATAGCAAAACACCCCTGGAGTCTCTCCAACTTAACAGCCTCTTTGAGACTCAACACTTTCACCAAAATCGACCTCTTTCAGTGGATAAATGAGCCGTTTCCACCGCCTCCAGACGAGCCCGAAATAGCATAGGGGGGATACCCCCGTTTTTACCGCAAATGTCAAGGGGCGATTGACCCGCTTGACAGCTATCTTACACCCTTCTCCCGCCAAAAACGTTTAGGACACTATTGAATTTCCACTATTCTCAGCAGAGTTTCAAACTGTATCTGATGTAAAAGCGGTACCTTTGCCCTACTACTAATCATATAATGCTAAGCAACACAAACTCTCTTATGAAACAAAAGATCTGTATGCTCTTAGTGGCTCTGGCCACGCTAACGCTCCTTGGAGCTTGCAACAAGGACAAGGAACCGACTAACGACAACGTCCGGCTAAGTGTAAAGCCTGAGAATATACGGCTAAAAGTCGGTGAGCAGCAACAGCTGACTATCATAACCAAGCCTAGTGGGGTTGCCTACAGCTGTACCTCCTCTGATGAGTCGGTAGCCAAGGTGGACAATAAGGGTGTGGTGACTGGTGTCAAGGGTGGCGAGGCTGTCATCACGGTAGTTGCTAAGGATCAAACCAAGTCGGTCAACGTGACTGTTGTTAACCCATATGCAGGCCCAGAGGATCGTTACATCGGCTTAAACAGTCCAGACAAAACAATCTCTCCGATATATATACCCTTCTTCCCTGATCTAGCTGTAAGCAAGGATAGTCATAAGCAGCTTATCGCTGCCAATGAGAAGTATGGCTGGGTGCTTTATAGTTACGAGGATGGTGAGGAGGATGAGGATCATGACGATGAAGATGGACATAGTCATAACATGATTCGCATGACGGCGCCTAAGGACGAAAACGGCAACTATACAGACGACCGCTTCATTATAGAACTCTTCTATCACTATATGAAGAAGGATGATATATACTTTGACTGCTGGACGAGACCTGTCTTTAAGAAGGATGTCGTCAAGGCTGCTCATGAAGGCTCTGAGGAGGATATCAAAGTACTCCGAGATCTCCTGACTCTCTACGGCTTTACAGAGAATTTGCAACCATCAACGTATAAGAGCGGACAGCTTAACTTCGAGGGGTACAATATGAAGCAGTTCCCAGAAGGTCCAATGTGGGGATCTATCTACTGTACGAAAGTAGATGGCGAAAATGCGTATTACCTAGAGTTCCAGGTAGTCCAAAAGGCTCCGAAGAAGAAGTAGTCCTTTCTCGATAGAAGAGCTACTCATATAAACGAAGAGAATACTCAACCGCTCGATGCAGTTGAGTATTCTCTTCGTTTTAAGCTGTCAGAAGGAGCGACAGCGTCAGGTGTGGTCGGGTACGCTCTGTGCTAGTAGGGGAAGTCGCTCTCTTCGTCATCAGTGGCCATCGGATTAAAGTCTGAGGCATCAACGTTAAAGTTTTGCCCAAAGGGACTACCGGCCTCGGCACCTGGCATGACACCAGGTGTGGCCGATGGCGTCTGTCTAGCTTTGGCTCCATTGATCTGAGAGGTGTAGTGCATGTTAGCCTCTTCGAGTGGGTAGAACTTGGCAAACTCGCCACGAAATCCGATACGCACATCGCCGATCGGTCCGTTACGGTGCTTGGCAATGATGAAGTATCCGATACCTTTTGTATCTCCGTTGTCATCCTGCATAATCCCATAGACCTCGGGTCTGTGTAGGAAGCAAACCATATCGGCATCCTGCTCGATAGCTCCTGACTCACGTAGGTCGGAGAGCTGTGGCACCTTACTATTCGTACCGCTATCATTCTTGCGTAGCTCGACAGCACGGTTGAGCTGTGAGAGGGCGATGATGGGTATGTCCAGCTCCTTGGCAAGCATCTTGAGCGAGCGGGAGATGGTACTGACCTCTTGCTCACGGTTGCCAAAGTTCATACCGCTAGCGTTCATCAGCTGGAGGTAGTCGATGATGATGATCTTGATGTCGTGCTCTCGTACGAGACGGCGCACCTTAGTACGTAGCTCGAAGACGGAGAGACTGGGCGTATCGTCAATGTAGAGGGGCGTATTCTCCAAGACGCTGATACGTTCATCAAGCTGCGTCCACTCAAAGTTTTCGAGCTGACCGCTCTTGAGCTTTTCGCCAGGAAGCTCACAGACGTTACTAATGAGACGTTTGACTAGCTGCACGCTGCTCATCTCAAGGTTAAAGAGGGCAACGGGTATCTTATTGTCCACAGCGATGTACTTAGCCATCGATAGGACGAAGGCTGTCTTACCGATAGCGGGGCGCGCAGCGATGATGATGAGGTCTGACTTCTGCCACCCTGCGGTCATCGCATCGATGCCGTCAAAGCCTGAAGAGATACCGCTGATACCCTCGGCACTATTGGCTGCAGCCTTGATGTCATCGATAGCAATCTTGAGAACGGCATCAATAGGCTGCACATCCTTGCGTAGATGCTTCTGCGAGAGTGCAAAGAGAGCACCCTCAGCGGTCTCCATCTGATCCTCGATGTCGATGGAGTCTTCGTACGCAGAGGTGAGTACTTCGGTCGAGAACTTGATCAGATTGCGGCTCAGCGCTTTTTGCGCCACAATCATGGCGTGGTACTCTAGGTTGGCCGCACTGATGACGCGATTGCTTAGGTCAACAAGAAAGGGCATTCCCCCGACCTGATCCAGCTTGCCCTCACGCTGTAGTCTCTGACTGACCGTGTGCAGGTCTATGGGCTGCTCCTCTAGACTGAGGTCGCGCATGACCTCAAAGATGGTCTGATGCGCATTGACGTAAAAGCTCTCGGGCTCCAGGATCGTGCTGATCTCAGAGAAAGCCTCTTTCTCCAGTAGTATGGCGCCTAGTACAGCCTCCTCAATGTCTGTCGCTTGAGGTGGCACACGTCCCTCGGTCGTGCGATCGAGCGAGGCTTGTGGCTTACGGAGCTGCTTCTGCTGTGTAGTTTTTAGGGGTGGCATGAGTTAGTTCGTTTGGCTAGGTGAATTGCTACGTCTAGGGGACAACTAAGGAGCCTAGACGGGAGCCTAGGCTTTGGAGATAAAATGAGCTGTGGAGCGCTTTAGTCGAGCTTGAGGACAGCGAGAAAAGCTTTCTGCGGGATCTCCACGTTGCCGATCTGCTTCATACGCTTCTTACCCTCTTTCTGCTTTTCTAGTAGCTTACGCTTACGGCTGATATCACCACCGTAGCACTTGGCAGTCACATCTTTGCGAACTGCCTTGACCGTCTCACGAGCGATGATCTTAGCACCTATGGCGGCTTGGATAGCTATGTCAAACTGCTGGCGCGGGATGAGCTCCTTGAGCTTCTCGCACATGCGGCGACCGAAGGGGACGCTATTGTCAAAGTGCGTCAGCGTCGAGAGCGCATCGACGGGCTCTCCGTTAAGAAGGATGTCTAGCTTGACCAACTTAGAGGGACGGAAGTCACTCAGATGATAGTCAAAGGAAGCGTAGCCACGTGAGATGCTCTTGAGCTTGTCATAGAAGTCGATGACGATCTCACCGAGAGGCAGATCGAAGTAGATCTCGACACGGTTGCCACTGATGTACTCCTGCTTGATGAGGATACCGCGCTTGTCGAGACAGAGCGTCATGATAGGACCGATGTAGGCGGTATCTGTGATGATCGTGGCTCGTATGTACGGCTCCTCAATATGATCGATCTGCATCGGATCGGGTAGACCGGACGGGTTGTGCACCTCGGTCACGCCACCCTTCTTGTCGTAAACAAGGTAGGAGACGTTAGGTACGGTCGTGATGACGTTCATATTGAACTCACGGTCGAGACGTTCCTGAACGATCTCCATGTGGAGCAGACCAAGGAAACCACAGCGAAAGCCGAATCCTAGTGCTGCCGAGCTCTCAGGTGTAAAGGTGAGCGAAGCATCATTGAGTTGTAGCTTCTCGAGCGAAGCGCGTAAGTCCTCAAAGTCTTCTGTGTCAATTGGGTAGACACCAGCGAAAACCATCGGCTTGACCTCCTCAAAGCCCGCGATAGCCTCTGAGGCGGGTCGCTGTATGTGTGTGATCGTATCACCTACCTTGACCTCTTTGCTGGTCTTGATACCAGAGATGATGTAGCCCACGTCGCCCGTGTTGACCCTATCTCTAGGCATCATGTCGAGCTTGAGCACGCCCACCTCATCGGCATCGTACTCCATGCCTGTATTGATGAACTTGACCTTGTCGCCCTTGGCTATAGAGCCGTTGACAATCTTATAGTAAGCAATGATGCCACGGAAGGGGTTGAAGACGGAGTCAAAGATGAGCGCTTGAAGCGGAGCCTCAGGGTCGCCCACAGGGGCTGGCACACGCTCTACGATGGCATCCAGGATCTCGTTGACACCTTGTCCCGTCTTACCACTGGCAAAGAGCACTTCGTCTGGATCTACACCCAGCAAGCTGACAATCTGGTCCTGCACCTCTTCGGGAGAAGCACCAGGCAGGTCGATCTTGTTGACCACTGGTATGATCGTCAGGTCATGATCGATCGCCATGTAGAGGTTGCTGATGGTCTGCGCCTGTATCCCTTGCGAAGCGTCTACGATGAGCAGCGCTCCCTCACATGCAGCTATGGAGCGAGACACCTCGTAGCTGAAGTCCACGTGTCCTGGCGTGTCAATCAGGTTGAGCGTGTACTCTACGTCATCCTTGGTATAGGACATCTGTATGGCGTGGCTCTTGATCGTGATGCCACGCTCACGCTCTAGATCCATATTGTCGAGGACTTGATCCTGCAGATCTTTCTTTTGGACGGTATCTGTGTACTCCAGAAGGCGATCGGCGAGGGTACTCTTGCCGTGATCAATGTGAGCTATGATACAAAAGTTACGTATGTGCTGCATGTGCTAAAGGGGTTCGTGCGCTAAATAAAGGGCAACAGTGCTACAGTATATCTGCTGTAAGAAAGGAAATAAAAGGCGGGACGAAGCTGCGGGGAGGGTCGAGGAGTCGATTACTCCTCCTCGTCTTCCATATTGGTGAAGACGTTCTGCACATCTTCGTCCTCTTCGAGTCTCTCGATGAGCTTGTTGAGCTCTTCGCGCTCCTCAGCTGTGACAGGACGTGTATCCTTAGGTACGCGGATGAACTCAACCGAGCTAATCTCAAATCCTAGCTCCTCGAGCTTGGCTTGGAGAGCACCATTCTGAGAGAAGTCGCCCTCGATGACCCACTCCTCCTCGTCTTGCTCTATATCCTCTACGCCATAGTCGATCAAGTCTAGGATCAGCTCCTCCTGGTCTATCTCAGTCTTAGGCTGGACGTGGAAGACGCATCGGTGGTCAAAGAGAAACTCCAAGCTACCAGTCGTACCGAGATTGCCTCCGAACTTATTGAAATAGCTACGTACGTTGGCGACCGTGCGGGTCGTATTGTCTGTTGCTGTCTCTACAAAGATGGCGATGCCATGCGGACCGTAGCCCTCATAGTTCATCTCCTTATAATCGGTGTTGCTGTCCTTGTCGGTAGCTTTTTTGATAGCACGCTCCACGTTCTCCTTAGGCATGTTCTCCTTCTTTGCCGTCTGGACGAGGACGCGTAGTCGTGGGTTGGTGTCAGGATCGGGACCACCAGCCTTAACGGCAATGGTAATCTCCTTGCCTAGCTTAGTGAATACACGAGCCATGTTGCCCCAACGCTTTAGTTTGCGTGCTTTACGATATTCAAATGCTCTTCCCATGATTGGATTGGATACTTAACTATGTTAGTTGATTTATATGTCTGATGATTGGATTGTCTAGCCTAGTCTAGCGAAGCGTGGCGTGGTACTCCTGCTCGATGGCTTGCCAGATGCGCTTCATAGCGGCATCGATCTGTGCGTCTCGTAGAGTGCCCTTGTCGTCGCGTAGGTAGAAGCTCAAGGCGTAGCTCTTCTTGCCCTTAGGAAGCTCCTTGCCTGTGTAAACGTCAAAGAGCTCGATACGCTGAAGTAGCTTGCGCTCGGCCTTGCTGGCGGTGCGAGCTAATGCTTCGTAGGTGATGTCGTTGTCGATAAGTAGAGCTAGGTCACGCTTCACCGTTGGGTACTTGCTCAGCTCCGTGCTGACCACCTTGTGCTGTAGTAGATGTGCCATCAATGTGTCGCTGTATAGCTCGGCGTAGTAGACCGGTTGCTTGATGTCGCACTTGGTGAGCCAGTAGTTACTGATGACTCCTACGTAGGCGAGGCTCTTGCCCTCTCGATCGGTGTAGCAGACTACGTCGCTCCATAGGTCGTGGCACTCGGCTGGTGTAGTCACAGAGTAGTCTTCTGTCGTAAAGCCCATGTGCGCTAGGAGCTTCTCTACAACCCCTCGTAGCATGTAGGGAGAGGTAGCTTCGCCTGGGGTCGTCCAGCTGTTGGGCATGAGCGTGCCCGAGAGCCACAAGCCTAGTCTGTGGGCTTGGGTGTACTGGTCTAGGGGAGTAATCGCCTGGTCGTTTTGCTTGTAGCGGTAGACGTTGCCCCACTCATAGAGCGCACAGTAGGGTTGCTTGCGGTGCACATTGTCAGAGATCGTCTCTAGACCGCCCACGAGCAGGGTGGGGCGTAGCACGTTGAGCTCTTGGCTCAGCGGATTCTCTACCGGTACTAGCTGGTTAGGATCAAAAGCCTTTTGCCCCTCAAAGTATTGACGAGAGGTGAGCGAATTGTTCAATATCTCTCGATAGCCAAAGCCTGTGAGTAGCTCCGAAAGCTTGAGCTGAGCATGATAAATATGGTCTTGGTCGCTCTGCTTAGAGAGACTCGCATGCACATAGCCCGATAGCGGGACAGCATTGTAGCCGTAGATGCGCAGCACCTCCTCTACGACATCCACTGGTCGTGTCACATCGTAGCGATAGCGAGGCACTGAGATGTCAAAAGCATCATCCTCCACAGCCTTAGGCGACATCTCTAGAGCCTCTAAGATGAGTTGTAGTTGGTCAGCCGTCAGATTGCGACCGATAGCCCGAGAAACATAGTCCGTAGAGATCGTTAACTCTACGGGATCCAGGTGCATACGATAGTGATCCACCGTCTCACCTGCTAATGTACCTCCGCAGAGCTCCAGAATGAGGGAGACAGCGCGCTGGAGCGCCCAGTCGGTCGCCTCGGGATCTAGCCCACGCTCGAAGCGGAAGGAGGAGTCGGTGCTTAACCCGTGGCTTCTAGCTGCTCGACGTGTGATCGTTGGATTGAAGTTGGCTGCCTCTATAAATATGTCTGTCGTCTCCATCGTCACGCCCGAGTCGAGTCCACCCATCACGCCTCCGATGCAGAGCGGTGTGAGCTGGCTGTCGCAGATCATATTCTCCATCCCTGTGAGCTTATGCTCTACGCCATCTAGTGTGGTAAAGGGCGTGCCTGCGGGTAGATGAGCTATGCGCAGCTTACCGCCAGCAATCTTCTGAGCGTCAAAAGCGTGTAGTGGCTGACCGATCTCGTGTAAGACGAAGTTGGTCACATCTACCACCGCATTGATGGGGCGCTGGCCGATGCTTTGGAGTCTCTCCTTGAGCCAGTCGGGACTCTCGACGCATTTCAAACCACGTATGGTCACTCCCTGATAGCGGGGGCAGTCCTCAGCGGAGACCTCCATCTCGACCTGTATAGCAGGAGCCTTCGCATCGACTGCCTGAGGCTTCGTCAGGGTAGGACGCTCTGCACGGATTACCTTACCCTCACGATAGGAGTAGTAAGCCGCGAGGTCGCGCGCCACGCCATAGTGCGAGGTCGCATCGACACGGTTAGGCGTTATGTCTATCTCTATGACGGTATCACTGGCTAGGTCAAAGTAATCAGCCGCCGGTGTCCCAGGCTTCACCGTCTCATCGTCTAGCACCCAGATGCCAGAACTGTCGGCTCCCATACCGATCTCGACTTGCGAGCAAATCATACCCATACTAGACTCGCCACGTAGCTTAGACTTCTTGATCTTAAAAGCTTCGCCATCGGGTCCATATAGAGTCGTGCCGACAGTTGCGACGACGACCGTCTGACCAGCAGCCACATTGGGCGCTCCACAGACGATCTGCACAGGTTCCTCCTCGCCGAGATCGACCGTGCAGACGTGCAGGTGGTCGGAGTTAGGGTGGGGGATGCAAGTGAGGGTGCGCCCTATGACGACACCACGCAGACCGCCTCGTACAGACTCCGTCTGCTCGACGCCAGCCACCTCGAGACCGATGGCCGTGAGCGTCTCCGCTACTTCAGTTGGATTGTAACCCTCTAGACGAGGTAGATATTGCTGTAACCAGTTGAAAGATATATTCATACGAATCAGACATAGGCTCTCTAGGAGCCGATGAATAGAGTTATAAAGCGAGACAGAAGAGACTAGTCGTGAGACTCAGTCTCTTTATTATTATATGGAGTGCTATTACGCAGCTCGACCTTGGAGTATGGCCGTGGGAAGCCTTCGCCAGCAAAGAGCTCGGTAGCTCTACCGTTGAAGTCCCAGAAGAGATCCCACAGATCATTATTAGCACACCATACACGGATCATAATCGTATAGTTGCTCTCCGTCATATCCGAGATTACGGCTAGTACACCTTGATCCTGTAGGATGCGTGGATCCTTGAGTAGCTCCGCTAGGAGGATGCTCTTAGCACGCTCGAACGGCACGTCGTAGTCCACAAGAAACTTCCACTGACACCGTCTAGTGGACATCTCAGAGGTGTTTTTGATTACGTTAGTACTCAGATTACCATTGGGGAGGTAGATCTTCGTATTGTCGACAGTGGTGATAGAGGTGTGGAAGATACCGATATCCTGTACCGTACCCTCGACATCTTGATAGACGATGTAGTCGCCAATGCGGAAAGGGTGCGTGATCAGGATGATAGCACCACCAGCAAAGTTCTGTAGCTGCCCTGAAAGTGCCATACCAATGGCAACACCGAGAGAAGCGAGCAAGGCGGCGAAGGAGACAGCGGCAAAGCCAAGGATATTGATCACCACAATAACCAGTACCACCCAAAGACCAGCACGTGCTATCGAGCGGACGAAGTGTCGCAAGCCAAGCGCCTCGACACGCCTGTCCAGGAGTCGGGTGACGCCCTTCATGATAAGACCTATCAGCCAGCGACCTGCATAAAATATGAGGATAGCTAGGAGGACGCGGATACCTATGTCAAGTGCTTTGTCGACCCATGATCCGAGCGTGTCGGCTAGGTTAAAGTTGACGATACTATCGACAATCTCCTCCTTGGTGAGAGCCGTTGAGTCGGGGAGGATAATGTTTTCTGGATTTATTGCAGGCATGTACTTCTGTATAATTGGTGCTGTCGCCCTTATTTGCGATAGCACTCAGTTAGCAGAGCCAAAGGTACAAAAAAGCGACAACCTAACCTCACCGCAAATCATAGCGTAGATGCTTTCGTAAGGTGCAACACACTCAGTGCGTGTAGGTAAAAGCCCCATACTCACAGGGTCGGAGTATGGGGCTTCGCTTGCTTTGGAGCTAATCAGATGCTTAGCGTATCAGCTTGATCGTTGCTCCTGCGATAGAGAGTAGATAGCTTCCTGCGGGGAGCTCGCAAGAGAGACGTCCCGTCTGGTCCGTTACGCCATGTGCTCGGAGCTGTCCTGCTAGGTCGTACAGCTCATAGCTCGTCTGGCTGTAGGGCGTCTCTATATCCCAGCCCGTAGCTGTCGGCGTAATCACCCAAACATTAGGACGGTCGGTCACGGGAGCGACGCCAGTATCTTTCTTAAAGGCGTAGGAGACGAAGATATTGTTGGACAGGACGAAGAAGTATATAGTCCCAGCCTCATCTTGTGCGGTGAGCTTGCTCGTACCCCACTTGCAGTAATCGGGTATATAGCCTTTGTCTGGAACCAGTACGATAGAGCCTCCTACTGACCTCCTGATAGGATCTGCAAAGTTCAACTTCTTGTCACCGACTGCTATGTAAGCATGTCCATGAAGCTTCGTCGAGGCATCAAAAATCTTCGCTGTCTCACACCCTTCGCTAGTGCTCTTGCTATCAGCGATCCAGCCGTTTAGCAGAACTTTGTCGTAGGTTGTCTCACCTGGTGTCTTACTAAGCAAAACTCGATAGAGGTCCTCGCTGGTGTCACCTGCGGGGGGTAGCTGTATGAGCAGGTCGTTGAGATCACAAGCGGTGAAGCTGTTGCCTCGTACGTCTAGGCTATGCAGATTGAGAGCCAGCCCTGGGTAGGGGATGAGCTGTAGCTCAGTGAGCTTATTGCCATTAGCCTTGATGCGCTCTAGGTATTCGCTCTCGAGCTTTACCTTAGTAAGCTGACAATTCTCAATGTCTAGTACACGTAGCTTCTCGTTGGCAGAGAGATCTAGACTCTCGCCAAAGGCATTGCCACTCAGTACAGCTATCTCCAGCTTAGGCAGAGACGCTAGAGCTAGAGCGGAGATCTGATTGTCGTTGCAGTTTAGGACGCTCAGGAGTGGAGTACGCTCTATAGGTAGCTGCGTGAGCTTGTTGTATCCGCAGTACAGCTCCTCTAGCTTAGGTGTAGCCGACAGTGATAGCTCGGAGAGCTTATTGTCCGTGATTTGTAGCTCCTTGAGGTTGGGCAGACGAGAGAGGTCTATCTGCTCGATCTTGTTGCGAGAGAGACGAAGTGTCTCAATTGTCGCAGCATCTTCGAAGGCTACTCCAACGATCTTGCTAGCCGTAGCGTCTACGAGAGTCATGGGACCATAGAGCTTGATCTTAGCCCCTAGGTCTACCGTTTGGGAGACGGTAAAAGGTTCATTAGCCTTGGGGATCGTATAGTCGCTAAGCTGACCACCTCCCCAGTCGATCTGCACCTTAGTTTCTGCCTTAGCTGCAGCTATCTGGAGAGATAGATCTATCTCATCAATGTCATAGCCATCTTCGTCTTGCCCCGGTGACTCCGTAGTCACAGATAGAGACATCGTCGTGGGCTTGTAGGGTAGCGTGATATTATAGGTGTGCAGTCCTCCCTTGTAGAAGGCTAAGTCAGGATAGCCAGCATTAAAGAGCTTGGCACGTACTGTAATCTGGTGCGTGGTAGGGTCTAGGAGAGACTCATCAAAAGTATAGACCCCAGGCTTGTCGCCAGCTATCACCTTGTCGGTAGGTATGGGCTGCCACTTATTGGCTGCATCCTTATAGTACCATGTGAAGGTTGTGGGTGTCGGTGCCTGCGCGATACCTTTAGCAGATGCCATGTTGGAGAGATCGACCGTCATGTCTCGATACTGCGAGCGATCTACATGAGCGAAGTACATCTTCGAGACCTTAAAGTTGTCTAGTGGCGTCTCGTTGAGGTCTGGAAGCATATCGTAGGTAAAGGCGCAGAACTGCAGAGTCACCATCTCTAGATGAGTCAAAGCCTTGCCCCCGATCAATTGACGAGGATATGCCTTGTTGCTGAGACCTGTGATGACGAGCTGCTTGAGAAGAGGCGTATCGGTCAGATCTATGGTGCGCAGCGTGGTCCCTTGTAGTGATAGACTCTCCAGAGCTGTGCAGCCTGATAGGTCTAGTCCCTTTAGCTGTCTGCTATCGGGGCCAGCTAGTAACGGGGTAGCCCACTGGAAGGTCTTGAGCAAGCTTCTATTGGGAGGTAAGATGACTCGTGACACTTCGGCACCATTGAGCGTGATCTCCTCAAGCTTAGGACAAGCGGAGAAGTCTAGCTCTTCGCTCTCCATCAGGGGTGTGTAGTCACAGTTAAAGCGCTCTAGGAGAGGAGCAGCAATCTGTGTGACACCGTAGATAGCTTTGCTACTTGTAAAGCGTAGTGTGACTAGCCGATCTGCCGAGATGGCAATAGTGCGCTGTGTGCTACTGGGCTTTGCAAATGTGTGCTTAAAGGTTTGTAGCTTCTCAGCTTCGGGTTGCTCTAGTGTAGCGGTCTCACCGCCACCTAGGTCTATCTGCGCAGTCGCTCCTTGCTGAGCGAGGCGATAGACAAACGTGACCTCTGTCGCATCGGGCTTGACAAGCAGACGGACTGTCGCCTCTTGTGCCATAGAGGTTAGGATACTCAAGCAGAGTATGGGAAGGAGTAGAAGTCGCTTCATAAAATGTAATATAAAAGTTTGATAGTGCCAAGGTACGAATTTTACTCCTCCCATACGACAACGCAATTGTATCCGTAGATCTAGCTATAAGATACAACTAGTTCATATTGAGCTAGATGTTTATGAAAGCAATGACTCGTAAGGAGCTAACGACAGTTTGTTCTAGTCGGATAGATGATTTTAGTCAGAGAAAAAAGATGTTAGGCACTGCCATTTGTGCTTTTTGTAACTTCGCACGCAAAGGCCGATTGACCTTGCGAAAACAGATTAGAGTCAAGTTATCTACACAAGAAGTTGTAGGTTATCTCTGCTTTACTCCTGAGAAGAAGCAATTACGACACATACACACGATACACTATGCGACATACACGAACGATCAAGAGGCTACTACACCTAGCCATCGGACTAATCCTGTGGAACCTCATCGCTTCAGCACAGACGAGTGGGGGAACCATCACGTGAACTATTAGAAATGCTGAGGGGGCACTCGAAGGGGCCTCTGTCTTCCTCGTGAAGGATCGGGAGACGCAGGAGATCGTGCAGTTTGCAGTGAGCGATGCTAAGGGGCACTTTACGATGAATGCGCCTGCGGGGAAGTACATCTTCGGCGTGAGCTACCTCGGCTATGCGATGCACACGGAGGAGATTAGCCTCACGGCCGAGCCACTCGACCTAGGCACCATAACCCTTGAGCCGAGTGCCGAGGAGCTGCAGACGGTGGTCGTGCGGGGGCAGATCGTTGGGGTGCGAACGCAGCCTGACGGCTTTACGGTCGATGTGCGCGAGATACGAGAGCGCAGCAACGATGCCCTAGACTTGCTCAAGCACATCCCGAAGGTGCAGGTGAAGGGCAACCAACTCGGTATCATAGGCAAGGAGCAGGTCTTGGTCAAGATAGGCAACGTCTTGCAGCGGGTCGATGCTTCGGAGGTTGCCAGTCTCCTCAAGGGTTATGATGCGGGGCTGATAGATCGTGTGGAGGTGATCACGCAGCCGCCACTTAGGTACGACCCCGATGGTAATACGGCGATGATCATCCTGCACACCTCCTCCCTTTTTAAGGAGTATATGGGCGGGGTGATTGGCACTGAGGAGATGTATGCCAACAGGAATAACTTCCGCTACGGGGGCTACGGTTCACTGCTCTACAATCGGCGAGGTTTTTTTGCTTCGATAGCTCCTTCTATCAACTTCAACGGCTCGGACGATCTAGAGGATGTCACCTACGAGGCGAAAGATTATCGCTACCGCACTTACACCCCCTCGGTAGGGCGCTATGACTATATGGGTGTGCGTGGCACGCTGCAATACGCCTATGGGGAGAAAAGCCTACTGGGCGTGGCGCTCTCGTGGAATAGGAAGAAGTACCGCAATGTCTTCGAGAGCCAGGAGACGACTACGCAACCGGGCGCATCAGAGCGTGTCGTGGAGAATAGCAACGGCTACCTAGCTACCGAGCCACGCATCACAGCGACCGCTTACTGGGAGGCAACCTTCGGGGAGCGGGGCGGACAGCTCTGGAGCGAGCTATCCTACTTTAACCTAACGAACAACTCACAAACTACTTACGTAGGCCAGGAATTGCCACAGAGCGACCCATTTTTAGCTTATAGTGAGGAGCGGAACCTGCATACCTCGGGGGCGCACCTGAGCAGCGACTACGCCATTTATCTAGACAGTGACCACCGTTACCTCCTAGAGAGTGGTCTCAAGGGCGCTTGGAGTAGCTCTGCCAATCACCGAG
>OGRA01002833.1_pt1 | contig 13925 bp, 5 predicted proteins | sample 1553351 | NCBI WGS metagenome assembly OGRA01 (sample SAMEA2580056, study PRJEB22360) | human gut metagenome | biome: human gut; feature: human-associated habitat; material: faeces | place: Denmark | collected 2008/2010
CCTGCACATCTGTTACTTTTGTTATATCTCCTTTTACTGTCTTAATCAAATACATTGTTTAATATGTGAGTTCTCGAATGGTTTATAACAAAAAATACAGCATACATGAAATTTCTCTCACATATGCTGCATCTTAATTAACTGTTACTGATTATCTTTATCTTCTTTTTTCTTTATGATAAAGAATATTCCAAGTCCCGCCACAATCACGATGGCTCCGATGATGATAATCCAGAGTGGATTCCATGAATCCTCTTTTGACTCGGTAGTCACATTGTTGCTGCCAGTTCCTGTACTGTCGTCTGCCCCGTTTCCATCCATCGGTGCTTCATCAATCACGATGGTGTAATCAGAAGCATGAGTGAAAGTCAGGTCAGCAGTTCCATCCTCTGCAATCTCATCTGCACAGATAAACTCAAGCTCTCCTGTAGTTTCATTGTAGTAGAACAGGTTTGCATAAAGTCCTACGTTCTTTGCTTCCATGTTGATGGAAAGGACTGCTGTAAATCCGAACTCGCCGTCATAGGCAAGGCTGATCTGGATAGAATATCTCTCTCCAGTCACATTATTGATAACATCCACAGGAATGTTATTACCGGCTTCTTCTCCAACCTTTACGCTGAAGTCGATGTCGCTTACCTTGTCAGTAGTAATGCTATTTCCGTTTACACTCCATGTAATGCCATTACCCATGTCAAACACAATGGTTACATCTTTGCCTGCGATAGTGTCAAGAACATCTCCCGGTACTACGGTAGCACCGTTCATATCAACCTTTACCGCATCGCCATCTTTTGCATCTGATGTTTCGTTCTTGATAACATCCCAGCCTTCTTTACCTGTTTCGTCTTTGATGAACGGCTTTCCGGTATCCGGTATTTCCGCTGGCTTCTTATCGCCGCCTTCTCCCGGTTTGTTATCTCCCGGCTTATTATTTCCTGGTTTGTTATCTCCCGGCTTATTATCTCCTGGTCTATTATCATCCTTTAACTTAGCGATTGGTTTCGTATAGCTGTGTCCACACAATGAACAGGTATATGTCATCTCGCCTTCTTTTTCCTTAGTAGCTTCTACCGTTACACTGCTTGTATACTTATGGTTAAGCTTAGGAATTGTTTCTGTATAGCTGTCACCACACTTACATGTATATGTCTTAATTCCTGTCTGGGTACAGGTTGCTTCCCTTGTTATCGTACAAGTATAGTTATGCTCATGTTCTTCTTCAGGAAGCTTTGGAATCGTTTCTGTGTAAGTGTCATTGCAGTTTACACAGGTATAGGTTCTCTCGCCCTCCGCTGTAGTGGTAGGCTGCCTTGTAATCTCTGAATGATAATCGTGTCCGGTTGCGGCTATTGTCTTTTCTTTTTCAAGGACTGCATTACAACCACTGCAACACTTATCTCCGGTGTAACCGGAAGAAGTACAATCAGCATCCTTCTTACCCACCAGCTTTATGGCTTCGTGGTTATTCGGATTTAAAGTGCCATACTCTGCACCGCAGACTGAACATTTCGCCTTATGGGTACATGTTGCCGTTCCGCCGGAGTGTTCTTTTTTCTCTATGGCATGACCTGTACTGATACATTCTCCACAATCCTTACAATAGGTATCTCCTGAATATCCTTCCTCTTTACAGGTGGATTCCTTTTCACCTCTAACCTCAGTATTCTTATGTTCACAATCACTTCTGGTAATTGTGATTACCACTGATTCATTTTCATAATTGCCCTTGTCCGCACCATTGTAAACAGCAGTTGCGGTCACAGGCACACCTACTTCCAATGCAGTAGCCTTATCACTCTCCTGCCATGTCCAGTCTTTCGCTAAAGTAACTGTACCGACAGTTTTGTTACTGTATGGAACACTCATAGCCGATCCCGGCATATGCGGTGCGTCTTTTACCTTATTTACTGTGATGGTTACATCCGTTTCAACCGTGTTGTAATTTGCACGATCTGTCGGTGTGAATACCAATACATAAGTTGTCAGATTGCTGTCTGCACAATTCGGTGCAAGGCTTGCATCCTTCCAAGAAAATGTTCCGTCTACAAGAGTTGTGTCATTCTCACTGTACTGTACTTTTCCACCTGCTATTGTTGCATCTGATAAGGTCTGTCCGTAAGTAATAGCACTTACAGTAGGTTTTTCAGCCACATAAGCTGTTGCTGCTACAACCCTGACGGTAATATTCTTCGTTACCGGCACATAATTCGTGGTATCTGTCGGATTAAATACTGCTACATAGCTGTTCACATTTGTTGTAGGAACTGTGCCGTTTGTCTTCCAGCTCCAGCTACCTTCAACAGTCTTTTCCACGCCGCCAACAGTCCAGCTTACGCTTCCACCAACAAGATCACTATCTGTTAATGCTGCAGTTGAATGATATACTCTGTCTGCCACTGTCGGAACAGTTGTCACATTCGGTGTCGCCTGACTTACGGTTACTGTGATTGTTCCGGTACATCCCTGATAAAGTGCTTCATTCTTCGGCAGAAACTTCCATGTAACCTGATGACTTCCGGCATTCAGTACCTCATTCGGTGTTTCCCAGCTAAGTTTACCTGCTACCTCTGTTCCATTGGCTACAAATTTTGCTTCTGTGGTATTAAGCTTTAATGCACTTATCTTCTGTCCGTACACAAGGGATGTGCTGTCAGAAGAAACCTTTGCACCTGCCTTTTCCGTCACTACGAATTTATCAGTAATCTTTACAGTTAATGTATAAGTTACATCTTTATAATTCGCCATCGTTGCAGTGACTGCAATAGTTGCTGTAATTCCATCTGTATAGTTATCAAATGACTTCACATTGTAGGTAAGATTACCATTTTTATCTACCGATACATTTTCAAGTATCGTACCGGCATCTGCCGTTGACACAGAGTATGTTGTATTACCCTTATCTGCCGGAAGCATTCCTGCAACATCCACCGCCACATTACTTGCTCCCTGCTTATATGTATAAGCTGCCGTACCTGTTGACGGATTTAATACATAGTCTTTCTTTGCCACATTGACTTTAATCGTCTGCTCTGCCGCACCGGTATAACACTCTGTTTCCGAAAGAGATACTGTTACGGTGGCACTTCCTGCTCCCACAATCGTTACTTCTCCGGTATCGGAAACTTTAATGACCTTTTCATCGGAAACTTTATAGGAAATCGTTCCGTCTCCGGTTCTGCTACATCCAAGCTCAAATGCCTCATCCCCAAAGGTCTGGGTAAATTCAGTCTGTTTCAGTGTCAGCACTCCGTCTGCCTTTGCAACAGTATCCGAAGTATTATTAACTGTTCCTATGTATCCTTCCGCAGATACCTTAACTGTAATCTGTTTTCCAATTGCTTCTTGTTCAATCTTATAAGTATTGCTGCTTCCCTGCTGAAGCACTGTATCGTCCGCACTGAAAGTATAGGTTAATACAGCTCCCTGCTGTGCTCCGGTTACAGTTGCAGTTAATGTTTCCCCATACTTTGCAGTTCCAGAAAGGCTTACGCTGCCTTCTAAGGTTGCGGTATAGGCAGATGTATTGGAAATAACATCACTTGCCTTATATCCATCTGTTTCCTTTGCCCGTACCTGTAAACCTCCTATGTTGACTATCACGTTTCCAACCGTAACAGTACCAACACCGGTGCCGGAATCTACCGTAACATCCGTCCAGTTTGCTCCACCATCGGTACTGTATTCGTAAGTAACTCCGCTTGTTCCGTTAAAGGTAAAGGTATTGTTTTCATCATCCACCTTTCCATTCGTCGGTGGATTTGGATGTTCTGCCTTTGCTACCTCGGCGGTGGAATCCGTCAGTTCTCCGGAACAGTTTGCAGCGGTAACCTTAACTGTAATCACTTTTCCTACATCATCTGCTGTTAAAGTATATGTATCTCCGGTAGCAATCGCTGTAGTATCTTCTCCACGATACCATGAAACTGTAACTTCGCCGGCATCTGTCGCAAGTCCCTCATAGGATGCTGTCAATGTTTTTCCATATACTGCCTCTCCGGAAATGGATACAGTTCCCGTGATGGCTTCCTTTAATGTCTTAAATGTACTATTTAAAAGATAACTTTCATTTCCTGCCTTATCCACTGCAAGAACTGCACAGTAATACTCGGTATTTGGTTTCAGGTCTGATAATGTAAAGGTTCCGGTTGCATTGTGATAATCAGATGCTTTCAAATTCTCTGTCGTAGCACTTGTTACCTTATCCATATCCGTACTATATAAGAAATAAACATTCTCAAGACCGCTTCCATCTTCAAAAATTTCAAATGTCACACTACCGGAGCGATCCTTCATGACCGGGGTTCTATCAAAAATAAACGGTTTCTCATCATCATGCAAAATGCCATCACTGGACAGATAGGTTACATTTCCGACATTGTCTGTGATTCTCGCATACACATAGTTGGTCCTGTTCGTCTTGATTACAGGCTTTTTGCTATTATTATAGTCAGCCCAGTCCCTCAGATTCTGTACATCTGAAATTTGTGTATATGCCTTTTCAGATACCAGATATTCTGTAGAAGCTATACCGGAGCCGGTATCCTTTGATGTAATCTCAATTTTTTCTTTGGTGTTGGTACAGAAGCCAAAGGTAATTGTCTCTAAAAATTTATCCCATGTACTTTCTTTTACCTTAATGGTCCCGGTTGGAGCAGCTTTATCAATCTTAATCTCTTTGCTTATGCTATCTGTAATGTATCCGTTACTGTCTTTAAAATAAAGAGTATAAGAATGTGTTCCCTCTTCGGTAACCGAAATGCTTTTCTGCCATGTGGACTTATTATCCGTTGATACCTGCCAGTCTGCTACGCCGATCGTGACATCTGAAGTGTACCAGTCATTCGCACCTTTCGTTCCTGTTATATAATTATCCGGAGCAGCAATGTAAGCAATGGTAAAGTTCTTTGTAATTTCTCCTGCATAATTGCCTGTTCCGGTAATCTTCACATAAGGGGCATTTTCAGCATTGCTTTCCGCTACACTCGTATTATTACCATAAGTAATGTTATAATCTTCACCAAGAGTTAATGATGTCTCGCCGTTTTTTACGGTAATATCCGGCTTAATCTCATTACCTGTATAGTAGTAAAGGGTATCCACACTGCTAATACTGATACCGGAATAGTTGATGTTCTTTATACTACAATTCGAACAGCTTTCGCCAGTCTTGTCGTCGCCAAAATCATGTTCCTTTAAGCCTTCCGCATTATTTGTGTATCCAGCCTTACAAGGAGAACTTTCTGAAGGTTTATAGACTTTCGCATTACTAAAAACAGGAAAAGATTGTTTCTCACCATCATTATCAATATTCTGTCCCCAGACCTGTTCTGTCTGCCCATCCTGCAAAAGGTATGCAACCTCGCCGGATGCAAACTGTGCAACGGTTTTTCCTTCTGCCTTCCCTGTGTCATCTGCGTTGCCAATGCCACCCAAATTCGTGCCTTCCGCTTTCAGATAATAGCAATTGGTTATCGTAATATCTGATATTTCGCCGCACACGCCTCCGACAGACATTTCTCCACTTACACTACCTGTGTTATAGCTGTCAGTTATCGTACCACGGATACCAACTCCACACACGCCTCCGACATCACCATTTCCACTTACACCACCTGTGTTATAGCTGCCAGTTATCGTACCATCTACACCGAATGCGCACACGCCTCCGACATAATATTCTCCGAAAAAATAAGAATCAACGACACCGACATTCCGAATTGTTGCCTCACATATATTGGCAAACAAGCCAACATAATCTTTTGTGCTATCATTGAAAAAGAGTCCGCTGATGGTCTGTCCATTTCCATCAAAAGTCCCCTGATACGCGCTACCATTTGCTCCAATCGGTGTCCATGAAATGAAGTTCTCGCCGTTTGTTACTTCATTGGTCGGATTGCCAGATTCATCTTTTTTATAGGTAATATTTTTAAGCAGATTATCATTTACCGTAATATCATTCATCAGCTTCGCACAGGCTGAATTATTTTGAGTACCGTCTGTAAGAGTTCCGTTTACAAGTCCGGCGAACCAGTATAGTTCTGCCGCCGAAGTAATCTGATACGGGTTCTCTACTGAGCCATCACCTTCGCTTGGTTGTGTTGGTGTGATGGTGGTTGCTTCCAAAAGCTGCGCTCCGCCCAGTTCCACATTTACTTTCAGTGCTGCTGCGTCCTCTGCGAGTTCATAGCCCTCCGGCAGATTCGCAGTAAAAGTATAGTTACCGCTGTACGCACCTTCCTCCGGGTAGTTTTCACATACCCAGCCTTCCAGAGTCACGGTTTCTTCTGCTCCATCCGTTTCTTCCGATTCATCTGTTGCTTCTGTATCCTCTGTTTCGGTAACAGACGCAGATGTTGTAATCGTGGCTGTGATAGAGATAGGAAGAAATGATACGATGTCATCAAAGGATACGATATGATCTTTGGATGCACCGGGAAGTGCCAGCACATTTTCCTCCAAGTCCAACATTTCCTCTTCATCATTCCATGTCCATGAGGTAATACGCTTTGCTGTCTCGGTTATTTCTTCTGATTTCTCCTCTGAGGTTTCAGTTTCTTCCGATGTAGTCTGCTCAGGGCTATCTCCTGTCACCGTTGTATCGTCCTGACTTTCATCCTCCTGCTTCTCGTCCTCAGAATCGGAAGATGTCGTGATGGTATAGCAGCTATCGTCATGGGTGTGTTCTTCCTTTTCACAGATCAGCTTATCTTCATAGCAGCTATCGTCATGCTCATGTTCCTCTGCTTCCTCAGTGCAAATCAGTACACTTTCGTAACAGCTATCGTCATGGGTATGCTCCTCTTTTTCACAGGTCAGCACTTTTTCTTCCTCTGCTGCATTCACCGTAAGAGCAGATAAGTCCACGCTGCTGCCAACAAGGGCTGCCGTAAGCAACAATACTGCGATTCGCTTTCCTCTTTCTTTCCATTTTTTCATAATGCCATTCCTCCTGTCCGAATTATGGTGCAGTGACACATCCTGTCCCCATAAATATATTCTCTTATTTTCCAGTCATATTCAGATAGATAATATGAACAAAATCTATCATGAATTTCTATTTATCATTCTATACACTAACTCAGTTTTATTGTACTAAAAAAAGGCTGTTTCTTCAAGAATTTTTATTTGAAATTCAAATATATCTTTTTATAAACAAAAGAGCTTCCCTTGATTATCCTTGAAAGAGCACGATGCTCCATCCTTCTAATCTTAGAAAGCTCCTGATTTTTTTGTATATGAAACTTTAACCATCCCATAATGGCTGACTGAAAAAGAGTACAATAATTTTTTACTTTTATTGCAGCCTCTGAATATATCCTTCACTTACCATCCGCCTTAACGGTTTTGCTCCATACAGCAGACCTGATTCCTGATTTTCTTCTTCATCTTCCTCGGACAGTTCTACATAAGCACATCCTGCTTGTTTTCTTGCGTTATTTAATGCCTGATAGAATACTTCTTCATCCGTGATGTTGAAATATCCATGTCCGGAACCATGCGGAAAATACTTCTCTACCACAGACTGGAGCTCTCCATAGAACTTGTCATAGTCCCTGTTGTTCATAAGCTCAGTTCCATTCTCTGCATCAGCGTTCTTATAAGAACTACGCATTCTTTTTGTCGTTCTTTCAGTATCTATGCTGTCTACGCATTCCTTCACACGCATACTTGATTCTTCTATTGTCGTGGCGGACGGGCGGATGATATTCAGATAATCATCTATACATGACTCGGCAAGCTTGATTTCTTCAGGACTTATCTGTCCGTCCTCCTTTGCTTCCTCTATCTGCGTAATCAGTTCGTCCATACCATCTATGTATACGTTATCCGATGCTTTTTCCAGAGAGTAGCTTACCATCTGTGCTACCGCCTTAAATTCTGTATCCATATCCTCAATCTCGGAATCCAGCTCCTGAAGCTCGTCAATGTACAGGTCTTGAAGTTCTTCTACCATTCCCTTTGCCTGCTCGATTCGTTTTGCACCATAGGCAACCATTTCTGACAGTTCCACTGGATCTTCCGGAAATTCCATATATGGATATGGCGTTGCCTCTATCCTCTCGTATTCCGGTGTCTGTCCCAATGACAGCATATCTATCAGGTCCTTGATCTGATTGATGGTCAGTTCCTCCAACAGAATGATTGGCTTTTCAATCAGTTTGTTCATATCCACTTCTTCTTTTACGGATATCTGTTTTCCAATAACGGTAAGCTCCATATTGACTTTTACAAATATCTGGCTTCCATTTACGATTATGCCAAGAAGTGCCTTGCTGATATAGAATACATTAAGCACACCCTGAATCACTTTGTTAATTGTGTTAAGGAAACCGCTACCCAGTTTGTTTGCAAGCGACAGTACCTTATTGGCTGCATCAAGAGCTGCCTCTGCCGTTTTCATCGCAAGATATATGCCGCCGATGGCAACCTCATAGCCTACGATTTTGGCTGTTTCCTTAGCCATCTTCGCCCACTGATACCATTTTGCTTTCCTAATTACCCTCCTGCACTCTTCGATTTTACTTTTGTATGAGTTTATCTCATTTTGCAGGGAGGATACTTTGTTCTTTGCATCATTGATTTTTTTCTGTGCATCATGTATCTTTTTGTCATATTTGGTTACTGCTTCATCCAGCAGGTACGTCAGTTGTTTCAGGTTATTCTGTAATCCTGTGCTGTCGAGAGAGACTTCAAATTCAAAGAACAGATTTTTCATTTTCTGATAATCTGCATTCAGATACAATGAAGCCCGAAACAGGTTGAAATAGCTTGTTTCAACAGCAATCCTTATGTTTTTGTTGGCAAAATATACCAGTGCATCAAAAGAAAATATTTTGCACAGTTCTATATGCCCATCTATATAAAAATTGCAGGCGTTTTTGGATACATCCATGTATAAAGTGACCGGTCTGTCTGTCACTTCATTTCTGTAAAAATCCTGTGTCAGCAGTTCCAATGTACTGTTTGATGTACTGCCAAGCACCGGGTTTATCCTGTTTTTCTCAGAACGGGAACCGCTGATAATAAGCACACTGTTATGTATTGGTGATACTTCCGCATATCCAAGAATGCCTTTATCATTTACTGACGAAAACATGACTTTGATTTTCTGTCCGAAAATCTCCAACTGTCCTGCAAAGAATACTCCCATATCAAAATTGTATCTGCCTATGGTCAGATGCTTAGATGCATAATATGCCTGCGGTGGAAAGGATAATTCTCCCTTACTGTTCAGCCAGTAATGGAACATGGTCTTTGTGTTCAGAACGTCACAGGCACTATCGCCCGGAAGTCTTGTCACACTTACATTGTCCTGACTCAGCAGATACTCCTGCTTCATTCCCGCTAATGCATTATTTACAGCCTGTATGATTTCCGCATCTGTAAGTGTCTTAAAATCAATCGTTTTACCGCCACCTGAACTATTGATGTCAAAGGCTGTGACGGTAAATATATCCAGTTCTTTTACTGACTGCGAATCAATTCCTGCAAGGTTTGATACCAGAGAGGATACCGACACTTCACTCATGGCTATGTTGATCATATCAAGCATTGGAACCGTACCATTATAGGATATGCTCAATGCTCCATACCACATAAGATTGCGGATATTTATCTGTGACATTGCCCCGATATTGATACCGGATTTGCCAAAGCCAAGCTCCAGCCCACAGTTGCAGATTGATATTTTTGTATTAGGTATCTGATAAACGCTTGTCGGCATGGTACTTGCCGATATTGATACATTTGTAAGTGTGAATTCTGCATTCACATAAAATTTTAATCCCGGAAAGCAGCTTAGTCCGATAGCTCCCGCCATCTGGAATTTCACATTATTGCTGCCAAACTGTGTATAGATTACTATGTTCTGACAGCTTAACAGTGCATTTTCAATATCCGGCACAAGCAGTGCACAGCTTACCTGTTTTCCACCCAGCCCCACGAATATATCCATCTGGTTTATTCCGAAGATTGTTCTCATGGCATCTGTAAATGGATATTTTGCCACTTCATCAAATCGAAAGGCTGTGCTTAATAGAAGGCTTCCTTCTATTATGGGCGGAACTTCCGGCAGGTACGAATATGCTTTGTACAATTCGCTACAGTTTATGTTCGTATTACGGTAAAGGAAGGTGAAGCTGTGTATTCCAAACACATACATCACTTTCTTTACTACCTGTGCCAGCGAATCGTTTTCCCCATTGATAATTTCCTGCGGAAGAAGGGCAAAGGCAACCAGTTTTCCCTGTTTTCCATCATAAGCCAAAAATTTTAGTGCTTCTGTACGCACCTCCAGCATGGTCTGCTGATTGCTATGTGCAAACAGGGCTTTTACCTCAAAATCGTTCAGCAGTTCCACGTAATCCCCTACTTTTTCTTTCGTAACGCTGCCAAACAGTTTTAGAAGTTCTTTCAGGCTGTCTTTGGTTATTTCCACTTCCGCAGAAAACAACAGCTCATCTTCGATGCAACCTGCCAAAAGAGTGGTTTTGACACCGCATAATTCACCTTCCATATTCAAGGAACTATTCATATATTCTTTTGACATCAAAACCACCTCGCTTCTTAGATTTCTTTTAACAAATCTTCCGGTTTGTAAAGATTCATCTGGCTGATAATCTTACTTCTCTCTGTGTTCCAGACTGCTACACCGACTCTCTGAATATTGAAAATCTTGAGGCTTTCCGGGAGTGCTTTTGAAGTATCAATTTCAAGCTGGAATGCGTATTCTGTATTGTTTACCGGTGCCGCATTTTCCCCTGTACTGTTCGTACTGTCCACAACCGAATAAAAATATGCCATTTTTAATACAACTTTGATATCTTTAAAGCTTAACCCCAACGATTCAATACAATCAGTTAATTCCTTAACCTGTAATTTTGCTGTATCATCCAAGCCAATCAGATAACAAATATCGTTTATCATGTCATTAATGGTAATTCCTCTGGCATCTGCCTGATCTGTAGGCATCAGCAGATAATATTCCTTATCATTTGACTTGTAGTACTCTGCCACAAGCTTTGTTCCAAGAAGTTCAAAGTCTACTTTAATCAAAGCCTGCATAATGTCTGGTTGCTTTACTACTACCGTTGGGGTAACATCTGCGCTGGTTGGTGTTACAACTTTTGTGTCTGCCATAATTTTGTCCTCCTTTTTATTTCATAAAATTGTTTAACTTTATTGCCAAAACCGCCTGTTCTAATTTCATATAAGTACGTATAGTGCCTGCCTTATTGTGACGACTACACAATGAAACCAGATAAAAATTATTAGGGTCAATTTGTCCGCCAACCATTTCATATACATGTGCACCTGCTGGGTATACAGAATGTGCACATGGAATAGCAATTTCATCACCATTTTCATCACGTTCATATATATAGTTATCTACTGAGCATCCACCTACAAGACCATTTTCTAATCCTATTTTCTGATACGCAGCTCTCATAAAATCTATCCAACTATTATAACCATGTTTTGGATCTTTACTTGTACCTTGCATATTCACTATCTCAGTTCCAGCTTGCATCAACTTAAATCCTCCTAATGTCGATGAAACATTTGTAATAATACAACTTGAAGGATATTCTTTATCTGGATTCCATACTTCTAAAAACTCTGCTGGTTTATCCTTTTCTTTCCGTTGATATACCATTTTCAAGTTGTTACCCAACTCTTTAGGTAATCCTAACTTCTTCCATTCTTCTGTTTCTGGCAACTCCAAAAAAATTGCTCCGTCGTTCTTCTTTCCCATAAAAAATACCTCCTTTTAATGATTAGATGATTGTAACTATTACAAATTCATTCTTTGCACTTTTATATTAACATCACGCAAGGTTTCTGCTTGCGTTGCAAACAGAAACCTTGCGTGATAACATCTCGCAAGGTTTCTGTCAATATATTCTTCATTATTTTTTTAATAAAAAATCTCCTTGAATCGAACTTCTGTCCAATCCAAATGCAAATAAAAACCAACACCACGTTTCTAAAAAGTCACAAACTTCGATAATAATTCTTTCTTTAATTGATAGTTTATCCATGGAACTCGAAGGAATCGGTAAAAACTCTTGAAATTGAAAATTATATTCACCCTCAATATTCTCCATCCTTTTCATACACTAAAAAAGGACGCAGAATCTCTCCCACGTCCTCGCATTTATCTGGCTTTATCTTCTCTTACCTTCGGTGCTTCCTTATGTGCTGCTTCCTGCTTCACCTCATCCACACCTCTTGCCTCAAATGCATCTGCATTATACTGATACTCCTGTGGCTCAGCGACCATTGGGGAGTATACAACCTCTGCTTCTACTCGCTCAGCTTCTGCCCTCTCCGGCTCTGTCTGTTCCTTTGTTTTCGCATTCTCCATATGCTTTTCCTTATCAAGCTGCACATTCATAGCCAGATTATCGAGCTTATCAATAGATGCATCCAGATGAAGATCCATTGATACAAACATCTTTTTCACTGCTTTCATAGGTGCAAGCACCGCCTTTGTAATGGGATGTTTCTGCTCTTTCTGTGAATAATCCACCTCTGGCTTGTCTGCAAAAGTACGAAATGCATTGGCTGCTGTCTGACCAGCTTCTCGAAATCCTTTTGCAAGAAGTGCTGTCTTTGCTATATCCTTATCCGTTGTCTTGATTGCACCTCTTACATTCTCTCTGATATCAAGAAGTCTTTTCTTAATTCCTAAGAACTCAGACACTCTGTATAATGCAGATCTTCCCTTTTCTTTTGCCTCATCGACTATGCTCTTAGCTGTAGATTTGACCTGTGCTTTCACTTCAGATACCTGTGACTTTATCTGCTCACATCTGGCATTAAGTCGCTCCTTTGCTTCTGACAATGCCTTTTTAGCATTATTGACAAAAGTATCTTCCTGCATTTCTTTAATCTGGTTCTGCATATTAGTGAGTTCTTCCGTCATGGAATCAATCTTTTTCTCCAGTCCATCCACATAGCTGCATATCTCAAATACATCGTTTGCCTGCTCTTTCATGGCATTTTTCTTTAATAAGTCGAGAAGTTCTCTTATGACCTCCTCATTGGTAAGTGTTTTTCCTGCTTCCATATCCATTCTGTTTCCTCCATTCTGTAAATGGGGCAGCCTTGGCCGCCCCTGTTCTCCGATTGCTAATTATCGAAAGGGTGTTGCCTCTTTGTCCTTCTCTTTATCGGGATTGCCATGATGTTTCTCTGCACTCTCCCTCGCCTTTTCGTTGCTCTTATCCTTTGCTTTCTCATATTCCGAGATAATCTCATTATAGAGTTTTTCCCTGAAATCCTTTGTAACCGGATAGCAGACATCCTGATAGATTGGCTTGCCGTGCTCGTCCACCTGCTTTGTCTTATAAGAAGGCATTGATACAAAGATTTTTTCTTTGCCTTGCACGATATTGATGTTATTAACAATGAAACTGTTTTCAAAGTAAATTCGGGCAAGTCCTTTGATGTTACTGCCTTCCCTCTCATAAGGTGTCACAGTTACGGAAAACTCAGGCATTTCCTGTATTCTGTCCCGCTTCTGTGTCTCCTCTTTCTCCGGTTCCCTGATTCTTGCATAGGCATCAAGGATATTGGTATAGAGTTCCTCACGAAACTCTGCTGTGATAGGATTGCACACATCCTTATAGATCACGCCATTGCTTTCATCACGCTCATTGGAGCGGTATCTTGGCATTGATACGAAAAGCTCACCCTTGTCCTTATTCTCAAGGATTGCAATATTGGTAATCTTAAATGAATCACCAAATACCACTGTTGCAAATCCTTTGATATTGCTGCCCTCTTTTGCCCTTACTTCGTTTACCTTAATTGAATACTTCATATGCTATTCCTCGCTTTCTTTTTGTTCTTTGTTTTGATTTGGTATGATAAGCTCACACCAAAGCTGTTCTATCTGTTCACAAGACAATCTGCCA
>OGRA01002868.1_pt1 | contig 13818 bp, 17 predicted proteins | sample 1553351 | NCBI WGS metagenome assembly OGRA01 (sample SAMEA2580056, study PRJEB22360) | human gut metagenome | biome: human gut; feature: human-associated habitat; material: faeces | place: Denmark | collected 2008/2010
CATACTGGCGAACTGTATCATTGACGGTGTTCCGAATCAGCTCGCCGGGGTCGATTTTGCCCTGCAGAATTGCCTCGACCATATAATCGTCCAAATCCTGATGCCACTTATTTCGTACCGCACGCTGTACTTGGTCGAACAGCCGGATGACTCCGTAGTTGTACGATTCGCAGAAGTCAAGGTCAGGGATTCCATCTGCATTCAATTTGATGACATCGGTTGTGTATCCGCCGATATCGACGATGAATGAACGAGCCTTGGTTTTGATGGTCGCAAGGTGCGGGACGATTGCCGCAAACCCCTGCGCATAGACTTCCACACGTACAACATTCAGTTCAAAACGGCTGGAATTGTATTTGAACGATACCTTGCCGCCGCGTTTGAAGTAATCGACGTACTTCCCTTTCAAGTCATGGAGATGTGCCGGGGGAAGACCAACTGCGAGGCAAATATCATAGTTGTATGAGTCCCTCTTTCCGAGCATTGCAATCAGCTCGCGAGCCGCCGCAAAAAGGGTGAGAATGAAGTACGCGTCATTCGTGGTTTTGTCATACATAACCGGAATGCGGTTTTCGGTCAGGGAAAAGTAGTTTCCCTCATAGACTATTGTGTCAACCGAAATAGGCGGTTCAGTTTTGCCGTGTTCCACAAGGCCCGCATTAAAAGGCTCGGTGTGCGGAGTTTTGATGAATTTATTACCCGTGTCGACGGCGACGATAAGCATATTATTCATACGCCAGATACCTCTCTTGTGCTTTTTCTTTTTCATTTTTGTCTCATTTTCAAAAAAATGTATCAAAATTGTCGTTTCGGTGATATAATATTATCACCGCCCTACTCGATTTGCCACGCATGATTTTGCAGGTCATGTTGCGTGGCAGTTATTTCAATGCATTACTCTTGAAAGAAAGGAGTCCGCAATTTTATGTCTGATAATGTTTTTTCGTATCGGTTACGCACATGGCGAATCGAACATAAACTGAGTCAGGAGGAAGCTGCAGAACTTATGCAGGTCTCTACGCGAGCTTTGCAAACGTGGGAATCAGGACGACAATATCCCCGCCTTGACACCTTTCTCCTGATTGCGGATACGATGGATGTCTCTTTGGATTACTTAGCAGGTCGCTGTTCATGTACAATTCAGCATGGAATCCAATGAGCTTGCGACGTATTTTGAAAATGTCGTATCCTGTGGCATCGACATGAAGACAAGACCACACTGTTTCACCGCTTCCTGAGCGATGGATACGTACTTTCGGCGAACTTCGATTGCCGGACCCGGATAGAGCTTTCGAGCCATCTTATCGAGCATAACCGCCGTTTCCTTTGTTTGTGTGTAAACCGTAACGCTCCATGCATCTTTTTCGAGCACCTTGGTCAAAAGACTAATTCCGGCGCGAAGCATAAACTCGCATGGGTCATCCGAATGTCCGCTCTGACTTTCGTAATAGGTTTCGCCTGCCATCGTCAGAGCAAATGCGAAGGCGCCAGTTGCTTCGTTGTAGCGATGGACGAGATAAACGGAACAGGTATGTTGACTTGGGACAGGCGCATCCATCTTCAGCACCATCCCTGTCTTGATTCCTTTATCCGTCTTACTCGGCACTACACGTTCTGTTTCCGCCGGTTTAGTTGGTTCGGGCTTCTTCTCCACAGAAGGGACTTGCTCTTTCCTTTCAGCAGCCGGCGGCTTTGCAGGCAAATCACGTATTTCGATGTGTGAAGGAGCTTCCGAATCATTCGGCTTCGGAGTCTCGGCCGCTGGAGTCGTGGCAGGTTTGTTTGCCTTTGATTCTGGCTCCTCCGGAGCGAAAATCTGCGAAAGCTGTGTTGCTTCGATTTCCTTTAAAAAAGGAAGCTCGTCTGAGGAAGATGCTTCTTCCTTCTTGCGCATTTCTTCTTGTTCTTTTGCCCTGCGTTCAGCTTCGTCGCGATACTGCTTTGCTCGCGCGGCCTTTGACGCATCTACGTGTTCAAAAATATTGTTTATACGTGCATCAGCCATCGCTCGACACCTCCGTTTCTTCCTCAGATTTTTCTACCGCTTCCGGAGCGGCAAACAGCTTTTTGAAACAACACGGCAGAACACAATGTCGTCCAGTCTGAAACCATGCGCAGTGCGCTTCCGGGCACAGCCCGCTTGCAACTTTGCGTGTATCATCGCGAGCGGCGATTTTCGAATTCGGCTGAACTTGTTTCAGCTTTGCTTCAAACGCATTGGTTAGCACTTACTTCTCCCCCATCCTTTTAAATTTTGTTTGAGAAATGCATCTCATCTTTGGCAGCCGTGCAGAATTCAAACAGACTTATTGGCTCTTGCCTTTTTGGCTTTCACCCTCTGCTTCTTTTCCTTTTCCGGCTTATATACGACCGGCATACCTACCGAATGGATGTATAAGGTTTTCTTAGCCGTCGGGTGATGAATCGAAGCCACGGTTGTCATTCTTTCCCGGAACCCGAGACGCGACAATGCGTATCCCGTCGTAGTATGCTGCATGACGTACGGTGTAGAGTACAGACTGATGGTCTGAGCATCAGAAAGAGCCTGTGCAAAATCGAACATATAGGTTGCAATGCCACGATTTCTGTACTCCTTCTCCACGTACAGCTCCATCACATGTAAATGTGCCGTGATAGCGCTAATCAGCTGTGCGCTATCATACTTGAGGTTTTTCGCTTCGATTTCGCGCCTTTCGCTTACAAGGCCAACCAAATAATTGATTGCCTGCTGACGCGGAGAGGTTGCAAGTCTGACATCTGCCTCCGGCACAAGGAGTGAAGAAGGCAAAAACCAGATGTACGCTGCCATTTTGCCGATTTTGGCTTTTCCGTCTTTTGCAACAAGTTCCATTTTTTGTTCGCAGATAAGGTTCTCCTCGCCAATTGCAGCAGGCTGTTTGATAAACCTGCAGGGAGCAATATCCGCAATCAGGACGTATCTCTTCAAAGGATTTTGGCGGTCGCCAATCGTAATTTTCTTCTTAATGTTCATCCACTTCATATGCTCACCTTCATTCAGTATTCAATATGCATGGACTCCACACGGAACTTGCGCTTTTTGCCCGTGAAAATGACAACCATGCTCGGTCTCATCCCGCCGTGAGCTTTCTTCTTTCCGTTTTCATCTTCTGCACGGTCAAGAGCGTATGACGGTGTGAGCGAATTTTCGAAAGGAATACGGTGGTCAAGAAATCGGACCACAACACCCGGCTGGTTCAAAATGTATTTATGGAACCAGCCGGCATCCGTTGACGCAGGAAGGAGCATCACCACGATAGTATCCTTTTGAAGCGCTTCCCGACTTGATTTTTCCGTCCAGAGTTCGAAAGACTTGCGACCGCTCGGCGGGCAACAATAAACTCTATGGCCGCGCCAAGACTGCATAAGTCCATTTTGCTCTTTTGTAAAAAAGAGGCTGCACAGTGCGTTATCTGCCCTCGCGCAGGCATCGAGAGTAAAATGAAACTCTCCATCAAGCGCTCGGCAAACTGCCGGAGGAGTTGACCACTCACTCCGCATGTCTTCTGTAAGTGCTTTCGAGAAAGCACTTTTCGTATTCTTGTCGTACTTCTTCATGGTGGTCTTCTCCTTTAGTGTCCGTTAATGTGTAGATTTGCCAACATTGTTTTGTGGTTATTAAATCCGCATAGGGAATTCCTATGCGGTGCAGTATCTTTTATCGAATTTTATTATACCAGAAACGTGCTATTTTTTCAATATTATTTTTCCAAGACGAAAACATATGCGTATCTCATTCTGTGATTCGCTGCAGCTTCGATGCTTTCCCGACCCAAAATCAAAAAGGCCGCTATGGAATCCCATAGCGGCCTTTTTGATTATCAGTCAGCTTTTCTTTTGTGTAGCTGCGGTTTCGCGCTCAGAACGCATTGAGTTGGCATACCCTGCCAGACACATCATTTGGATTTGTGCTTTCACCACTGTATCCATATGGCAGAACAAGGGATTGCCTGTGCATTCTCCGTATTTGCACATGAAGCGGTCGAGCATTTCAACCGGGATGCAAAGAAAGGCGCAGACCATTTCAGACTGCATTGCAATACCATCAACGGTCATCAATGCAATGTCCGTCCCGTTTACCGGCTCAAAGGCGAGCCGATGCCCGCATGCGTGTGCTTCCACCATTTTGAACTCGGCATTTGCGCTTTCCCTCATAACGCAGGTTCACCTCCGCTCGTGTAATTTTGTGATTCTTTGTCTCACATCATATTGAAAGTTTCTGAATTCGCTGCGCTTCATCATTTCCTCGCGCCGCTTTTTGTTTGCTTCACTCCGCGCACGATATTCAGGACAGGTCGATTGACACCCAACCTTTCTGTCCGTACACAGGTAACAGCTTTTTTCTTTATCCAAATCGATTCACCTTCCATCATCATCGAGCACCAGACTTTTCTCGTCTGATTCCGCAATCATTCGTTTGTACTCTGCCGGCGTCAAGTCACTGGTTGGCTGTCGGCGGCCACAATATGAACACTGAAGTGTATCCAAAACATATTTTGTTCTTCCAGCTTCATCTACCATGGGAAACCACTTCGGGTGCAATGCACCGCCACATACAGGACACGGAATATACTTCTGCGTCATGTGCTGTGCACCACCTTTTCCCAGTACGCTGAGAGAGGCCCTTCCGCAGCATCGATAAACCAAAGGATATCTTCTTCGTCCAGAAAAAAATCCAAAGACCAGATATCTGAACAAGGGATATCTGCCGGACAAACAGGAACCTTGCACAAGGCAGTAGCTACAGCATTTGCAACACGCTCTTTGTTTGCCTCAAATGTTTTTGCCATTCTGGGGGCGGCGGCCGTGTAGTCTTCCCTTTCCTTCAGAGGAAGATACGGAAGGACACGCACCAATTCCTTTTCATCCCAATACGGGAAAACCGCTACAACCTTACGCTCTTTAAAATCGTAGAAGCTACGAAATTCACATCGAAGGGGAAGCCCGGAATAAATGGATTCGCTTGGACGGGAATCGAATTTGATGAATTCCCTGAAGACAAAACCACTTTGAAACCGGTCGCCGCACATTCCAAAATAGAAGGTGTCGAGCGCTTTCTTCCCCAAGTCGTAGTTGGAAATATCCGCGTGTTCGATGATGCATGACTTGAAGCTGAATTTATTCGAGTTGCAGCTTCCCTTGAGAAACAGCGGATACGCGAGCTTATCTGCTCCGGCCTCATGCATCATGCGTTTCAGCCAGCAACCGAATTCTTCGATACGGTCATTGCTGTACTGGTCCGAAACAAGCCAGTTGAACCATTCTTTTGTCAAAGGGATAAACACGCTTTTCGGCGTGTCGAAGCATTTCGACAAAAACGGAAACCAATGCTCAAAGGAATTCGGGTTTTTCCGGCTTCCTTCAAACATCAACTCGGAGATGTTTTCCGGTGTCTCCTGTTTGGTCACCGCTTCGAAGAAAGCATCGATATTATTAGGCATTCGATTCACCACCAATAAATATGGATTTCGAACAGTTTTGGGCATGTTACTTTCCAACCGTTGCGACTTTCACAACGATGTTTGCGTCTGCCTCAGCGGGACAGATAACGAGAAGATCATCATCGCTTTCACCGCCGAGCACCTCATATCCGCCAGACAACGTCAAAGCAGATTCAATGATGTCGAGCACCTCCCGGAGATTCGGGTTTACCATTTTTCTTTCCTTCCTTTCCTGTATTTTTATATACAAAAAGGGCAGGCCCCATGATTGCATGGAACCTGCCCTTGGACAGTTTATGAAATTTGTTGCTTTATAATATTGGTGTTTACACATTAAATGATATTGGTATTGCTGAATATGTCAAGCTTTTTTCTGATGACCTACATCGCGTAATACGGAAATTTGTCAAGGAGTTCATTTGCAGACCGGATGAAGGACGAAAGTTCATTATCCGCCATGCAATCCAAAAGAAAGTGTTCGAGTTCAGACGACTTCAATGGGAAGCAATCCGGCTCTCCGAGGAAGAAGTCTTCAAACTCGCTTAAAAGCTCTTTTTTGTCATCAACAATTCCTCGAACATCAACATATTGCTCATCTTTTCTGCAATAGATATGCACAATCGGGTTTCTAACTTTCAGTGTGGTTGCACACGAAAAAGTTATTTTCTGCTTCATCGAGCCAGCTTACCAGCACCGCAGTGATGGCAGAGGCCGTACTCTCCACAGACGTTAGGTTTCGACCACTCTGGCCGTACCGTATATCCGTGGTTATGAAGCAGCTGGCGTAGCCAGCAAGCCCATTCCCTTCATTAAAATATTGTTTGCGGCGTTGATGTCCCTGTCATGCGTGCAGCCGCACGCAGGGCAGGCCCAGCGCCTTACACCGAGGTTTTTCACCTCTTTGTTTTGATAGCCACAATTCCCACAGGTCTGGCTGCTTGGATAGAAGGTTGGGACTTTCACTACCGTGCGTCCCGCCCACGCAGCTTTGTACTCCAGCTGCCGGAAGAACTCAGCCCATGCGGCATCCGAAATACTTTTCGCCAGATGGTGGTTGCGAAGCATCCCCTTCACATTGAGGTCTTCCACACAGATGATTTGGTTCTCATTCACCAGCTTGGCAGACAACTTGTGAAGCATATCGCTGCGGCAGTTCGCCACAGCTTCATGGCAGCGAGCGACTTTGATGCGTTGCTTTTCCCTGTTCGCAGAACCTTTCTGCTTACGAGACAGCCTGCGCTGCTCGCGCCGAAGCTTGGCTTCCGCCTTCCGCAGATACTTGGGATTCGGATATTCGCATCCGTTGCTGTCAACCGCAAAGGACTTGAGACCAACATCCAAACCAATCACCGTGTCGATGACGGGTTTAGGTTCGACCTCAATTTTGCAGAGGATGGATACGAAATACTTTCCACTCGCCGAGCGGCGAATCGTAGCATTGCAAATCTCACCTTCGACATCACGGCTCTTGCGGTACGGCACCCAGCCCAAACAGGGCAGTTTGATAGCCTTGTCGGAAACATGGATGCTTTTTGCATTGGTCGTTGTGTAGCTCTGGTTGTGATTATGCTTGCTTTTGAAGTTTGGGAAACCTCTTCCGTTTTTGAAAAAGCCTTTATAGGCATCGTCCAAACAGCGGCAGGCATACTTGAGCGCTTGGCTATCCGCTTCGGCAAGCCATGGCAGGTACTCCTTCATTTGAGGGAGCAGATTTTGCATTTTGATATAGCTGAAACTTTCCTGTCGGCGTTTGTATGCCTTGATTCTGCGCTCCAGCATGTGGTTATACACATACCGGCAGCAGCCAAGCGTTCTGTTGATTTGTTCTGTCTGCTCTTTGGTAGGATACAAGCGAAACTTGAACGCTTTATATGCAGTCACTTTGCTCACCTCCTGAAATTGATTCCTTATGATTGATATTATTCTATTTTCGGGTTTATTAAAGCGTCAACCACACGGAAAGTTAAATAGCCCTTCATTCTTGATATTGACTGGTTTGACTTAACGACCAGCCTCATGTCTCCTTCCGATTTTATTTGAAAGAGGGGCTACCTATATGGGCAGCCCCTCTTCCTGCTTAGTCCGCCTTAAAGGCTTCACCCACATCGATGTCCTTGGACTCGAAATGGTTTCGGACCATTGCTTTAATGGATTCCATGATGTCATCATCAGGAATTTCTCCTGAGATTGCACCTTTCACCAGTTCTCTTGCCACGTCCTCCGATTCAACATCATCGAGGCAAATGCTGCCTGCGATTGAAATTTCGACATAGACTCCATCCATTTTCCTATTCTCCTTTTACGATTTTTTTGTGATTTGCATTGCCTGATAATCGTACTCGCTGCTCTTTTCATTCAGCTTCTTTGCAGTTTGTTCTGCAGACCGCACATCACGATAGTGCTTCGCGTATTCCTCTTGAAATGTGAAATACACTTTATGTGTTCCCACACTTCTGACGAAATATTGTAAGCTGGCGCTTTTCTTCGACACAGCCTTGATAACTGCATCATACGGCGCATCTTGTGCCTTCACGTCAATCAGCCGCATATTCACTAGCCCCTGACAAACACCTTTCCGCTGAATAGAAGATGCTTCGTCAAAGGAATACTTTGCAGCTTCGTGAACGTTGCGGGACCAACTGCTCTTTTCAATGAATTTGCCTTCCTTATCCAGAGCATAGCTTGTAAGATAGCCGTATCGACTTTTTACAAGCACTGATTCCGGATGAGACTTTTTTTCGCCGTTGCATTTCTTCAGGTCTTCCCGGCTATATTTGATGATGGGATAGACGGTATTCCCTGCAGCACGCTGTTCGTCGGTCGTCTTCTTCGCACTGCGAATCCATTCATCCAGTGAAGCAGAATCTTTAATGAAAGCTTCCTGTACGTGTGTGTTCTTGTCCTCTTTATCCCATACAGAGAGATAGGCGTGGACGTAAACAAACGGATTCAGCTTGAAGATTTCTTCGACATCTGCGGCTGTTTCACAGGCCTTTTTCGCCCATTTAACAAGGGCGTTATCATCTACCCATTTGCCGTTGCGGACCCAATGCTCCTGATATGCTTTTCCGGTCATGTTCATGATTTCATTCATGAACTTTTCCTCGGAAACGCCAATAAAATTGAACAGGCAGGACCATTCACGTGCACGACGTTCGCCCCAGTGGTTTCCCATCCAGACTCGTGTCGTAACGTTATTGTCGCCAATCAGGATTACCGGAGTAATCCCCTCGGCGCTTTTCAAAAACTGCCAGTTGTACAGAATGGAATAGCTCATAACTCTTTCCTTTCTTTGATTCAAACTGCTGCCATCATGCCGAGCATGGTATACAGCTCATGTTCTTCAATGACCGGGACGCCAAGTGCCTTGGCCTTTTCGAGCTTGCTGCCGGCATCAGAGCCTGCAAGCAAATAGTCAGTCTTTTTGCTGACGCTTCCAGTCACTTTGCCGCCATTGAACTCAATCAGTTCTTTGGCCTGCTCGCGTTTCAGATTCGGAAGTGTACCGGTGATGCAGAAGGTTTTGCCTTCGAGCTTACCACCTGTGCCCTTCGCCTCATAGCGCAGGTTGACCCCGCACTGATAGAGCTGAAGAATCGCTTCCATGAAAGCCTTGTCTGCGACCATATCGCAAATAGCATCCATGATGGTATCGGATACACCGGTGAAGGTGTGGCGCCGGATGAGGTCCGGACTGCACGCTGCCAAGTTCATCAGATTCCCACCGATTTCCTTGTACTCAGTAAGCAGCGTCCGTGCAACGGTCCCGCCGACCAGCCGGTATCCGAGTCCTTTGAGCACACGGTCTGCGCCTTTGTTCTTGGATGCTTCGATGGCGGCCATGATATTGGCAGCCACCTTCTTTTTGCCGTCGCAGGCGTCGACAAGCTCATCTTCCATCAGCGAGTAGATATCTTCCGGATGAACGACCGATGCGCGCCGTGTTTCGATGTAGCAGATGCTTTCCGCCGACAGCGAAAGGTCTGAGGTCGCTTGAATGTAACCATCCTTTTGCATATTCGTGACCATTTTGCTGGTAACGACGATATTGCTGACCACCTGAGTGTCCTCAGCATCATATGTGTCATATCCGATGTTGACGGTTTCTCCCATGAGCCGGTAAAGGACATTGGCGATTTTGGTCTTTTCCTTTTCCCCGTACTCTCCTTCAATCCAGCCATAGTGAAAGCTGTCGATGCCGATGCAGTTGAATACACCGGACACGTCCGGATTCTCCGGAGGCTCACAGAGGTTTTCGATAACAGCAGGACCAAGCCCCTTGATATCCATGCAGTCTCTCGATGCCATATGGATGACACGATTGACGATTTGTGCAGGACATCCGTCCGAGTTTGCGCAGAAAACGTCGACGCTTTCCTTCCCGTCCGCCTGCAGCCGATGAATCACCGGTGCACCGCAGACCGGGCAGGATACGATGCGGTATGGCACGGTTCCTTCCGGGCGCCGGTCCTTCTCTACCATCGTGATTTGCGGGATGATGTCGCCGCTTTTTCTCACCACGATGGTGTCTCCGACACGGATATCCAACTGGTCGATGTATGCCTGATTGTGCAGCGTCGCACGTTCCACGGTTGTCCCTGCAAGCTGTACAGGGTCAAACTCAGCAACCGGAGTCACACGTCCCGTACGGCCGGTCTGAAGGTAAATGCGCCGAAGCACAGTCGCCTTCTCCTCAGCCGGATACTTAAAGGCAATAGCCCATTTGGGTGTCTTCGTTCGGTCACCCATGTTGCGTCGGACTTCAAGGTCATCCACCTTGACGACTGCTCCGTCGATAGGGTATCCCAGCTCTGCGCGACCATCGCCGATGTACTTAATGCCGGCGAGAACCTCTCGCACAGTCTTGCACAGGAAAGCTTTCGCCGTTTTGAAGCCATGCTGCTCCAAATAGGTCATCTGATGCCAATGGCTGCCGTCCATGTTCATGGGATGGCCGGCCGGTGCATCGCATTCCTGCACGTTGAAAATGATGACCTGCAGGTTTCGCTTTGCAGCAATGGCCGGGTCGGACTGGCGAAGCGTGCCGGCGGCACAGTTTCGGGGATTGGCGAACAGCTTTTTCCCTTTCTGTGTCTGCTCCATATTGGCACGTTCAAAATCTTCTTCGGTCATGAAGCATTCACCGCGCAGCTCCAAATGGCGGACGTCTGTTTCAATACGGTTCGGGACCGCATCGAGCACCCGGACATTGTCCGTGACATCTTCGCCGATATGGCCATCACCGCGTGTGCTTGCCTGTGCCAAAACACCGTCCTCATAGACGAGGGAGAGGCTGAGTCCGTCGATTTTACGTTCGATGGAGAACATTGCCTGTGGGTATTCCGCATGGATGCTTTCAATGAAGTCGGAAACCTCCGACTCCTCAAACACATCCAGCAGCGAAAGCATCGGAACACGGTGCTCGACCGGGATTCCGATGACACGCTTGCCGCCCACGATTTGTGTGGGGCTGTCAGGCGTAATGGCGTTGGGGTCGGCTGCCTCCAGTTCACGAAGTTTTCGCATAAGCGCGTCATACTCCGCATCCGTGACCAACGGAGCATCGTCGTTGTAATATGCGTCTGCATATGCTTTCAGTTTTTGCTTGATTTCTTTAATGTTTTCCATTGCTTCTGCTCCTCTTTTAAAGATAAATTTGCCTTGGCCTTCCGCAGCCCTGCTCAGGGTCAGGGTCGGAGAAAGGAAGTGTATTGCAGCTTTGAGCGTCAAGGGTCCGATAACATTTGCTGTGCACAGCAATGATTCCGGAGGTAGCTCCGTCCCACTTGGGCAGTGTTTCTGCCCATTCGAGTGCAACCTTGAAAAATTTCTGTTCAATGCCGATTCCAACCATCTCTCGGAAAATAGATAGCGTTACGTTCCCCAGTTCTTCTTCTGTGGTCGTTTTGTTGAACACCTTCAAAATAACTTCTGCTCTTTTTCTGGCTTCTTGCATTTGCGAATCCGCAAACTCTGTCATGGTAGGGTCCTGCCTGATTATCTCGTACCCATTTGCATCCACGTACGCTAAAACGATTGCGTGAACACTATATGAGTCGAGAAGCTTTCCATTCGGCAATACACGAATACTGCCGAAATGGAAAGAAGACGTCAGGCCAAACTCAGAAGCACAGATTTCCTCATGGCTATTGAGTCCGATTCCTTTACGAAAAGTTCCGTCCTCGATAACGCCACCATATTCGTCATAATGGCCTTCCGTGCGTCCAACCTCAACGCCTTCGCGCTTGTGGATGAGAACGCACTTTTCACCACCACGGATATTTTTCCCACAGACCGGACAGATGTAGCTGAAGCATCCCATTGCTTAGCCCTCCTTTTCCTCAGTGAATGAGTTTTTCTTGCTTCTTACTGCATTTTTTTGGGAACGACTGTTGTTTTGGACGGCTGCTTCTCATTTTCATCGCAGCGAAACGCCTCGTTGATGCGGCTGAATTTGACCGCAAGAACAATCAGGCCGTCACTCGTTTTTGTGCCGATAAGCTTACGACAGGTATTCTGGATGAATTTCACCTGCTCATCGCGTGTCGGCATCTCATCTGTTTCCACTTTGATTCTCACTGTACCCGCATTTGTTGCAGGGTAGTCGTTAAACCCACACGATGTAATCATGTCGAACATCAACGGGTCGCACATCTTCATGTCGAATTCGTACTCAATTTGAAATTTACTCATAGTTTTTTCCCCTTTCGGTTTTTGTTGTATATAAAAAGGGGCAGGCTCTCAAAAGAGAACCTGCCCCTTGGACAGTTTATGAAATTTTTGCTTGATAATATTGGTGCTACAATATCAATGTTACTGACTTTGCTGAATATGTCAAGGAAGAGATGTCGCACTCATCAGCAACCCTGCTTTTTGCCTTAATTCAGGTGTTGTCGTTGTACTGAAAAACATCGACCCTTTTTTCTATGCCGTCAACAATAGTTTTTATTGTGACGCGCGAGTCAACGGAAAAGACAATCAGACCATCTTCTGTTTTCGTACCAACAAACGAATCGCGGACGTCTTGGAAATATTTAATTAACCAGTCACTCGTCGGCTTTTCTTTCGTATTCATTTTAAAGCGGTACTTTTTGGTGTTTTGCACAATGGGGTCGTTGATTGCGCGTGATGCAAACATATCGAATTTCGAAGGTTCGCACAGTTTCAGGTCAAATTCAGTCTCAATTTGATATATGCTCATAGTTTCCCCCTTTCGGTACTTTTTGACATAAAAGGGGCAGGTTCTCTTTTGAGAGCCTACCCCTTGGACATTTGAGTTAATTCCACGGTTTTGTGCCCATGCTGTTGGCATACCGAAAAACGTCGATTATCTTTTTCTCATCGTCAACAGCAAATTTCACATAGACCAGTGAGTTGTTAATTCTTCTTGTGCTCTGAGGGAGTTTCAGCGATTGCCATTTTTTCAGGTCGATAAGATGGTTCCTTTCTTTATAGGCATACACAACGACCATGTCGTCCTTTTGAAAATCACCAAACTGCCGTCCCTTATGTTCTGCCAACCATGCCGGTACATCTTCGCTTTTCGTCGGAAGATTTTCAGGGTCGGGGCCATATGCATACCACCTACGGTCCCCATCATATCGCCTGAAGATTATGCGGTCATAGAATTTTGTGCTGAAATCGCCATACAGCAGGCCGTCTTCTTTAAATTCCCAGCATGTCGCATAGCCATCAAAATCGATAGCCCCATATGCGCACACACCGGAAGAACCCCAAAATCGGCATGTTTTGTCCCTCGTTCCAATGTATTTCAGCTTTTCCAGAGGAACATCGACCCACGGTCCACCGCTTCCGCACTCGAAAGACAGTTTCCCGTCCGAATCGAAACGCACATATGGAATAAATGGAACAAGGCATACTACTGCAGTTGTGCCATCGACAATGCCTTCAATTTGCGCTGCAGGATAGTACGTTCCATCCTTCATCGTATATTCGATGACATCGCCCACTTTTGGAGTTTTCGAATTCAGACTGTTGAACATAGCCTTGATGCACTTATTTGCGAACTGCACATCGGATGTTTCGATTCGATGCGTATAATCGGAGAGATAAACGGGATTGAGGCGTGCAAGTGCCGCCTTATTATAAACTCGATATTGAGCCATTTTGTCACCTTCCTAATATTTTTGCCAGCTCCTCGGAATATACCGAGAAGCTGGCAATTTGAGTGTTAAATCTTACCACAGAAAATGGGAGCCTGTGGATATTTCTTGCGCAGTTCAGAGAGCTGTTCCTCCGTCAGAGCTTCTCCCTCACGGCGACCGCAGCGAGGGCAAACATCACCGATAACTCCAACGTATCCACAAACCGGGTCACGGTCAACCGGATGGTTAATCGA
>OGRA01002870.1_pt1 | contig 13810 bp, 9 predicted proteins | sample 1553351 | NCBI WGS metagenome assembly OGRA01 (sample SAMEA2580056, study PRJEB22360) | human gut metagenome | biome: human gut; feature: human-associated habitat; material: faeces | place: Denmark | collected 2008/2010
CTGGGCAACACCCAGATGGCCGCCGTCACCACCGCCAACGTGCCGGTGTTTCTGCTGATCTCCATCGTGTTCGGGGTCCAGAGCGGCCTGGGCATCCTGGTAAGCCAATACTGGGGCAAAAAGGACATGGAGAGCATCAGCCGGGCCATCGGCGTGGCGGCCATGCTGGGCACCGGCATCACCCTGGTGCTGGCGGTGGTGCTGTTCCTGTGGCCGGTGCAGATCATGGACCTGCTGTCCAACAAGCATGAGCTGTCGGTGCTGGGCGCGCCGTATCTGAAGCTCATCGGGTTTTCCTATGTGTTCAATATGCTCTCGTCCATCTATGTCAGCGCCATGCGCAGCGCCGAGAATGCAGGCTTCGGCATGAAGCTGTTCGGCGTGTCCACCCTGCTGAACACGGGGATGAACTACATCCTCATTTTTGGCAAGTGCGGCTTCCCTGCCCTGGGCATTCAGGGGGCGGCCATTGCCACGCTGCTGTCCCGGGTGGCGGAGTTTCTCATCTGCCTGGTGTGCGCCCTGCGCAGCCGCATTCTGCCCCTGGACCTGGCCGCCTTCTTCCGGCCGGGATGGGAGATGCTGCGGCGCTTCGTAAAATACTCCACCCCGGTGATCCTCAACGAGACGGCCTGGGGCCTGGGCAACAGTCTGCTGACGGTGATCCTGGGCTATACGGACAACTCCGTGGAGATGCTGGCGGCCAACGCCGTGATGGGCAACCTGAACCGGCTGTTCCTGGTGGTGTGCTTCGGCCTGGGTGCAGCCACGGCAGTGATGGTCGGCAAGGCCATCGGCGAAGGCCAGAGCCACCGGGAGGTCATGGACCTGAGCCGGACGCTGCTGGTGTTCACCCTGCTGGTGGGAACGGGGCTGGCGGCGGTGTCCCTGGCGCTGGTGCCCACGCTGTTCGTGCCGGTGGTGTTCCCGCTGTTCAAGCTGACGGGCCAGTCCGCCGCCATTGCCGCGGCGCTGGCGGTGACGTCGTTTGTGATGATCCCCCTGCACGCCTATTCCATCTCCGCCGTCACCGGCGTGCTGCGGGCAGGCGGCGACGTGGCCTGGTCGGCGGCGCTGGACATTGCGCCCCAGTGGCTGCTGGCCCTGCCGCTGACGGCCCTGCTGGCCCTGGTGTTCAAGGCCAATTATTGGTTCATCGCCGCCGCCATTCAGGCGGAGAGCCTGCTGAAGGTGCCCCTGTGCGCCCTGCGCATCCGCACCGGAAAATGGATCCACGACGTCACCCTGCCCCAGGGGGAGCTGTAACTTTTATACAATCCTGTCATCAAATTGTAACCAAATTCCCGGCATTTGTAACCGATTTGAAATTGAATTGCGGCACGCGCGGCGGTATACTTGATTTGTAAAGGCACATAAGGCTCTTATTCCAGGCCTCCAACCGGAAAGGAAGAGTATCATGAACAAACGTTTTTTACAGGTCATTTCCGCCGCGCTGTGCGTTCTGCTGCTGGCCGGGTGCGGGACGAAGGTGGAGGATTCCGCCGGAACAGCGGACGACGGACAGCAGTGGGGGCCTCCGGCTCAGGACGGCTTCGACGAACCGGTTTACCGGACCACCATATTTGGCAGCATGCCCTACGAAGCGCCCCCCAGACGGGCGGACAAGGTGTGGGACGGGGCCGCCTGGGTGGACCCGTCGGACCCGGAGGTGACGCAGCGGACCGCTGTAGAGCCGGACGTGACCGTTACGACTCAATGGGCGGAGGGACAGCAGGGTGAGGACGGCATTGCGGATGCGGTACGGGACTATATGACCCTGGCCTATTCCCTTCGGGCCGCGCCGGATATGACCGTGGGGGAGCATCCCTGCTGCACCGATGACATGGTGGACGAACTGCCTTTCTATGCGTTCATGATGTCCTCCGATCTGAGCTTCCGGACCCGCGCTGCCGCAACACTGGAGAACCTGACCCCGTCCGCGTCAGATAATATCCGCGTCCGGGTGCTTATCGATGCCCAGGAGGCCACGGGCAATATCACCGATACGGCCTATTGCCAGGATGAGCACTGGTCTACCGCCCGGGAGCTGGCCCTAACCTGGCTCAATGGCCGCTGGACGGTAACGGACGATGATACCGATGCATCCAATTTTTTCCAGGGCGGCGTTGCGGATGAGGTCCCGCCCTCCCGAGAGCTGCGCCAGGCGGTAGAGGCATATTTTCAGCTGCGGGCCGACGAAATGTCCGGACAAATGGGCGATTCCTCCTGCACCACCAACGCCCTGCTGGCAGACGCCAGGCTGTTTGCCGCTCAGGTGGACTGGTCCCGGGTATACGGCGCACAGGGCCGCGCCTGTCAGTTCGGCTCTCCCCAGGAGCTGCCCCCCTTCGACGTTCGCCTGCCTGTAACGGAGGTCATGCGGATCGACGGGCTGCAATTTGTTGACCGCCAGCCCCTGATGCGCACGTCGTTTGCCATTGTGAGCCATATGCTGACCCTGACCCGTGCCGCCGACGGCCGGTACACAGTAGTGGGCGATACCTATGAGTACGGCAGTCATAACTGCAATATCCTGGAGCCTATCAAATGAACATCACGGAGAATCAATACCTATGAGCTTATTCTGCTGTCCCATCTGCGGCGGGCCCCTGGAGCGGGGGCCTTCCGCCTATTCCTGCCCGGCGGGGCACAGCTTCGACCTGGCCCGGGAGGGCTATGTCCACCTGCTGCCCGCCAACCGGATGCACTCGAAAATGCCCGGCGACGACAAGGGCATGGCCGCCGCCCGGGCGGCCTTTTTGAGCAAGGATTACTACGCCCCCCTGCGGGACGCCCTGTGCAGCATCGCCCTGGAGCGCACCGGCCCGGCTCCCCGGGTGCTGGACACCGGCTGCGGCGAGGGGTACTACACCAGCGGGGTCTATCAGGCCCTGCGCCGGGCGGGGCGCAGCGTCACCCTGGCGGGGACGGACATCTCCAAGGCCATCCTCCGCCGGGCCGCCAAGCGGGAGAAGGACGTGGAGTTCGCCGTGGCGTCGTCGTATCATCTGCCGGTGGCGGACGGGGCGGTGGACCTGCTGCTCAACTGCTTTTCCCCCCTGGCCATTGAGGAGTTCCACCGGGTGCTGCGGCCCGGCGGCGTATTCGTTTATGTGGTGCCGTCAGAAAAGCACCTGTGGGAGCTGAAGCAGGTGCTGTATGACCGCCCCTATCCCAACGAGGTGAAGCAGACCCCCTACCCCGGCTTTTCATATCAGGAGATCCGCCATGTGGAGGCCGTGATCCATCTGCCCTGTCAGGAGGACATCCACGCCCTGTTCCAGATGACGCCGTACTATTGGAAAACTCCCCAGGCCGGGGCGGAGCGCCTGGCCGCCCTGACCACTCTGGACGTGACCATCAGCTTCGATATCCACGTTTTCCGGCGGGACTGATACCGGCTTTGCGCAAAATCCCCCGCCCGGGCCTGCTTGCCGCAGGGCCGGGCGGGGGATTGTATCTATATCAGAACTGCATGGGGAATCTGTTGATGAAGAATTCCAGCCCGTTCCGGCTCACGGGGGTGAAGGTCCCCACCTGGCGCAGGTCGCCGTTGTAGAGATACAACTGCTCCGGGGACTCCGAGCGGTACTCCGACACCCCCGCCAGCACACCGCCCTTGTACACGGCGTCCATGCTGTGATAGTCGTCCCCGACATAGAGGATCCGGTTGACGATCAACACATCGTCATAGCATCCCACAATCACGACGCCCTCATATCCCCATTCCGGGTTGGTGGGTGTACCCTCCGGCCAGAGGGTGTCCAGTTGAGCAGTGTCCAGGGGCTCCGTGACCTCCTGGGTCACCGGGTCAAAGGCCAGTATGGTCTCTCCCGCCGCCATATACAGCTTGCCGCCCGAATAGACCGGATTCTCCATCATAACGTCGGATGCGTAATCGAATCCTACCTCCATCTGGGTCCACTCCGCCAGGTCCGGTTGTCCCTGGGGATACCGGGCCGCAGAGACGATAAGTCCCGTCACCAGGCCGCTCTGATCCGTCACGGACTTGTAGTAGACGGCCACCACCCGTTTCCCTTAGTTAAAGATATTGTTTTATCTGAGTGCCAGTTTCGGCTGACACTCAGATTTTTGTATCAATCAATTTTACCGACAAAGCGGTAGTAAATCTCTATTTTCTGTTCACGAAAGCCGTTTTCGTATTTGATTGCTTCATGGACAACGATTTTATCAATCATATTGTTCAGCAGTTCTGCGGTCAGTTCCGTAGGCTCGGAATACTGCTTGAAGATCTCGATCCACTTCCTTGCATCTTCCACGGACTGTTTGCCTTCTGCCAATGCTGCTTTGAGCTTCTGGATTTTTTCATCCAGTTCAATCTGCTCCATCTGATATTTCTGTGACAGCATATTGAAGTTGTACTCTGTGATACGTTCAGAAACCCTGTCCTCATACATTTTGGCAAACAGCGTGTCAACCTCTGCCTTGCGCTTCTCCGCCTTAGAAAGCTCTGCTGTGTGTTTCTTCATAGCAACAGTTCTTTCCTTGTCACCAGCTTTTAGAATGCTTTCCAAGAGCCTTTCTTCGTCCTCTCGCACAGCTTTCGTCCAATGCTGAACTCGGAGCAGCACATAGGTGTAAAGCGTATCGTAGCGGACATAGTGCATGGAGCATTTACCAGTGCCTTGCCCATAATTACTGCAATGATAGTGGCCATAAGGCGTTTTGTTCTGACGATTCTCGCCGTAGGCAAGTGACCAGCCGCAGTCTGCACATTTCACAAGTCCTGAGAATATCTTAGTAGTGCCGTCTTTCTGTTTTCTTCTGCGGGAAGCAATCTGATTCTGCACATGATAGAAAACATCTTTTGAAATTATGGCTTCATGAGTATTTTCGATACGAACCCATTCTTCCTTCGGCTTACGGATTTTCTTTTTGTTCTTGTAAGAAATATTAGTCTGTTTGTTGTGGATGCTGTTGCCAATGTAGGTTTCATCTTTCAGAATTTCCTTTACCTGACCGATTGACCAATCGTATTGTTTGCTCTCCGGTGCATCTGCGTAGATGTGAGCGAATGTTCCATATCGGGTGTAGTTGAGCCAACCGGATGTAGGAACTTTTTCTTCGATGAGCCTATGTGCAATACTTGCAGCACCGGAACCATGATAGGCAAGTTCAAAAATTTTCTCAACGATCCACTTGGTTTCATCGTCCACAACTATGGCGTTTTTGATTTCAGGATGCTTCTTGTAGCCCAGAGGTGCGTAAGTACAGATTCTCTGACCTGCAGCGTGTTTTGCACGAAGCGCAGCCTTTACTTTGCGGCTGGTATCCTTGGCAAACCATTCGTTGAACAGATTCTTGAAAGGAACAAAATCACTGAGACCTTTTTCTGTATCCTCATTTTCTGTGACTGCGATATAACGGATATTTTTCTCTGGAAATACAAACTCCAAATAGTAGTCCATCATAACATGTTCACGACCGAAACGGGAAAGATCTTTCGTGATGATACAGTTGATTCTGCCTGCATCCACATCCTCCATCATTCGTTGAAATGCTGGTCTGTCAAAGTTCGTGCCTGACCATCCGTCATCAATATACTCATCCACCACATGGAATTGGTTGTCACGGGCAAACTGCTGTAAAATCGTTCTTTGGGTTTCAATACTGACACTGTCTCCGAAGTTTTCATCGTCACGGCTTAATCTATAATATAGTGCGGTATTGTACGGTTGCTTCATTCAAATCCTCCTTCTTTGAAACAACCCACGCTTACAATACTTCGTACTCGTATTGTACTATATGCGAGGGCAGTTTTCAATTTTGTCCCCTGGACACTTGACGTTATTTTTTCTGACTCTTTACTGCATAACGGATAACATCTTCAATTACCTCATTGACGGTCTTTCCGCTATCAGCAAAATGTTCGCTGACAGGGATGATAGTTTTACCAACAATCAGATAGTTCGCACCGTCCTCGCTGAAATAAACGGAAGTGTTTTCAAGTGTAGGTTCAGGCTCATCCCAGTCATCATCAAATTGGAGGTTCCATTCTTTGATGACTTCCGGTGGCGGATTGAAAATCGGATTGAAGCAACTGCTCCATATATCCAGTTCATAATTGCTGTTGTCATAGTCAATCTGTTCTAAATCAAATTCGTGTTTCATCAATTTCCTCCTTCGTGTATTGTCTGCCAACATCCATCCAATCGGGTGGACGTAAAACAAAAAAGCTGTCACACAGAGCATCAAGAAATAAGCACAAGAACACCTGCACTTTTCTGATGGTTCTATGTAACAGCCAACGTGAAGAAAGATTCATCCTCTCACAAATATGTCGGACTTCAAATCGGGTAATCCCGCAAAACTATAAATATCTTTTTGAACCGCTTATTCAATTTTCTGTGATTTATTATAATTTACGCATGAAGAAATTACAAGTATGTCGAACTGTATGAACACTTAACTTTGACGCAACTTGCGTCGAAGTGGTTTTCGAAAATATGACTTCGGTCTGTGATCAAGTTATTCAAAATTGAAATCTCGGAAACGTTCAGAATCAACGGTATTTGCCATTACAGCAAACTCATTCTTCACATCGTCATTACCTACGATGGTATTTGCATAATCCTCAAACAGCGACAAATTCTTGAATGTATCGCCGTCTTCAACAACCTTACTTAAATCTACGTCATGGCTCATACAGAATGTTTTGGTCAGGTCGATTGCTTCATGCAACTGCCCCAAAAGCTTTTCTACGTCTTTCACCGGCATTAAACCGCCATCATCAGACGCATAATCTGCCAGGGCACGTTTCAAATATTTGAACACATCCAGATAGTCGATGATCAGACCACATTCCTTACCGTTATAGACACGGTTTGCACGGGCAATAGTCTGCATCAGGGTATGACCCTTCATCGGTTTGTCCAAATACAGGGTAGAAACGGACGGTGCATCAAATCCTGTCAGCCACATAGCACAGACGAAAACCAACTGTAACGGATTGTTTGGGTCTTTGAAGTTATCTTCAATGTCAAAACCGTTTTCATCAACCTTGTTCATGCGGTCACGATGCGGTTTTATCGACAATCCTTCCGCAGAAAATTTAGCTTCTTCATCGGCATCTTCACTGATGACAACAGCCATTTCCACCTTGCGCATATAATCTACCATATCTTTTAGGCGAAGCTTTTCAGCCGCATCCTTGGTTTTGTTTATCTGCGTATTTAACTTTTTAATTTCTTCTTTCCAGTAGTAGCTTACTTTATCGTACATCTTCACGGCAGTAAACTTGTCTACGGAAATAACCATGCCCTTTCCTCGGAAACCACGACGAGGGAAATGGTAAACAATATGTTGAGCAATGGCATCCAGACGGTCATCACGCTTGATGACTTCCAGTTCCTTGGCGTAGTGGTTTTCCAATCGACGCTGCTCTGCATCAGTTAGGTTTTCTTCTTCCAGAATTTCTGCAAAATCAGAATCAAGGAAATCGTTCTGCAACTCTACCTCCGGTACACGCTTCACATAGTAGAGTGGTACGGTAGCATTGTCTTTGATGGATTCTGCAAAATTGTATTCGCTGACATAATCACCGAACCACGCATTGGTCAGTCGTTTTGCGCCAAGTAACGGTGTACCTGTAAATGCCAGAAACTGTGCATTCGGTAAACCAGTGCGCATATTCTCTGCCAAATCCTTGTACTGTGTGCGGTGAGCTTCATCAACGATAACGATGATGTCATCACGTTCAGACAGAACAGGATATTTCTTTCCCTTATCGTATCTGAACTTATGAATCAGTGTAAACAGGATTGACTTGTTAGTTTTTAATTCCTCACGCAACTGCTTGCTGTTCGCAGGCTGCACCTTATCCTTATCGGTAATAAACTCTGTACGTAGAAAATTCTTATAAATCTGCGTATCCAGATCTTCACGGTCAGTAACGATAAGGAATGTAAAGTTGCCCGTACATTTATGCTTGATTTTACGAGCGAGCATTACCATGGAATAGCTCTTACCGCTGCCCTGAGTATGCCAGAACACACCCAGCTTACCTTTCAGTTCCTCTCGACGCAGAAACGCATTGTAGGCGTTATTTACACCAAAGAACTGGTGGTTCTTTGCAATGATCTTTGTTCTGCGGCGGTCGTAAAGAATGAAGTTTTCTATGTAGTCCAGCAAATTCTTCGGTTCGCAAAGACCGGCAATAAAATACTCCAAACTGGTGCAGTTCTCTCGGATAGCTTTTCTGTCCGGGTTTTCTTTTTCATTCTCCACCTTCAGCCATTCAAAGAAGAACTCATAACCTGCAGCAAAGCTGCCCAAACGAGTTTCCATACCATTGGACAGAACACAAATCTGGTTGTAGTTAAACAGATATGGAATGTCCTTCAAATAGTTCTTCAGGTTGATGTCATATGCGTTTTTCACCGGAATATTGCTGTTTTTCAGTTCAATGAAAACCATTGGGAATCCATTGATGAAGATAATCAGATCCGGTCTGCGCCAATGGGTTTCGCCCTTTATCCACATCTGAGAAACAACTGTAAATGTATTGCTCAAAGCATCATTATAGGACAGCAAGCGGAGGATGTTGGAGGTCTTCTTGCCGTTCTTGTTGTATTCTACAGTGATACCATTGCGGATCTTCTGATAGTTCTGGTAGTTAGTCAGCATTAGATCTCCGGAAGCCGGAGTACGACACAGCTCGTCCACCACAGTGTGAACAGTCTGTTCCGGAATATCCGGATTGATCCTGCACAAGCTCTCAAACATCACATCCGGCAGAACAACCTGTTTCTTATCCTTACGCCCAGTGCCATCGGGAAGTGTGTCAGGTTCTTCTGTCATACAGTTCAGAACAATATAATCATGCCGTTCATGCAAAGCTTTGATTGCGGCTTGCTCAATCATATCTTCCGTTATGATTTTCGGCATAGAATCACCTCCTATTTTTAGGGAAGCTCTGGTGTATATTTACCTACAGCTTCCAAAATAGCTTCTTTTTCACTACGCTTACTGCGTAGCAGATTTAACACCCTTTGTGGATAGTCACGGCCTTTGATACCGAATTTTTCTCCGACCTTCTTTGACATATCCTTAAAATTGAACACCGCAAGAATCTTTTCGGTTGTATCAGCTCCATCAAAAATTGCCTGTTTTTCAGCAAGAAATGCCGCAATATTCTGCTCCGAATATTTCGAGTCAATCCTGTCCTTAATTTCTTTAGGAGTCAGTTTTTGTTTTCCCAATTCAAACAATGACAGCTGATGTTTCATCTCCTGCGCCAAAGCGAGTGCAACTTGATTGTCTTTATTTTGGGAGAACAGATTTCCAATAAAATCTTTTGCTTGCTGTGCTGCTCCAGGGTCACATGCCAATGCGGTTTCCATAATATCAAGCAGCTCTGGCACCACAAACAGATTCTCCACTTCTGCAACCTTAAGACAATAAATCCCATCACCTTGCAATGCAGATATTTCGCCTTCAGTTCTGAAGTCACGGTCTACAATGCCGTACACATCTATTGCATTTAACTTTTCGTAGGTGCGTTTTGCTTTTACCAGTCGAATTACCTCTTGGCAGCCACCACAAGGAATAACATGGTATCCTTTATCTTTATATATTTCTTGATAAAGGTAATGATCATAACTATTCTTGGTCCCTTCCACAAAAAGCACTTTTTGACGAGTACCAATTATTTCATATAACAGATGTTCTGGAATATCCTCGTAGTCAGCACTATCCAGAAACTCGTATGCCCAATCGGTTCCACTATAACTCTTAACCCAAAGAATTTTAGCCCCATTTCTGGACAAGGCAAAATTCAGATCATGGGTAATGTACATAAATACACAATCATTTCGCTCAGCTTCCAAACGTGTCCATAGTTTATCGACAATAGATTTGTGAATATGAAGTTCAGGTTCATCGACAATAAGCAATGTGTTTGGACGTTGCACCAAAACCTGGCAAATCATGTACAACATGACACGTTCGCCATCACTCATTTCTTTACCATGGTATCTTTGGCTCTCATAATTTACATGGACACCATTTCCTGTCAGATCAATCTTTCTGTGAGGAAGCAATTCGTTCCATATATCAGTTGCTTTCTCAACAACAGTCGTAATTGGCTCTGGGCGCTCAGAATGATCTTTAATTGCCTGTTTGTCTTTCTTATGTGCTAATTGCAATTCTTTGTTTTCTTCAGAAAACAACAAGGAGAGAGCCTTGTTGAAGTCATCAAGTAAATTGGTTGCAGGATTAGAACTATACCTGTAAACCCTTTTTGTAGCTTGAGGTGTTGGATTCCCAAAAAACAAATCAGTCTGTGCACTTTCGTTGTCCAAAATCGCAATGCTTTCCTTAATTGAAAGTGACTTCTGCGCAGCAATTCTATGAATAGGTATAGTACCTTTTGCATTTACACGACTGAATCTTGGATCGTTCAATTCTTCAATTTTTACGCTAAGTCTTGTTTTTCCAGCACCATTAGCTCCTAATAATACAACTGGTTTTCCTGCTTCAAATTCATACTCCTCACTGTGAGGAAATTTTATCTTTAGTGTTCCCATAATCACACCTCCAGTTTGCCGCTCATCAGGCGAGGCAACAACATATCACGCTGTGCAGCAAGGTTTGTGTTCTGCTTTCTTAATGCATTCTGCTGTTTTAATAATTCAGATGATATTTCATTGAATTTTTTCACAACAGGTTCAGGGGGAAGTAAGATTTTAATTTTATTTAGCAAACCTTGGGTAATTAGTGGTTGTCCAGTACCAACTTGACGGGCGTTGAGATTCATATTCTTAAGCAAGTAATAATTATAAAAATGTGCATTATTCTTGCTTTCTGCAAACAACGCATTATCAGATATCCAACATTTGTCAGGTTCGTAATAAACCGTTCCGCAATATGCACCCACACGCCCAATAACAATTGCATTTTCATTATTGTAGTAATTACAATAATCTAAAATTCCATTACCGCCATAAACAGGATATGTTTCGCCAGATTCGGGACGAGTTTTTCCTGCACCAAATGACATAATTTTTCCCAGTCTACAGCATTTCCATCCCTCTGGCAAACCATTTTCAAACTTGGTATTTTCATACCCAGGGAAGCGGAAACGGACAAACCATTCCTTGTATAGCTCCTGTGCTGCTTGTTCCAACAACTCAATTCTACAGTTGTTTGCTTCAATCAAAGAGTCATATCCAAAAAGGATGTCCACAATGGACTGCTGTATTGATAAGTCAGGGTATTTGAAAGGCAAATTTTTTAATGCTGTAGTTGTTATACTGCCTCTTGTGCTACTCGCATCCGACCCACCACGCAATTCTTCATATCGGGATGACAAGTCATAAAACAAATATAATGGTAATACAGAAGTTTTAGTTCCTAAGGCAATTACAGACTGGTTAATATACATATCATCAAGCAAGTATGATGTTTGACCTCTCGTCTTACCCTGCCCCGCACATGCCATAACGATATTATTCTTTTTAGCCAGTTTAGTGGATGAATTTTTAACGCCTTCTTCTGTTATTTTGTTAACTGTGTCACTAATAAACCTTTGACTTGTTTCGCCAGAGGAAAGCCATTTAATATTCCCACCCCAATACGACGATTCTTCGGTAGAGGGGGTGCCACCACTATGTATGTCACTCAGTACATCTATAAGTTTACAGTATGTAAATTCCATATTGCTACCCCAACAACTTCTGAATATTATCCATAACTTTATTCTCCAAACCATGTGCTTCTTCGTTCAGCTTGGAAAGAGCCGTGTAATACGCCATCATTCGCTGCTTGAACTCGTCCTGTGTTAAGCCATCATCCTCAATCACAACACCGACATAACGACCAGGATTCAGAGAAAAGTCCTGATCCCCGATACTGTCATCCTCATAGCCAACAAACTTTCCCTTGTCATCATAAACCTTGCCGATTGTTGCTACCTTGCACAGACCGACAACATCTCTGTATTTTCCTTCCGGGAAACGTTCTGTCAGCCAATCAATGTTGGACTGCCAGTAGCTCTTAGGCATAATATCTTCATCGTCAGACACTTCCGGTGCTTCCGCTAATTTCGTGCGGTAATCAGCCAGCAGAGCTTCGAAGTCCTCTGTTTTACCTTCGTAAAGTCTGGTGATGATACCGAGGTTTCGGATCTGTTCATCAGAGAACTTACGGTGCGCACGGTCGATCTGAGTGAAAATATTTCTGGCATCAATAAACAGGATTTCATCCTTCTTCGCCTTCGCCTTATCAAAGAACCACAAGGTGGCAGGCAGTGTAACAGAGGTAAACATATTGGACGGCAGCGTTACCATCTGGCTGATAATGCCGCTTTCAATCAGTTTTACACGAATATCCTTCTCGCTGTTGCCTGCGTCAGATGCGGAGTTTGCCATAACCAGAGCAGCACGACCGCTATCATTCAGCGCAGTTGCAAACTGGTTAATCCAAAGGTAGTTGCCGTTCGGCACAGTTTCTTTTGCATCTTTCTTTTTGTTCTTGGTTTTGTTCTGAGGTACACCGTATGTGTTAAAACGGGGCTGATCTTTTACCTGATCCAGTTCTACGCCATCTACATTGAACGGAGGATTTGCCATAACATAATCGAAATTACCGAAGCTGTCGTATGGGTCACGGTAATAGGAGTTTGCGTGGGTAATGGTGCCACGGACATTGTTCAGGACAAGGTTCATCTTTGCCAGTCGAACAGTTGCACCGGTCTTTTCCACACCATAAGCACGCAGGTTCATCTGCTTGCCCTGAGCTTTGTGCTTTTCGATATAATGGGCGGTCTGAACGAACATACCACCACTGCCACAGGCAGGGTCCGTTGCCGCACCGAAATTGATACAATGTAACGATGCACCGGATACCCTTTTAACGATAAACACGCCACCCTTTTAACGATAGTGAACAGGTGCATGGAGTGCGCCTGCCAAAAACAGTCCTAAAAAAGTGCAAATGACTCTCTATCATTTGTACTTATCCATCCCCAAATTTCTAAGCGGGGCGGCGGGGAACGACACCGGGGACAGGGTTCGGGCCATGTTGGCCCGATGTTCCGGCCCCATAGGTATGAAAAAATGCCCGGACAGCATGAAGCTATTCGAGCGCAAAAAATACGGTATTCAGTTACATTGTGACAATTTTCGCACTGGCTGCCAGACGGGGCCTGTTCGGTGGCCGGGATTTTTTTGACGATAGTGCAAATATCGTCTGAATTTGTCGGCGGTCAGTGTGGCTTCATGGCGGCTCCCTCCTAAAGCCGCCGTGTCAGCGTATAGGCGTCACTCCTTTGTCGAGGGCATAAGGAACGGCGGCCTTGATGTTACTCAAAACCGCCGCAGTACCCTGAAAATCCATTATGGGCGCACGAAGCTGCCTGCCCTGCAACGGTTTTTTTCTTTCCCCGTTTAGCGGGGCAGGATAGCTTGTCTTATTCGGTTTATTCTTGCTCTTGTGCGGCTGCCTCTTTCAGCCGCGAAAAGCTCTCATCGCTGATAATGTGTTCAATCCGGCAGGCGTCGGCCTCCGCAGTCCTGGGGTCAACGCCTGCGGCGATAAGCTGCTCGGTAAAGAAACAATGGCGTTCATAGATTTTTTCGGCAACCTCGCGGCCCACATCGGTCAGATGGAGAAAGTGATCTTCGTCCATTGTAAGAAAGCCGCCGTCCCGCAAGGTAGCCACTGCATGGCACACGCTTGGCTTTGACACCTCCATGTGCCGGGCCACATCTACGGAGCGTACCATACCGAGTTTCTTTTGGAGAACAAGGATGGTTTCCAGGTAGTCCTCCCCGGACGCATGAAGTTTCAT
>OGRA01002874.1_pt1 | contig 13802 bp, 10 predicted proteins | sample 1553351 | NCBI WGS metagenome assembly OGRA01 (sample SAMEA2580056, study PRJEB22360) | human gut metagenome | biome: human gut; feature: human-associated habitat; material: faeces | place: Denmark | collected 2008/2010
CCTGCATATATAAAGAGCCGCAATGGCTTTTTATCCCGTAAAATATAGTCCGCCCGGCGTCCTACAATCACACAGTCGGATTTTTCCGCCATATCCTGAATGATGCGGCCCTCCTCTGAGAGAATAGAAACCTGCTGATCGGCCAGCGGGTTGCTGATAGAAAGGAAAGTGCGGCCGGTCGTCACGGCAAAGACAGGCACCGGGTTCTTCTCCTCGATGCTGCGGATGTATTCTTCCGCCAAATTGGTGCGGCGGATCAACTCTGTTACGATCTCATGGTCGTAGTAGGCAATTCCTAACTCCTGTGCGATTTTGCGTCCGATTTCCCGACCTCCGCTGCCAAATTCACGGCCTACTGTAATAATTCTGTTCATATGGTTTCCTCCTTGGCCGGCGGTATCATTTCGCCTTGTCTTCATCATAGCCTAATTAGGACATTCTGTCAATGTAGGATTTCCCCGCTAATGTAAAAGAAAAAGCCGTCATTGCGGCGGCTTTGTGTGAATCAAACTCACTTTACATTCATTTCTGCTTTCTTTAGGGCATCAATAAACTGATCACAAGAAATGGTGCAGGAGGAGGTAAGCTCCGCAGCAGCAGGAATCTCTTGTTTTCCGTTTTCTTCCTTCAGCTGCATCGAGGATACATCGCTGACCGTTTTACCGGTACAGTAGTCCTCCAGCGCATTGACCTGCTCGAACCATTCCTTCCCGATGGAAGAATACTTTTTCAAGCCATAATCGTAGCCCAGCTCTTTTTTACTTTTGTAGGTGCCCGGCCAAGTAACATTCCCGCTGGTATTGTAGCTTGCGGCGGCTTCCACGCAGTCAAATGTAACCGAGAGGATCTTTCCTTCTTGGTCCAGTAGCAGGGCACAGGTCGTTACAGCAGCCTCCGCACGGCCATCGTCATCGTCCTCCGCCGGGCTGACGGTGGATTCCACCGTCATGCCCAGCCCTACGCGGTACGCAGTTCCATTGACTGTACCACCGTTATTGGTCTCGTTCCCGTTATTATCATTGGTTCCGTTGGTGCCATTTGTACCATTGTTGTCGTTGTTGCCGTTATTGGGGGTGCTATTGTTGCAGGCAACCAACGCACACACCATAACCAGGCAGAGAAGAATTGCAAAAAAACATTTCATTTTACTTCCTCCATTATTTCTTTTTGGCTCCGCAGAGTCATCAATAGTATGCACCAAAAACACAAAAAACATAATAAACACACAAAAAAAATAGAGCGCCGGTATTCCAGCGCTCCATTTTATTTAAGCTATGAGATTATTTCGCGTTAGCAGCAGCCTTAGCGATGGCGTTAAGGAAAGCAGTAACGGAGATGGTGCAGGTGCTCTTGAGCTCCTCAGCAGCGGGAGCATCGGTATAGCCGTGAGCGTTCTCGCCCAAAGGCATGCCAGCAACCTCATCGGCAGTCTTACCAATGCAGTAAGCTTCAAAAGCATTGGCCTGCTCATACCACTCACCAACAGCAGCAGGGGAAGCATACTTCTTCATGTTGTAGTCATCGCCCAGCTCACGCTTGGTCTTGACATCCTCGGCAACAGTAACAACGCCGTCAGCATCAACGGTAGCCTTCGCCTGAACAACATCAATGGAAATGGCTACGATCTTGCCATCAGCATCCAAAGCCAGTGCCACAGCGGTAACATCAGCCTGGGTCTTGGCGGGATCCTCATCCTCGGCATCAGTGCCGCTCATGGAAACAACCATGCCCAGACCAGTCTTGTAGGTGGAAGCCGTGGGCTCGGGATCAGGAGTAGGAGCGGGATCATTGCCGCAGGCTACCAGAGAAAGAGCCATCATCGCAACCAGAAGCATTGCAATAAACTTTTTCATTTTCTTTTCCTCCTTGAAAAGTATGTATCGTTTTGTTTTTTTGTTCGATACTTGTTTATTATACTATTTTACAAGTTATTCCGCAAGATGCCTATAATTTTTTTGTTAAAATGCTGCATTTTCTAATTCGGTAATCCGTATATCTGTTAATTGTTACAGCACACGAATGACTATAACTGTATAAGGAGGAAATACAAAGATTGATTTTATGCCATAAGAATTGTAGAATATAAAGAAAGACAAGAAACGGAGAGTTCAAGATGAAAAAACTGATTGCTTTGCTGACGGCGGTGTTCCTGCTGCTGCCCGGATGCGGCGTCCAAAAGACGCCCGATACCGGCTACACCAAATATTCCGCCCAGTTCTACGGGACCTTTGATACGGTGGGGCCGATCGTGGGATACTGCAAGACCGAGGAGGAATTTTCGCGGTATGCGGGGCAGATTAAGTCCCGCATGGAGGAACTGAGCCAGTTGTATGATATCTACTATGAATATAGCGATGAAAATAATCTCAAAACTATCAATGATAATGCTGGAATCCAGCCTGTTCCGGTACGAGAAGAAATACTTGACCTTATCGAATTTTGCCAAGAGTGGTATGGAAAAACCGATGGAAAAGTAAATATTGCGCTGGGGCCCGTGCTATCTATTTGGCACAATTATATGGAACGCTACTCTGCTGACCCCACCGATGCCAAGTTGCCTAAGATAGAATCATTGATGGAAAAGCTCCCAGTGTGTAATATTGAAGATGTCATTGTGGATAGGGAAGCAGGAACAGTGTATTTAGCAAAGGAAGGCATGAGCCTCGATGTTGGCGCTGTAGCCAAAGGGTATGCCACGCAGCTGGCGTGCCAGGAAGCCTACGATGCCGGTTTCACCTCCTTTATTGTTAGCGCCGGTGGCAATGTAGTGGCCGCCGATCCACCCCTTGACGGTATTCGTTCCGGCTGGGGCATTGGAATTCAGGATCCCTTTACGGCGGAAGAACTGGGCGGCGGCAATTCCATTGATGTGGCATATGTCAATAATACCTGCGTAGTTACCAGCGGAGACTACCAGCGCTACTATATGGTAGGAAAACAGCGTGTTCACCACATTATCGATCCAGACACCCTGATGCCTGCTGCTTATTACCGAGGTGTCACTGTTATTATCCCGGATAGCGGTATTGCTGACCTTGCATCCACAACACTGTATACCCTTCCATATGAGGATTCCCGTGCTATGGCGGAAAAAATGGGCTGGGAGGCCATGTGGATCTTCGCGGACGGAACAGTAGAATGTACTGATGGAATGATCCCGCTGTTGCGGGATCGTGGCGGTGCTGACGGCCTTTTGAAATAAACTGTTCAAAATTTATCTTTTGATTGCTCTTTACTGATTTGATTCATTCATGTATAATAGTTAAGAAGCAGCGGTATCAACCAAAGGGGGAATACAGATTGGGTCGTTACAGTCCGTTGGAAGTTCGCTATAAGCGTGTGATTCTGAAGCTGAGCGGAGAAGCTCTTGCCGGGCAGCAGGGGAATGGCATCAATTATGATGTGGTGCTGGAGATCTGTAAAAATATAAAAACCGCAGTCCAAACATTGGGAGTACAGATGGGCATCGTTGTCGGCGGCGGCAACTTTTGGCGTGGCCGCTCCAGCGGTAAAATGGACAGGACTCGTGCAGACCACATGGGTATGCTGGCTACCGTTATCAACGCGTTGGCCCTGGCCGATGCACTGGAATCGCTGGATGTGCCGGTGCGCGTTCAGACCGCTATAACCATGGAACAGTTCGCGGAGCCCTATATCCGCAACCGTGCGGTACGGCACATGGAAAAAGACCGTGTTGTGATCTTTGGCTGCGGCACGGGCAATCCGTTCTTTTCCACCGATACAGCCGCCGCGCTGAGAGCTGCTGAAATCGATGCCGATGCGATTCTGAAGGCTACCATGGTGGATGGTGTTTATGACAAAGACCCTAAGAAGTACCCCGATGCCAAGAGGTACAGCACCGTCAGCTTTTCGCAGGTGCTGGCGCAGAATCTTAATGTGATGGATATGACAGCAGCGTCTCTCTGCCGCGAAAGCAAAATCCCGATTGTAGTATTTGATCTTTCTGATCCCGAGAATATTTGCCGTGCGCTGTGCGGCTATGATATTGGAACAATTGTGAAGGAGGCATAAAATAATGAACCCCGAACTAAAACTGCATGAAGAGAAAATGACCAAAACTATTTCCGTCCTGCGTGAGGAACTGGCTGCCATCCGTGCCGGCCGCGCCAACCCTGCCGTGCTGGATAAGCTGGAGGTGGATTACTATGGCGTGCCCACCCGCGTTAACCAGCTGGCCGCGGTATCTGTTTCGGAGGCTCGTACACTGGTCATCCAGCCATACGATAAGTCTACCCTTAAATCCATCGAGAAGGCCATTCAGGCTTCTGATATTGGTATCAATCCCAATAACGATGGTACTGTCCTGCGCCTTTTGTTCCCACCTCTCACCGAAGAGCGCAGAAAAGATTTAGCGAAAAGCATCGCCAAGATGGGTGAAGAATCCAAGGTTGCGATCCGCTCCATCCGCCGTGATGCCAACGATAAACTGAAAGCGATGAAGAAAGCCAGCGAGATCACAGAGGATGACCTGAAAAACCTGGAGAATGATTGTCAAAAGATTACTGACAAGTACATCGCAGAGATCGATAAGATTACCGCCGAAAAAGAAAAAGAGATCATGTCCGTTTAAGTGGAACCTACGGCCGTCCACAAAAATCGTCAGCCTCACCGGCCGTTCCCGGTTGGTGGGGCTGATTTTGAATTTTGGTTTTTGAGCACAGGAGGGAGATTAGCAATGGAATATATGCCTAAGGATAAAACTGCTGTACCGCCCCCGACAGAATACCTCCCTCAGCACATCGGCATTATTATGGATGGCAATGGCCGATGGGCCAAGGCACGCGGACTGGCTCGTGAATATGGACACCGCCGTGGCAGCGAGGTCTTTATGGACATTGCCCGCTACTGCAAAAAAATTGGTATTCGTTACTTGACGGTATATGCCTTTTCCACGGAAAACTGGAAGCGACCAGCGCACGAAGTAGCAGTCATCATGCAAATGCTGCAGCACTACCTGGATGACAGTGAGCAGTATATCAAAGAAGAAATCCGTCTGCGTATCATCGGTGACCGCGCCCGCCTAAGTGAAAGACTGCAAAAGGCCATTGATAAGGCAGAAAAGGCCAGTGAGCATTTTACCGATCTTACGGTCAATCTAGCTGTTAATTACGGCGGCAGGGAAGAGCTACTGCATGCCGCACACATGATAGCGCAGGACTGCAGTACAGGAAAGAAAAACGCCACCCAGCTCGAATTTCCGGATTTGGAGCAATACTTGTATACTATCGGGCAACCGGATCCGGATCTTATCATCCGGCCTAGTGGGGAAAAACGCCTTTCTAATTTTATGCTATGGCAGAGTGCCTATGCTGAATTTGTGTTTATGGATGTACTGTGGCCAGATTTTACCCAGCAGCACCTGAATGAAGCCTTGTGGGAATATGTCGGGCGGGACCGCCGCTTTGGAGGAATCAAATGAAAACACGGATCATTTCCGCATTGGTTGGTCTTATCATTCTGGGAGTCGCCATTGCGTTTTACGATACGATCATCTTTAATCTGTTTATTACAGCACTGGCGGTTATCGGCATCTATGAAGGCCACCATGCCGCCAGCTTAACTAAAAAACACTGGCGTGTTACGCTTTACAGTATGTTGTTTGCTGTTCTTATTCTGCTTATTCCGCATGGCAGAAGCTACATCATGCCAGCCGTATATGCATTGGTCGTACTGGTATTTGCATATATTTTGGAACACCATAAGGTGTTCACCATCCGAGAAGGTGCTTACGCCCTTTTAATGGGAGTTGGTTTGCCGGTCGTATTTGGTTTGATTCTTCAGTTCCGGGATCAGTTTGGCAATGAACAGGGGATTTTATATCTTGCTTTCCTGCTTGGCAGTGCCTGGTGGAGTGATATCGGTGGCTATTTTACCGGTATGCTGTGTGGAAAACATAAGCTCTGCCCGGAGATCAGTCCTAAAAAGACAGTGGAGGGGCTCATTGGCGGTTTGGTCTTTGCCATTCTGGGCAATATAGGTATTATGGCGCTTATCAACTGGCTGGCTGCGCAGGGGATTGGCTATCTTATCAATCCGCTTACTCTTCATTTTGGTCGTATCTGCTTGCTTACCCCGCTGCTGGCACTGCTTAGTGTTGTGGGGGATCTTTCGTTCTCCATTATCAAGCGTACATACGGTATTAAAGACTATGGTAACCTAATGCCGGGCCACGGCGGTGTGCTGGATCGCTTTGACAGCGTACTGTTCATCACCCCGGCGGTATATTTCATCGCTACTTACTGGCCCATTGCTTTTTAATCTTAGGAGGCACATTTGAAAACCGTTATTCTCACCATTTTGGTCTTTGGCGTTATCATCATGCTGCACGAAAGCGGCCATTTTCTCTTTGCCAAGCTCTTTCATGTAAAAGTGGAGGAGTTTTCCTTTGGTATGGGGCCGAAGCTGTGGAGCCGCATTAAACGCGGTACACAGTATACCCTTCGGGCGTTTCCCATCGGCGGCTATGTGGCCATGGAAGGAGAGGATGACGCTGGAAGCGGTGCAGTTGTCCGGGAGAAAATTGTTTCCGCGGCAGAGGGCGGCCCACTGTATGAAAAACCAGCCTGGCAGCGGTTTATTATTATGGCTGCAGGCGCCGTCATGAATGTGATCCTTGGTTTTATCATTCTCATCGTTGTCACCGCCATGTCCGGACTCATCGGCACCACAACGGTAGCAGTATTTGATGAGGATTCCGTTTCTGCCAATTATCTGCAAGCCGGTGATGAGATCATCAAGGTAAATGGTTACAACACCCGATTTTATGGCGATGCTACCTTTCAAATGCTTCGTGACCAGGATGGCACAATTGATTTTACCCTGATCCGTGACGGCGAGGTGATGGAGGTCACCGTTCCATTTAGAACCGAGGAGCTCTCCGATGGCATTACAGGGATGCACATGGACTTCAAATTCCTTGGCGAACCGGTGAATTTCAGCAATACCATCACCTATGCATGGCACTGGACCTTCTCCCTCGTTAAGCAGGTGTGGTATTCTGTCATTGATGTCTTTACTGGCCGATATGGCTTGCAGGCAATCAGCGGTCCAGTGGGCACTGCGACGATTATCTCACAGGCATCTTCGCAGGGGCTTCGTTCTTTCCTGCTGCTTGTGGCCTATATCACCATCAATGTTGGTGTATTTAATTTGCTGCCTCTGCCGGCATTGGATGGAGGACGCATCCTGTTCGTTCTTATTGAAATGATCCTCCGCCGGCCTGTACCTCTAAGGTTTGAAGCATGGGTACACCGCATTGGCATTATTCTGCTGTTGGGACTTATTGCCATCGTCACATTCAGCGATATAATAAAGCTCATTCATTAAAAGCAGGGAGGGAAGTACCATGCAGCGCAGAACAACAAATACAGTCCATGTTGGTGATATAGCGATCGGTTCTGGCCATCCCATAGCGGTGCAATCTATGCTATGTGTTGCTCCCTCAGATCTTGCGGCCAACATTGCTCAAACGCTGGTATTAAAAGAGGCTGGCTGTGATATCGTACGCCTGGCCATTCCCACTATGGATGATATTCGGTTGATCTCCGCCATCAAAAATGAAGTGGATATCCCACTGGTTGCCGATATTCAGTTCGATTATCGGTTGGCAATTGCAGCAGTTAAAGCCGGCATCGATAAAGTCCGAATCAATCCAGGCAACATTGGCGGAAGTGATCGCGTTCATGCCGTGGTAGAAGCATGCCGTGATCGACATATCCCCATTAGGATTGGTGTTAACAGCGGATCGCTGGAAAAGGATATTCTGCAAAAATACGGCCGCCCCACCGCGGAAGCACTGGTGGAATCGGCATTAAGGCATATTCAGCTGCTGGAGGACGAGCATTTTACCGATTATCTTGTTGCCATTAAGTCCAGCGATACCATTACAACGGTGGAAGCGAACAGACTGCTGGCGCAAAAGGTGGACTGCCCGCTGCACCTAGGTGTGACAGAAGCCGGCACCGAACGCATGGGGATTATCAAATCCAGTGCCGGCCTTGGGGCGCTGCTGTGCGAAGGCATAGGCGATACAGTTCGTGTATCACTCACTGCTGATCCTGTACGGGAGGTATATGCCGCCAGGGATTTATTGGCTGCGCTTGGTTTTGAACACAGCCGGGTTCAATTTGTATCCTGCCCCACCTGCGGCCGCTGCCAAGTCGATTTGCTCCGAATTGCAGAGGAAGCGGAGCATGTACTTTCCGCAGTACATAAGGACATTAAAGTTGCTGTAATGGGCTGTGCGGTCAATGGCCCTGGTGAAGCCGCTGATGCTGATATCGGCATTGCTGGCGGCAATGGGGAGTTTTTGTTTTTTGCAAAGGGCAAACCGCTGTATAAGGTTTCACCCGAGCAAGTAATAAATACTCTACTGGATGAAGTTGAAAAGCTGTAAAGGAGAATAGCTTTGCAGAGATTTGAAGATGTATTCGGTAAATACATAGAAAAAAACTGCTATAACGCCCCACTGCGGGAAAGCGAAGTGGTAGGGTTACAAATTGCCACAGAGGACAATGCTATTCGTGTTGCCCTTTCTTCTCCATGCATTATCCCATATTCAGCAATTGCCGAAGCTCAGCGCATTCTTTCCATGAATCTCAGCGCTCGTTCAGTTGCCATTTCTGCTCGGTATCCATCTGAGTTACTTGGTCCCGAAGCATTTTCCCTCGTGATAGACCATCTAAAGGCTGCTAATGTTCCCGTCAATGGCTTTTTTCGCCGGGCAGAGATTATGTATGATAACAGGTGCTTTACAGTTAGGCTGCCGGAACAAACGGTGACATTTCTGGAGCCACTTGCTTTGCCAGGGAAAATTGCCGCACAAGCAGAAGCGTTATTTGGTATACGGCCGCAGGTTAGTTTTATTCCCGTTCCGGATTACGAGCTGAAACCCATGGATCCGAGACCAACTGTAGTAGATGACTATATCCCGGAGACTCCTCCCATTCCGGAAGAGGCACCTCCGTGGGAAGATGCTACTCCTTTGTCGAAGCCGCTACAGGAAGAGAGCGCTTTTGCTCCTGCAGCGCCAAAGACATCTTCCAAGCCCCGTGCCCCTAAGCGAGAAAAAGCGGATACCCCTTATGAGGAAAGCAGCAAAAAGCCTGTAGGCAATTACCGTCTAATTAAAGGCTCCCCCATGCCCATTTCCGGTTTGGCACTGGATACCGGTTCAGCGGTTATTTGGGGTGATGTTTTTTCTACGGAAAGCCGCATCACTCGGGATAATAACCACTTCATCATGAGTATCGCGATCACCGATTATACCGGCTCCATCAATCTCAAAATATTTGATGAGATTGGCAATAAGGCCAAGTTGGAAGCCATCAGTGTCGGTGACACGATCCTGATCCAAGGCGATATTTCATACGATAAATATGACCGCGATATGGTCATGCGTCCTCGCAATATCAACACCGTCAAGAAGAACATTATCACCGATGACGCCCCAGTAAAGCGTGTAGAGCTGCATCTGCACACCACCATGTCAGCCATGGATGCCGTAACCCCGGCAGAACAGTTGGTATACCGTGCCCATGAATGGGGGCATCCGGCCATCGCCATTACCGACCACGGCGTGGTGCAGGCCTTCCCAGAGGTCATGAACGCTGTTGATAAGATTCGGAAGGATGATCCTGAGTTTAAGGCGATTTATGGCGTCGAAGGCTATTTCATCAATGACATGCTGCCCGCCGTAAAGGGCCAAACAGACGCAGTAATCGATGGTCGATATATTGTATTCGATCTGGAAACCACTGGTCTCTCTAACGCCAGTGAGCGCATCATCGAAATTGGTGCGGTTAAGGTAGAAAACGGCCAGATCATCGACTCATTTGATACCTTTGTCGACCCCGAAAAAGCCATTTCACCCGAAATTACCCGACTTACCAGTATCACCAATGAGATGGTGGCCGGTGCCCCCACCGAAAGCGAAGCGCTAGAACAGTTTTTCCATTTCTGTGATGGCTGTGATATCTTTGTCGCCCACAATGCAGATTTCGATATGGGCTTTTTGCGGACAGCCATCCGTCGCTGTGGCAGGGAAGAGGACCCGGTGCAGATAGACACCCTGGTGATGGGCCGTGCCATGTATCCGGAACTGAGAAAACACAAGTTGGATACCCTAGCGGAGCATATGGGTGTGGAACAGAAGCACCATCATCGTGCCGATGACGATGCCCGCGTACTTGCCGAGATCTTCCTCAAGATGCTGGACGAACTGGTTGCAGAAAAGAAGATTACTATGGTGTCGGAGATTAATCACTCCATTGGCCAGCAGAACAACACCAAAACTCATCCCTACCATATTGTTCTGCTAGTGCAAAATCAAGTTGGCCTTAAAAACCTCTACAAGATAATCTCCGCTTCTCATTTGGAATACTTCCATAAAAAGCCTCGAATTCCTAAGAGTCTGCTGGTAAAATACCGGGAGGGACTGTTGGTTGGCTCCGCCTGTGAAGCCGGCGAACTCTATAAAGCAATCCGGGAAGGGAAGAAATGGGCTGAGCTTTGCGATATCGCTTCTTTTTACGATTATTTGGAGATCCAGCCCCTAGGTAATAATATGTTCATGGTACGGGATGGAGAGGTCCGCAGTGAAAAGGACATTCAGAACTTCAATATCACTGTACTTAAACTCGGCAAACAGCTTGGTATTCCGGTCGTTGCCACCGGTGATGTTCACTTTATGGAACAGAAAGATGCTCGCTTTCGGGAAATCCTGATGGCTGGGATGGGCTTTAAGGATGCGGATAATCAGGCACCACTCTTCTTCCGTACAACTGACCAGATGCTGAAGGAATTTGATTATCTGCCAGATGAGACCGCGCGGGAAATCGTTATTGATAACCCCCGCAAAATTGCCGAAAGCGTGGAATATGTTCGTCCAATTCCAAAAGGCACATTCCCGCCCAGCATTCCAGGCTCGGAAGAGGATCTGATTCGCATTACCACTACCCGCGCCAAGGAAATGTACGGCGACCCCCTGCCAGAGATTGTGGAGAAGCGCCTGAATCGCGAGTTGGATTCTATTACCAAACACGGCTTTGCAGTGCTGTATATGATCGCCCAAAAGCTTATTTACCGTTCCAATGAGGAAGGCTATCAGGTCGGTTCCCGTGGATCGGTTGGTTCCTCATTTGTAGCTACTATGGCAGGCATTTCGGAGGTCAACCCGCTGGCGCCGCATTATCTTTGCCGTAAGTGCAAGCACAGCGAATTTATCACTGATGGCAGCTATGGTTCCGGATTTGACCTTCCCCATAAAAAATGTCCGAACTGCGGGATAGAGATGTACCAGGATGGTCACGAGATCCCATTTGAGACTTTCCTGGGCTTTGATGGCGATAAAGAACCGGATATCGATCTTAACTTTGCCAATGAATATCAGTCCCGTGCCCACCGGTATACCGAAGAACTATTTGGCCGTGACCATGTGTTCAAAGCAGGTACTATCAGTACCGTTAAGGATAAGACCGCTTTTGGCTATGTTAAGCATTTCCTGGAGGAGCGCGGCCAAACTGTCACCAATGCCGAAGAAAATCGACTGATCCAAGGCTGCACTGGTGTCAAGCGCACCACTGGCCAACATCCCGGTGGCATGGTCGTTATTCCCAATGACTATGAGGTCTACGATTTCTGTCCAGTGCAGCACCCGGCCGATGATCCAAACTCCGATATCATCACCACCCATTTCGATTTCCACTCACTCCATGATACTATCCTCAAGCTGGATGAACTGGGGCATGTTGTACCAACACTATACAAGCATTTGGAGGATTATACGGGGCTTAAAATCAATGATACCCCTACCAATGATCCGGCAGTTTATACGCTGTTCACATCCTGTGAAGCGCTTGGAATCACACTGGATGATATCGGCATTGCCAATGGCACACTGGCTCTGCCGGAAATGGGTACTGGGTTTGTACGCGGAATGCTGCTGGAAGCAAAGCCGAAAACTTTCTCTGATCTGTTGCAAATCTCCGGGCTTTCCCACGGCACCGCTGTTTGGTTGGGCAATGCACAGGACCTGATCCGCAACGGCACCTGTACTATTTCCGAAGTAATCGGTACTCGTGATAGCATAATGACATACCTGCTGCACCATGGGATGGAACCCAAGCTCGCCTTTAAGATCATGGAGATCACCCGTAAAGGTAAAGCCCCCAAACTGCTGACCGATGAAATGAAGCAGGATATGTTGGCTCATAATGTTCCGCAGTGGTATATTGATAGTTGTCTCAAAATCCAGTATATGTTCCCGAAGGCGCACGCGGCGGCGTATGTTATGATGGCATTCCGCATTGCCTGGTACAAGATTTTTTATCCGCTGGCATATTATGCAGCATACTTTTCCATCCGTGCAACCGGATTCAGTTATGAGCTTATGTGTCAGGGAAAGGATAAGCTGAATTACTTCATGCGTGATTATGAGAAACGAAAGGATTCACTATCGAAGAAGGAGCAGGATACCTATAAGGATATGCGTATTGTGCAGGAAATGTATGCAAGAGGCTATGAGTTCTGGACCATTGATTTATATAAAGCCCAGGCATCCCGTTTCCAGATTATTGATGGCAAACTGATGCCTGCCTTAAGTACGATAGATGGTCTTGGCGAGAAGGCGGCAGAGGCAGTGGTAGAGGCTGCCAAGGATGGCCCATTTCTATCCAAGGATGATTTCAGGCAACGGACCAAAGTTAGTAAGACCGTAATTGATCTGATGGGAGACCTTGGATTATTCGGGGACTTGCCGGAATCAAACCAGCTTTCTTTATTTGATTTTTAATACATAGGAAGGTATAATTGTTAAAAGGAGTGAGGAGCATGAACGAAGTATATGAAAAGCTTTTAAAATGTTATGCATGTTTTGAAGATAAGATTGATTTTAAACCACAGGCAGCATTGATTTTAGGCTCTGGATTAGGAGATTATGCTGACACAAATATGAAGGTGGAAGCAGTGCTTGATTATCACGATATCGAAGGGTTTCCGGTATCAACGGTACCGGGGCATAAGGGGCGCTTCGTATTCGGTTATGTAGGGGATGTGCCGGTAGTATGTATGCAGGGACGTGTGCATTATTACGAAGGTTATTCCATGCAGGATGTTGTGCTGCCAACAAGGTTAATGAAAATGATGGGAGCAAAGGTACTCTTTCTTACCAATGCTGCAGGGGGAATACAGCAGGGAATGAAAGCCGGAGATTTGATGATGATTACCGTGCAGATTGGCTGCTTTGTACCATCTCCTTTAATCGGGGCAAATATCGATGAACTGGGGGAAAGGTTCCCGGATATGAGCCATATCTATGATGAGGATTTACAGAAAATAATCCGAAAAGCTGCCATTGAAGCAGATATTCCGCTTCGGGAAGGCACTTACCTGCAGTTATCAGGACCGAATTTTGAAACACCACAGGAGATTTCCATGTGCCGTGTACTGGGAGCAGATGCGGTAGGCATGAGTACAGCCTGTGAAGCCATTGCAGCAAATCATATGGGGATGAAAATCTGCGGTATTTCCTGTATTTCAAATCTCGCGGCAGGAATTTCACCATTTTCACTGACACACCGTGAAGTTCAGGAGACAGCAGATCGTGTTGCACCATTGTTTAAAAAGCTGGTGACCGATTCTATTACCGGTATGAAAACATTTCTGTAAGAAAATGGTATAGCGCGGGAGGCAGCTATAGAAATTAAATATAAGAGGCAGATATCTATCAGGAGAAGGTAGAAGATAAGGAGGGGATTGCGTATGAATATACGTTTTTACAATGC
>OGRA01002888.1_pt1 | contig 13760 bp, 9 predicted proteins | sample 1553351 | NCBI WGS metagenome assembly OGRA01 (sample SAMEA2580056, study PRJEB22360) | human gut metagenome | biome: human gut; feature: human-associated habitat; material: faeces | place: Denmark | collected 2008/2010
TACGGCTGTCTGCGGCGAGGAACATCGGGTCAAACAGGCTGCCTGCTTTGAGATTCGCCATGCCCTCCAGTACGGCTTCATCCGTGAGTGAGGAAATCCATAAGCGGCGGTACGGCTTGTGACAGTCCAGATATTGGTACAGGTATCTGAATACCATTTCCCCCTCACGGGAGGCGTCGGTGGCCGCGATAATCGTATCGCAGGCTGTAAATACTTTCTCAATCACTTTTAGTTGAAGTACCGCATTGATGTCGGGCACCCATCCCGTATCGGTCTTGACATGCTTTACCATTAGTTTGAAGGGAGCGGGATTCAGAGGAAAGGCTTCCCGTTCCGGGCGTTCTATTCCATAATCTTTTGGCATGGCCAGTGACAGCATGTTTCCGAAAGTCCATGTCACCATGTATCCGTTTCCGGTCATATATCCGTTTTCCCTGGTCTGTGCGCCCAGAATTCTTGCTATCTCTTTTCCCACATTGGGCTTGTCCGTCAATATTGCAATCATGATCTTTTCTTTTTTTTGTTCCCCGTACCGTTATGGTAAAGACGGTACGGGGTAACGGTTTATACATCTTTGTTTTCTCTTGTTCCGGTCAGGGAATTATTCGCCGGTCGCTTCTTCCGCTTCGGGACTAAGGCCGTAAATCTCCATTACCGGCTTTCCGTCCGTTCCTGCCGTGAGCTTGAGGGTGGCGTCCATTGTTATATGGAGTATGGGAGTGCAGATTTTTAATGGCATGGCTTCTGTTGCTTCACCTTGCAGGAGCAGTTCCATGTTCCCGTTGCTTTCCAGTTCCTCTTTGTGTATCCCTGCTGTTTCCAGTTCTTTCCAGTCAAGGTCTTCCGCCTTGAATATCTGATTTGTGTTCTGCTTCATCTCTTTTTCGAATGAATGGTTAATGATTTATTTTTCTTAACTTCCTGTTATACGGCTTGTCTGCTGGCTTTCTTCTGTTCCTGCTGCCGGTTTTGCATGTCGTCCGTTTGTGCGGCACGCCGGGTTGTATTGCGACGTATGTCCGGGTTCTCCTGAAAGTATTGCAGCTGTCCGGAATTTGCGTTCACTTTCAGATAGGAACAGAATGTCTTGTTGTTCGCGCTTTTCAGGTCCGATACAAGTATGGCTTTTCCGTCCTGCAGGTTGGCCCGCTCCTGTGCGGTGAACACATGCCCGTATACTTCTGCCGGAACAATCGGTGCCTGGCGTTCGCTGAATCCGTCCGGTGTGCGGGAGTATTGGGGCCTGCCAGTATTCATGTCCAGCTTAACGAAGGAGGAGAACTCCTCCCCCTTGCGGTTGATCATGTTTTCCAGGAATACGGGTTGTCCTTTGCGCAGGGCCTCCTTGTCTTCAGGAGTCAGTTGTACGTTGCAGATCTCTTTCGGGATATATATTTCTCCGTTTTCCGGATTGTGTCGTGTGTATTGCGGTCGTCCGGTTACTTTGTCCAAAGTGACAAAAGAGGAGAACAGTGCCCCGTCGGTACGTTTCATGTCTTCCACAAGAATGGTATGCCCTTCGCTGAGCATCTTGATCTGGCTTGGGGAAAGTTGTACGCCTCCCAGACTCTGCTGGTTGAATCCCTGACTTTCCGGGTAGATAAATTCCAGTCCCCTGCGTTCCGCACTGTATTGCAGCGTCGCGTCGAACGGCTTTCCATTCTTTGAAGTCATGCCGTCCACATATACCGGTTTCCCTTCCTTGAGTGCATTAATCTCGTCGGCTGTCAGTTTGATACCTTTTACCTCGTTTGGAATATACACATTCTCCTGCCGTACGGCCACCAGTTCATTGGTGTTCTTGTCGATGGAGATGAGACAGGGCGTATAGGCTCCACCGTTCAGATTCAGTTCCGCTACCCGTCCCATGTTTCCCGTCTCCCGGAGATGCTTCTTGTCCTCTTCTGTAAAAATGTGTCCGAAGTATGGTCTTTCCAGTTCCGGCTCCTTGCGGATACCGTGAATCCCCAGACCGATTTGTCCGTCCGGCATGGCTATGAATGAAAGACGCGCGTCTAGCTTGATTTTGGCGCTTGTCAGGGTCAGTGTGAGCGGAACCAGCTTGTTTGTCTTGTATCCTTTCAGCATGGAGTCCAACAGTCCCTGCTGTTCGAGTGAGGCTTTCGAGACACCGATCTTTTCCAGTGCCTCCCAGTTCACCATGTTTTCGTTGTAACGGTAGCGTGGAGCCTGCTGCTCCTGCGTCTGCGAAGTTTGTACCGGTTGCTGTGCTTTTCCTGTGGGTTTTGCTTTTTTGCCATAGTCTCTTTTTCTTTTTCGTTCTTACTTTGTTCCCTGTTTTCTCTCGGACGGATTTCGTAGCGTTTGAGGAATTCCTTCACTGTATCCGTTTCTTTGCCTTGTGACAAATCCTTGATTGCCTGCTTGTTCTGCTTGTAATCATGAATAGTCATGCGTATGAGCCGGAAATGTGTAGGTTCCTTGAGTTGGCTCCAGAAGTTCTTGATAAAGTTTTCGAGGATACTGGAGTTCTTTTCGAATTTTAGAAAAGAGTTTTCGTTCCTTTCATCGGCAGGAACAGTTTGTACTTTTCCTTTTTCGTCTATTCCGCTGACGGCTTGAACACCGGCTTGCGGATCATTTTTGTTGTGGATAAACATCAGTTCATTGATTTGTTCCACCGGAAGCGCATTGCTTTTAGCTTTGGGCTTCTTTGCTCTTTTGGGCTTTTCTTCCATGTCTTTTTTCTGTGCCATAAATCATCACTTTGGAGTTAATAGATTGTTTTGACACTTCAAATGTAAAAAGCTACATTGGAATAAGATGCTGATTATTACGAAGGTGACACTATATGTCGTTAGGTGTCATCAGATGTCCACAAGAAAAGAAGTCTATGTTATGATGTAAAAGAAAGAGAACCTGATATTATTCAAAAGGAAAGCACAAATGATGAAGAAAGAGAAAGACTACAAGTAAAAAATGTATGTAAGGTAATACTATACTGGAAGAACAATGCAGAGCAGAGGGAACTGAAGCTCTTAACTTTTATTGTGAACCCAATGTTTGGATAACGAATTATTATGAGAAGCAATGTTGCTTCAACTGCTATGTTGTGATGAAAGTCTGTATAAAGAAGAGGCTTGTGTTTGTTAGATCTATGCGTCACGTCGGTCACAGTTAGCCCCTATAATTTTTCTTTAAATCAAAAAACGTAGTTCGAATGTTTTTTTGTGGGTATTTTCTGCGACAACGTCGTAAAGAAAATACCCATGAAAAATGGAAACTTGAACGTAGAGGACTAAACGGTTTTGATTTACCTTTGATTATAGGGGTAGCTTGGTTATTATATAAAAAAGAGGTATTAGATATTTTTTATTCGCAACTATGCACTTTATTGTGCACGAGACTGTCATTTTAAACTATGCTACAGTAAACAAATGCCCGGTGGCAGTCTGCTCGCTTTCACGTGGAGTGACGTTATGTTTCACATTATACTTGCTGCTTTTATCCTTTGAGATTTTTTGTCTTGTGCGGGTTTGCCTATCAGGCACTTGCATATAGCTTCCTGAATTTGCTGGCCGCGTACGTTCTTACGGTAAAGATAGCCGTTTTGGTCAATTACTAGAATAAAAGGAATACCGCTGAATTGATATGTATCCATCACCTGTCTTCCGCCATTGGGAGCCTGCGCTTGGGGCCAAGGCATATTCTCCTCTTTCAAAGCTCTTATCCAATCTTCCTTTTTGGCATCCACGCTGACGCTTAAGAACTCTACATTCTTATTTTTGAACTCTTCGTATGCTTTCTTCAAGTTAGGTACTTCTTGACGGCAGGGACCGCACCAGCTTGCCCAGAAATCTAGCACTAGTACTTTTCCCTTAAAATTTTGTACATTCATCTTTTTGCCTTTGGGAGTATAAGCCTCGAATTCGGGAATTGACTGTCCGATTTGCATACGCAATTCGCAGTCTCTCTTTTTTTTCGCTGTGGCACGGTAATTTGCCACTACTTTAGGATTGCTTTTTTCTAATGTATTGAGCGTCTTTTCTATTAGTGCGGCGTCTTTCTCTTCATCCAAATCGTTTATAGCAGCTATCACGCTAGTGCGATCGGCATAGTGTTCGCAGATGTAGCGCATATGGGCGCGGTAGTTCTCTTGGTCGGAATAGCCGATAGCACTCGCCACTCTTATCTCCTCTTTCTCGTCTTCGTGAATTTTCGAGTTGTAGAGCTCACGATATAGCTCAATCATCTGTTGGTAGTTACGGTATCTTTCGAAGTTAATCCAGTTCATTACCTCGTTGTTTTTGCCTCCTCTGATGTAGACATAGGGTGGATTTTTTATCACAATTTTAGCGGTGTCTCGTCCGTGAAAGTCTACTTCTAGGTTCTCGTCTTCTACCCAAATGTTCACGCTTTGCCACCATGGGTATGATAAACTTAGCGATTGCGGTTTGTCTACATTAATGGTGAGCTTGTATGTTCCGTCTTTGTTTACAGGAGTTTCGGCAACGACTATTTTCTGTGTACCCTCGTGGCGTGTCGCTTCGATCTTGTTCATTTTCGGTTCAATAAACTTGATTTTGCCTTTCACTTCGATGGTATGCTGAGCCATGATGTTACCTGTACTGAAGCAAATTAAAGAAATCAAAATCAGTGTTTGTTTCATGGAATAAATTCAATTATTTTGTTTATAGGTATAGTACCTGAAAGCGTACTATACCTATATAATTAGTTCTCACAAGGATAACCATGGATCCTTGTGAAGTCTTATATTATTTGAAAATGGATTCAGGGACCTCTCCTGTCCATGATAATGGTTGTTTTATCTTGAATAAGCGTAGAATTACCGATGCCGTGTTGACTGTATTATTCGGTTCTTCTATTTTAAATCCCTTTTTGATTTTGGGACCTGTGATTCCCCATGGTACAATCATTTCGTTGGTTGTTACTCCGCCGTGTCCGTTGTTAATACCTCCATGGTCCGATAAAAACATAAAATGAGTGTCCTTGTACAATCCTTTTTCTTTCATTTCATTGATGAATTTGCCAATTTGAACGTCGGCTTCTTCAATGGAGTGAATATATTCAGGTGACATCCATTTATGTCTATGTCCGGCATGGTCTGTATGGACGGAGTATAGAAATACGACTGTCGGTTTATCCTGATTCCGGGCAATAAAATTGATGGCTTTCTGATAGTTGGGTATGTACTCGTCTTTTTCAAGATAAGAGACTTCATCAAAATACTTCTTATTATAAGGATAGAATAAATTAATCCAGTTATAGTAGAAAGCAGTTTTTATTTCCGACATTTCTTCTTTAAGGATTGTGAATACAGACGGATAATATCCATCTGTATCAGTTTCTACGGCAGGAAGCACAAACTTGTCGATTTTCCATCCGTTGTTTACCACTCCATGTTGTTCGGGACCACTTCCTGTGAGGTGACTGGTCCAATTGGGCAGGGTGACCGAAGGCATTGCTACGCGAGTGGTCAGAGAAAATGCTCCTTCGGCCATTAATGCATCCAAATTGGGAGTGTTGGCCTTTTGATAACCCTCTACCGATATGCCATCAAGAGCGATCATAATTACTCGTTTGGGCTTGGCAGAGATTGTCAGGGAAGTTAATAATAACATTCCCATAACGAATATTGTTATTTGATTTTTTTTCATTTTCTATTGAATATCTATACAGTGTTGTATCGGAGATAAAATGAACGTAAATTCATAATCTTGGTAAGGAACCTGATACTCAGGTAGTGCAATACTTCCCCAGCTATTTACACATCCGAGTCCTGCTTGTATCTTGTCAATACATAGGTTCGTTAAATCAGCTTCTTCTACTTCCGGAGAATGTCCTTGCTGCTTGCTCCAGCCCTCATCCAGTGATTCAATGGTATAATGCAAGGCTGATGCTGAGAATGGAGAGGCCGCAACAACTTCAATACCATTTCCGGCCTTATTTATCATTCTCCACCAACGGATATCGGTTCTCGTGCCGTTTTCTTGCGGGCGGATATAAGAATAGAATTGTTCTGTGACGCTTTGACGATAGATACCTAAGTCAGTACAATGATTACGGTCAATGTAGTTTTCGATAGGACCGCGTCCGTAATACTCGATAGTCTCGAAGCTACGCGGCATTTGCATTTGCATACCGAAACGGAACATATTGGAGACTTTGGCCTTTTTGTCCGTTGTCATTTTTTGAGTAACCTTAATGGCACCTTCGTTATTGATGACGTATGTCAGATTGAGTTTCGCAGACACTCCCGGCATCTCATAAGCGGTTTCTACGATAACTTGCTTGTTTTCCGTACGTTGTTTTAACGACTTTAACCTTATTTCCGGATTTTTCCAGGCTACATACTTGCGATGTATGTGTGCACCGAAATCATTGTCGGTAGGAGCACGCCAGAAATTAGGTTTTAGGATAGCTCCTTCTTTAATCATATCCAGTCCTTTTATCTGATATTTGGTGAGATATCCGTTTGACCTGTTGAACTCGATCCGGAAAGCATCGTTGCCTATAATCAGATAGTGTCTGTCGTTATCCTGCACTTCCAGAGCTACGGTTTCAGTATTGCTTAGTTCACAATTTCCCAGTTGCATGGATGGTGCTTTATACGGGTTTAGGGTGAGTTGCTCTTTGGCTACTGTATATCCGGCAGGAAGCAAGTCTTCATTATTTTTCAGTTTGTAGGAAATGTTCAATAACCATTCGGCTTCCGTATCTGTCTCACCTAGGTTTAGCTTGACTTTCGCAGTCTGTTGAGGTTGTACGTTCAGATTGTCAATTCGTCCGCAGCGTACACTTTTTCCATCTTTCAACATTTCCCATTCCAGATAATAAGCTGACAAGTCACGGAAGAAATATTCATTAAAGATATTGATTTCTCCATTTTTAAGGTTGGCAGGGGTAGTCCAGATGTTCTGATAGAAATGGCGAACCTCGTACGCATGGGGATTAGGTACACGGTCCGGACTAATAAGACCATTGTTGCAGAAGTTGATGTCGCTGGCGTCAAAACGGTTGAAATCACCACCGTAAGCATATATCATCTTACCGTTTTTCCCTGGCCAGCGTACCGATTGGTCAACGAAATCCCAGATAAAACCTCCTTGAAATTTCGGATATTTGCGTACCAAGTCCCAATATTCCTTGAATCCTCCTTGTGAATTTCCCATAGCGTGGGCATATTCGCATTGAATCAATGGTTTTTGGTATTTATTGTCTTTGCTATAATTCTCGCACCATTGATAACCGGCATACATCGGGCAGTAAATATCCGTTTTCCCTTTTGTTCCGGCTTGTTCATATTGTACGGCACGGCTGAGGTCTTCCGCTTTTACCCAATCGTATGCAGCTTCAAAGTTCGGGCCATATCCTGCCTCATTTCCTAACGACCAGATAATAACACTTGGGTGGTTGAAACAACGTTGTACGTTACGTTGGTTACGCTCCAGATGTGCTTTCTTATAGTCTTCACGTTTGGCAAGTGTGTTTTTACCGTATCCCATTCCGTGAGACTCGATATTGGCTTCGGCCACTACATACAAACCGTATTGGTCGCAAAGCTCATACCATAAGTTGTTGTCGGGGTAGTGGCAGGTACGTACGGCATTCAAATTGAACATCTTCATCATCTGAATATCCTGAATCATACGTTCGCGTGATACGACATAACCGCCATCGGGATCCATCTCATGACGGTTGGCTCCCTTGATTAAAATCGGTTGCCCATTGACCAGAATTTGTGCATTCTTCAACTCTACTTTGCGGAAACCGACTTTGACTGGGATTACTTCCAGTACTTTGTTTCCTTCTTTTAGTGTTGCGCGCAGGGTGTAGAGATAAGGAGTTTCAGCCGTCCATTTATTAGGAGATGCAACTTCCATCGTTGTACTTATATTACCTGAAGCATTTAGTGATTTGGTAACTACCGGTTGGTTATTTGCATCAAATAGTTCTAACTCTACTTCACCGCGTCCTTTTGTGGTGAGATTGATTGCTAATGAACCGTTCTGGTATTGTGCATCCAAGTCGGGGGTGATACGGATATCGGCTATTTGTTTTTTACTGCGGGCATATAGATAGCAATCACGACCTACGCCACTGTAGCGGAAGAAATCCTGATCTTCGAGATATGTTCCGTCACACCAACGAAACACTTGAAAAGCTATCAGATTCTTTTGTCCCGGTTTCAGATAAGGAGTAAGATTAAATTCGGCTTCCATTTTACTGTCTTCACTATAACCTACATATTTACCGTTTACCCAAAGATACATATTGGAAGTCACAGAACCGAAATGAGCTATGATTTCTTTTCCTTTCCAATGAGCAGGTACAGTGATTTCCCGACGGTAGGAACCTACGTGGTTATTAACGGTAGGCACTTGTGGAGGATTGTTCCTGAATTGTTCACGCCAGGCATAACCTACATTCACGTAGATAGGATCTCCGAATCCGTTCAGTTCCCATACACCGGGAACAGGCATTGTATTCCATCCTTTGTCATTAAACTCTGGGTGCCAGAAATCAATAGGGCGGGCATCGGCATTGGGCACCCAATTAAATTTCCAAGTTCCATTCAAAGTCATGAAATTGGATGATTTCTCTTTGATTCCCTTTATAGCCGCTTCCGTTGATTCATAAGCGAAATAATTGGCGTGCATTGGTGCACGGTTTACAGCGTTTATTTCCGGGTCTTGCCATTCTTTGAAAGACTGGGCGTTTGCCGTCATGGCTAATACGGCAAACAGTCCGGTAATGAAATGTTTCTTCATGATAAAATTAGTGATTATTCAATGTTTACTTTTACTTCCATTTTAGGGGTGACACTAACTTCGATATATGAAATTATATTTCCCATTAAGTCGGTGCGTGATTTGGTCTTTTGTTTTTTTCCATTAACGGTTAGTTCATCCACTTTTCCCATATAGGCAGCTTCCCAAGTTAGTGTGTCGGTGGTATTGTTGGTAAACCGGGTAGCCTTGTTGCCATCGTGCCGAACAGAGATTCGTCCGCCTAGTAGAGGAAGATTGTCTATTTGAAGATAATGTTCACCTATGATTTTAGGCAAGGTGGTCACCCGTTTCCGTGATGCCTCAGGTACTATTCCCATAGCTCCACTGACAATGCCTTCTATCATTCCGTAGGATACCTCCGGGTATTCAAAACGGTGCATGGAAGTAATGGTTGTCAGAATGTCATAAGCTTTTTGTGTATAGTTGTAACGATACCATAATAACGGGAAATGTGAGATGTTCTCGATGTTCCAGTTTTTGCGTTCCATCATTTTTTTTATTGTTCCTTGAATACGTTCCTTTTCTTGGGCGGCATTGAACCATAGCATATATGTAAGTCCTTCTCCGTCGGCAAATTGGTTATCCTTTGTCCAAAAAGTGTGGTATGTTTTGTTTTCATCGTTCCACCAGTCCTCTTCAAGATGTCGGCGATATTCCTCAGCTTGGAAATGAAACTTTTCGCTTTCAGCCTTTTGACCCAGTGTTACCAGCATTTTACTATATGCTTCAAACCCTCCGTAGAGGCTTGCCACCAAGTCGGAACTGTTGGTCAGTCCGGGGTAGTTTTCTACATACGAGGGAAGCCCGCGTACTCCACGCCAGCGGCCTTTAGAAGTTGGTTTTATGTTCATTTCTTGTGTACGAAGCAATATATTCTCCGGTTCTAATCTCCAGCGTTCCACATACTCGTTAACGGACAGTTGGAAGAATTTTGCCAATGTTTCATCTTTCAGGTAACGTTCGTCTCCCGTCCATTCATACAGTCGTTGGCAAGCGAATATAACGTCAAAGTTGGCATTCAGATTGTACCAGAAATTAGCATCGTCCAAATAATCGGCACTGCACGGATTATCATCTTTATCTATTTCCCAAAACGTACACCAGTCTTTTGAATCACTGATATTTTTAGCGAATTTCTTCATCATGTTGAAATTATGCTTGGATAATCCTAACATTTCGGCTGCGATACTTTGGTGGGAAGCGTCACGCATGCAGAAAGCATTACGTCCAGGTAAGGCTGCTTCGTACCAGTAACCAACGGGATCGTTGCCGTCGTGAGCGTAGGAGAGTGCCATTTTTTGAGAGCGCTCAAAGGTCTCCACCAATTTGGTGTCAGACGAGGAGAAAGTCACTCCTTTGGTTCCTTGATATGTTTTCCCATTATTGGGATAACTCCAGCATAATGTGGCACATATTAATATAAGTGGTGTAATTATCGATTTTAAAGTCATGGTCAGCTTATATAATGTGTTATGAGAAAGTTTCGTAGAGGGCTTGTCGGCTTCACCTACGAAACTTTTTTATCGGATTATATTAGTTAGTCTATATTGATGGAATACTTGAAAGTTGATTCACCGTCAATAGGTTTTTCCGATTTGTCAATTAGCCCTTGTTTATGGACATCATAATAAGGTAGCATTTTATATGCTTTTTTCCCAGTTTTTTTATTAATAGCTTCTACTAGGAAGAGTTTATAGAAGAAACCAGCATATGGACGTTCGTTCCACCCACCATCAAATTTCCAGAAGAGTTTTTTAGCGTCAATTTGTATCACTCCTCCAGTTCCTTCAAATTTGTCTTTAACGGATTCAATGATACCGCTACCATTTTTAGGATAGAATTTCAATGTGAAATCATCGCAAGGTTTCCCTTGTTCAGTAACTGTCACCTCCATATTCTCGGGAAAATATTCTGCTACTGTGGCACTGCCAGCGCAATGTTTTGCACCTGTGACGTTGATTACATAAGCTTCATAATCACTCCACCATACCTCACCAATTGGCCGGTTATAAGCTCCCATCATATTTCCCCATTCGGCAGTGAAAGACTGCCCATTGATTTTATTATTGGATGAGCTCAGGTCGCATAGATACGTATCAAGTAATCCGCGAAAGTGTCCCAATTCATGTGCCAAAGCTTCTTCAAAGCCTGATGTTTCCGGATTGAGTACTCTGTCGAACTCTTCAGCATCCTTGCAGTAGGCGCCCATGCCAATGAGATCAATGCCTGCGCTCATATCACCACTGTAGCTTCCTCCTCCTATATTGATATTGTCATCTTTATAAAAGTCGTAGCAGACTATTAATTGAAATTTGTCATAAGGTATCCTAGGGTTATCTTTTCTATTGAGGTTATTTTCATCATACACAATGATGTCTTTCACATCGGGTACAAAGATGTAGTTTCGTTTCAATAATCCATTCTTGTCGAGTGCATTAAAGCGTTCGGTGATAGCTTCCCATTGAATGGCTATTTTTTCTTGGAAGTATCTCATGTCTCTACCTGACATCTCGTAACCCGGTTTGTCAATGGCAATTTTTACATGGAATATACAATTCTTTCCGTCGTTATACTCTCTTTCTACATCATTATACTCGTTTGTATTGATGACTTTTATTATATGAATATCATGATTCACCGCCACATGCTCATCAGTTCCCGTCAACTGTATTGGTAGAATGAAATTGCCGTATTCTAAAGGCTCTCCCGATAAAAGAGTACGATTTACTGTAATGGAAGCAGTGCATTTCTTTTCACCATTCACTCCGGTCATTTTACCAGATTTGTAGGCGGTTGAGGGTAATAATTGATATTCCGTATTATGTTCTGCATTATACTTTTCTACCCATTCTTCCGCATTGTTTGAAATGGTAAGGTCCAAACTGATATTTCCTTTGTTTGGAATAGGCTCAGTTGCTTCTTGTTCTTCATATGTACATGCTGATATTGATCTCTCTTCTTCCTCATTCACCATTCTTAGAGCTATTTCTTCTTCTGATAATTTAAGAACGGGATAATCCATGTTTATCACGTAAATGGTGCCGGAGTTGCTCCGGTTTCCCACTTTCAATGGTAAGGCGTATTGTTTGCTTTCCGTATCTTTCCGTATCACTTCGAATAATTTGTTCGGATACATCGTTACAAGAATGTCTTTAGCCTTCTCGTTATCGGCAAATGAAAGATTGGTTTCGCTCAACTTGTAAGTGCCTTCTGGCATCACATGATAGCTGGTGCCGTTTTTCTGGTTGTAAGTAGCCATTTCTGCTTGTGTATAGGGAGTTATTTGCGTATTAAACGTTCCCATACCTCTGTTCAGCACGGTCATTGTCTGCTCGAAATTGTCGTCTTGATAAGAGAACTCGGCGGCAATGTATCCACTTTCCCGGAAGCAGGCAAGATTGCCTGCTTCTTCATTGTCATTGTTGCAGGCACTTGCGAATGCTACAACGGCACTTAATAGGAAACAAAATAGAAAATTGTAATATTTCATATTTACAGTTTTAATTGTTTTTTACCACTGAATTAAAAATCATATATAAATTTGTTGTAAAAGAATAGGTTTCGCAAGTAAAACCTGTTCAACTTCACTTGCGAAACCAGTGTTAAGTTAATTATTTGATGTCTATTGTTGCTTTAAATACAGAACGGCCTGTAATCGGATTCACAAACTTGTCTATTAATCCTTGTTTGTGTACTTCGTATACTGGTATAAAGATATATCCTTTCTTTCCTGTTTTTTTGCTGATAGCTTCTACCAATAGCAATCTGTGATATGTCCAGTGATAATTCTCGTACCAATTTTGTGACGGCCAAAATAGCGGATATTTTGCATTGAGCGTTATTTTACTACCACTTTCAGTATAGCTTTTTCTCACATCTTTAATTTGACTGTCCTGATAGTCTTTTGAATAGAATTTTAATGTGAATCCTTCTACAGGTTCTCCGTTCTCTGTGATAGTGAACTCTACATCATCCGGAAAATATTCTGCAATTTTTTCATGGATGCTTACATTTTTACATCCGGTAGCATTGATCACATACATCTCGTATTCGCTCCACTCTATATTCTCTAAAGGTTCATAGCAAGCTCCCATCATATTGCCGCGTTCCGGCTGGAATCCTTTATGAGTGATCAGGTTGTCAGATGCTCTTAGCTCACACCAATAGGTATCTATCAGTCCGCGGTAGTGTCCCAGTTCATGAACGATAGATTCATCCGAAAGTCCTTCTATGCCGGCATACTTGAGAATATCCTCTTTATTCTTGCTATAGCAAGTCACCATGATGTGATTGACTCCTTCCGGTTGCTTTCCACCGAAGCCGCCACCGCCTTCGCCTTCCTGTTTGTAGAAGTCATAGCTTACCGCTAATTGGAATTTCTCAGGGTCTATGCGATCCGCATAATTAAATGCCACATCCCAATTGGAACCGACCTCATGATCGAAGACGATGATGTCTTTCAGATCGGGAACAAAGATATAATTCCGTTTCAGTATACCTTTTTTATCGAGTCTATTGAAACGCTTATTGATTTCTTCCCATTGGATTGCCAATTGCTCTCTGAAAAACTCCATGTCATTATCCATCATTTCCAACCCTTCTTTATCGATGGCAAGTTTTACGTGGAAAATAATATTTTTCCCGTCATCATATTCTCTTTTCACATCATCATAACTATTTGTATTGATCACTTTTACGATGCAAGTATCATGCTTCAAAGCCACATGTTCATCGGTTCCCGCCAATTGTATTGGTAAAATGAAGTTACCATATTCCAAAGGCGCTCCCGAAGATAGGGTACGTTTCACTTTAATGAAAGCAGTACACTTCTCTTCCCCTTCTGATCCGGTCATTTTACTAAATTCGTAGGCGGTTGAGGGTAATAATTGATATTCCGTATTATGTTCTGCATTGTACTTTTCTACCCATTTTTCCGCATTGTTTGAAATGGTAAGGTCCAAACTGATATTTCCTTTGTTTGGAATA